>ERZ888423.2846-NODE-2846-length-12258-cov-10.394739_pt1 | contig 12258 bp, 13 predicted proteins | sample MGYA00520523_ERZ888423 | MGnify/ENA primary metagenome ERZ888423 (study PRJEB32303, sample SAMEA104408611) | aquatic metagenome | biome: Brackish water; feature: Pelagic; material: water | place: Baltic Sea | collected 2014-06-08T10:24:00 | depth 30,27 m ...
CCTATTGTGTTGACGCTTAGGTGTCCCAAACAACGACGGGTCGGACTTCGATACGCCCATGCTCAGCGGTTGGGATCATGGCCGCGTATTTCACTGCTTCATCGAGATCGGTACAATTGAGCAGGTAAAACCCTCCCAACTGCTCTTTCGTTTCAGCAAATGGTCCGTCAATCGTCTCTGTCTTGCCGTTTCGAACCGACACAGTAGTCGCGGTTTCGACCCCTTGTAGCGCATCGCCAGAGACGAACTTGCCGTCCTCTTTCACTTTCTGGGTGAAGTCGCCGTAGCCTTTCATAAACGCCCCGAACTCCGGCGTTCCGGGCTTTGGACCGGCATTAGGGGCTGAATAGATGAGACAAACAAACTGCATAGTGTTTCCTTCCTTGATACAAAGAGCATCTTGCCTTTGTATCTACCAGACGAACAAGGGACTGCGAAACCTACATTAATTTGAAAGAATTCCAACTTTGTCAGGTGTGGGCAAAACGAAGCGGGCACTCTTGATGATGGGTCCAACGGCAGCTTTGTCCGCAAGGCAGACCTCAGTGCCCACCGCAGCGAAAGTCCGCAATCCGCCCTCCATGTAGAAATTTGCATGTTGCAGCATCTGTCAGCAACCGGTCCAAAGCTGCCCTTAGACGGGGTCTTCATTGCCGCAGTCGAGCTTTCGCAAAGCGGACCTTGATCAGACTTGCAGCATTTCAGCTGGGTGCAAGGCAGACCAATTGACCATTCATTAAATGATTAGCCCATACCCGCGAGAAGAAGGAGCGGGAGTAGGGCAAGCAAGAGACCTAAACCCTCCATGCCACCGCCAGAACCGCCATCATCGAACGGGTCTTCGTGCACGGGATCGTCATCAATAATAGGGCCCTCATCAAAAACGGGGCCCTCATCGTCGATCACTAGAGCTGCCGCCTCTATTGCGTCAAGTGTTGGCGCAAAGGCGTCGGTTGGCTGGATACCACGGATGATAACTTGCATGATTTCACCCTGGTCAAGGTTAGCCTCAAGAATACCATCTTGGTAAACTTCGCTAGCCTCAAGTTGCTGCATTTCGATATCTGAACGACTATCTCCAGGACCCTGTCCAGGGGCAACACCAAGTACGGTGACTTCCATTGCATCGAAACCAGCGACAAAATTGGACAGGTCAACATAGTACACTGTCGCCTCATCCGCGTCTGAGTATAGATAAAGAACCATGTCTCCCTGACCAGCAAAGGCGTGTACGTCCGCATTGCCGGATTCGTATTCGCCGCCATGATTATTGCCAGGCGTGAAATCAACCACTGCCTTTCCGGGCAGATTTTCTGACATCATAGAGAACATCTGCCCAGGCGCTGTTGGTCCAGAATACTCCATCCCGGTCGACAGGGCATTTGGTGTATTCTGGATCAGCGGCCAGACACCATACAACTGTTGTACCATCGGATGTATTCTGAACATCAATCTCTAAGGCGCGCACGCCTATTTCCAGCAGGTGCACTAGTCCGGCCATGCTGTTCTCGGGCATTTCGCCACGCGCACCACGGTGACCGTACACCCGGGGCAACCAAATATTTTCCCAAGAGCTACGCACTGGTTTCACCGCTTAGCTTCAACGCATGCCATATGAATGGCCCCGCCCCTTGCAAGGTGGTAAATTCAGCCCGCCCAATTTGCAGTAAACTTGTAATTATGAGTCCCTCGAGTCCTTGTTTCGAAGATGTTAGGTTTCGAAAGTTTATAATACAAGCACTCCTTTCTTATTTATTTTATAATAGTATGTTATACACCAAGTAAGCGACCATCCGAGAAAGGCCAGACATATGAGAGAGCCACTGCGACTTCGCCAACTTGAAGCCCTCCATGCGCTCTCTCAAAAAGGGACGATCTCGCGTGCGGCAGAAGAGTTGGGTATTTCACAACCTGCGGCCAGTCGTTTGTTGTCCGACCTCACAAGAGAGCTCGATTTTCCATTATACCATCGCAAAGACGGTATGCTGATCCTCACCCAGGAGGCCCAGTATCTGCTGCCCGAAATCAAACGCGTCCTTGAATCCATGCAAAATATTTCCGAGATGGGCCGTGACATTCCGCGCCACCAAGCGGGACATTTACGCGTTGCTTGTCTACCCGGGTTTGCCACCAGCCACTTGCCAGAACTTGTCTCTAAGTTTCTTAAAAACCGATCCGACGTCACAGTAACAATCGAACCAGACCGTCCTGAACGCATTCTAGAGTGGATTATCGGTGAGCAATATGATTGCGGCATCACCGATGGTTTTGAGGGACATCCCGCAGTCGAAAGTCGCATGATTGCCGTGCGCTCCGTGTGTATTTTTCCGGAAGGGCATCGGTTGGAGGCCCTCTCAGAAATCAAGCCGTCTGATTTAGTGGGTGAAAAAATGATCCACGATCGCAAAGATAGCCCATTTTACCGCGCCGTTATGGATGCCTTTGTGTCAAATGGCCTTCCATTTAAGTCACTCGTTGAAACACGCCAATTTACCTGCGCATGTGAATTGGTAAGCCACGGCACAGGAGTGTCCATCGTCAGCGAGCTTGACGCACGCAGCTACGAGGCGCGCGGGGTATCGTTTCGCCCCTTCTTTCCAAATGTGCCGCATCACTTATCCCTTTTACGCCCAAACCACAAACCGGCTTCGATGCTTACGTTAGAGTTCCTGTCGATGTTTGAAAAAAGCTTGTCCGAATTCAGGACCGGCGCTCTTTGATCTGCCCCTTAGGATTTTGAACGGTCCCATGGGCGCTTCAGATCAAACGGGCCTAGTGAAAGACGAACGAAACCGCTCTATTCAACACAAACTGATGGACGACTTTGCAGCCGCATGCGGCGCATTTTGTGGCAGAATCGATACCAAGCTGCGACGGTAATGTGGTCTGGATTGATGACGCAGGGCATGCGCCCTTCCTTTCGCGGACCGACGTATTCAACACGGCGTTAAGCCCGATAGTCTAAACGCACAGCAAAAAAGAGCGCGCATCCGGAGAGGTTAATTTCGGATAGGCAAGTAAGTTCTACTGCTTTTATCACCTTCATGTACACGCGGATTCAAGAGTTGCTCGTCAATCAGTACAGTCCGCATTATTGGCATATATCGACGATTTTTCTTAAAAATCAGATAAATTTCCGGAACATTTTCGTCTGATCAAACATATCTTCAAGGGCCTCCATCCGCTCTTTTGTTTCGTTCCAATTAAAATTTTGAACCGAAGAAATCATCGTTTCAATCAAGAGCATTGTCGTCGCAGCTGAGTCCCACGCTGAGGGAACAATTATGCGACAACTCAGGCTGATATCTGCCAATTGATGTACAGGCGACTGCCATTGGTCTGTGAAAAGTATGATTTTGGCGCCTCTGGCGCGGGCCATTTCAGCCAATTTTAAAGTATTGTTTTCATATCTACGAACATCAAAAATAACAAAGACGTCCCCTTCCTTAGCGTTTAAAAGGTAGTGGGGCCATGTGTTTGAGGTGGATTGAACGTGGGTTACGTCCGCGCGTATGACTTGCATGTGCATGAAAAAATACTCAGCCAATGTATGCGTGATGCGTCCACCGACAATGTACAGATGGCGCGTCTGAGCTGCGACAAGTTCGCAGGCTTCGTCAAAGGCTTTTGGGTCAATCCGACCAAGGGTCAGACGAATGTTGTCGATGACAGCATCGGTAAATCGGTTCAGCAGATGCTCTGATGGTGCCGCTCCCGCCCAAGTGTCGTGTTTGGCGATCGGGTTTTTCACCTTTGCGCGCAGTTCTTCGCGTAGCTCAGCCTGAAAATCTAAGTACCCTTTGTACCCTAGTTTTTGCACCATTCGGGCAACCGTAGGTGCAGAGACATTCGCCCCTTTCGCCAAAGCCGCTAACGGGCCAAGCCCAGACGCCGGATAATTTTCGAGAATCGAGAGGGCCAATTGCCGTTCAGCACGGGTCAAGTTGTCTAACTCTTGTTGGATTCGATCAGATATTGTCTGTAGCGCTTGGCTCATCCAACTCTCCATTCTGTTGTTTTTATAACAGCTTATTCCGACCTGTCATATTACATAACAAAAATATTGACAATCATGGTGCGACAGAAGCAACATTAGATCAAGGAGCTTGCATGACACAGGTATCAACCACATCAACCCAAGGCCATGTATCGGTCCACAACCCAACGGGACAATCCCCCGTTGTTGTGGTTTGCGAACATGCGAGCAACTTCATTCCGACTGCGTATAACGACCTTGGATTGGTTGGTGATGCTTTAGCGAGTCATGCGGCTTGGGATTTAGGCGCACTTGCCGTTGCCAAAGGTTTGTCGGACCGTCTGAACGCAAAACTTATCGCGTCTGGCACGTCCCGCCTTGTCTATGACTGCAACCGCCCCCCGTCAGCACCTGACGCAATGCCCCACCAAAGCGAAGCGATCACGGTCCCCGGGAACGTGGGTCTGACCGCGGCGCAACGGCAGAATCGCATTGATGAATTTTATGAGCCGTTTCGGGCGACCCTCGCGGAGGAGATTGCCGCGACATCCACGCCGGTTATTGTGACGATACACAGCTTCACCCCAACCTATCACGGCCAGAAAAGAACCGTCGAAATTGGTGTTTTACACGACACGGACTCACGGCTTGCTGACGCCATGCTGGGGACGGCATCCCAATACACCGAGACTTTGGTCTTACGGAATGATCCCTACGGGCCCGAGCATGGCGTCACTCATACGCTGAAGGAACACGCCCTTGCGAACGGGCATTTGAATGTGATGTTAGAGGTGCGCAACGACCTTATTCAAAATGCCCAACAGCAAGACGAAATGGCCGGTTGCATTGCCAATTGGCTGTCGGATGCACTTGTCCGCCTAAAGGTCGAAAGTGCAGTAACATGTCGGGAGTGATGCACGGATATATACGCACGGTCGATACCGTGAATTACCGCATTGGTCGTGTCGCAATGTACGGTATTTTTGTTCTGATGGGCATTTTACTGTGGTCGTCGATCAGTAAGACATTCTTTTTACCATCGCTGTGGACCCTCGAAATGGCGCAGTTTGTGATGGTGGCCTATTACATTCTGGGTGGTCCCTATTCGATCCAACTTGGGTCCAACGTGCGGATGGATTTGCTGTACGGCGAATGGAGCCTGCGCAAGAAGGCGTGGTTTGATTTGTTAACCGTGCTGTTCTTGATCTTCTATCTATGCGTCCTGCTATACGGTGCTGTCAGCTCAACCGCGTATTCGCTGGGGTACTGGGGAACCGAACCGCTTTCGTACTTTGCCGGGCTAGTCACCGGAACCGAAGACGTCGGGCGATTGGAAAGATCATCAACCGCGTGGCGCCCCTATATGTGGCCAATCAAAACCATCATGATCTTGGGGATGTCCCTGATGCTACTGCAGTGCATCTCTGAACTATTCAAAGACGTGTTACGTCTCAAAGGTGAGACAATCTGATGTCGTATGAATTAATCGCCACACTGATGTTTTCATCCATGATGCTGATGCTGCTGACCGGGCAACGTGTATTCGGGGCAATCGGGTTTATTGCTGTTATCGCCGCATTGCTGCTTTGGGGTGACAAAGGCGGCTTTGATATCGGATTTTCAGCAGCCATGAAGCTGATGAAATGGTATCCTCTGCTGACGCTCCCGATGTTTATTTTCATGGGCTACGTGCTGTCTGAAAGTAAAATTGCGGACGATCTATACAAGATGTTCCACGTTTGGATGGGTGGCCTGCGAGGCGGTCTCGCGATTGGCACAATTGGACTGATGGTTCTGATTTCCGCAATGAACGGGCTGAGTGTTGCGGGCATGGCCATCGGGTCAACTATCGCGCTGCCTGAACTTTTGAAGCGCGGTTACGACAAACGAATGGTTACGGGCGTCATACAAGCGGGGTCGAGTTTGGGCATCCTTGTGCCGCCATCTGTGGTGCTTGTCTTATACGCAATGATCGCGCGCCAACCTGTCGGGCAGCTGTGGCTTGCCGGGGTCATTCCGGGCCTGATGATGGCCAGTTTGTTCGTTATTTATATCATTGTGCGTTGCCGTATAAACCCGGCCCTCGGGCCCGTTTTACCGTTAGAAGAACGCAATATTCCGCGCGCCGAAAAACTGCGCCTGTTGCGGGCTGGCTTGCTGCCTATCGGTATTTTTGCCGTCATGATGGTGCCATTTGTGAACGGTTGGACATCGCTTGTCGAAAGTTCGGCTATTGGCGCGATTGCCGCGTTTGTCGCCGCAGTCCTTAAGGGACGGATGAGCCGCGAAGTGTTTGAAAACTCTGTGCGCAATACGCTAGGCATCACTTGTATGTTCATGTGGATTATTCTCGCCGCCCTTGCCTTTGGCGCGGTGTTTGATGGCCTCGGCGCCGTCAAAGCCATCGAAGCGGTTTTTACCGAACGCCTGAACCTCAGCCCTTGGATGATCCTCATACTGATGCAGCTTAGCTTTATCCTGATGGGCACATTCCTTGATGACACAGCCATGCTTGTGATCGTCGCGCCGCTCTATGTGCCACTCGTGGGCGAACTTGGATTCGACCTGATCTGGTACGGAATCCTTTACACGATCACGACGCAGATCGCTTATATGACCCCGCCCTTCGGCTATAATCTGTTTTTGATGCGGGCGATGGCCCCGCCTGAAATCTCGCTACGCGACATCTATTCCTCCATCACGCCGTTCGTGCTGATCATGATCTTTGCGCTCACGCTGGTCATGGTGTTCCCCGGCATTGCGACCTGGCTTCCTGATTACGTTTACAACCAACCATAAGAACTGCCCCTGAGGCGGTCATAAACCCAACCAAGGAGAGAACCCATGACTTCAAGACGCAAGTTTATCCAAGGTGCAGCCATCGCTCCGGCCGCAGTCTTGGCAACACCAGCATTGGCGCAAAACACTATAAAATGGCGGATGCAAACCTATGCGGGTTCCGCATTAGCCGCAGAAGTGATCGTGCCTGCGATTGAAATGTTCAACAAAATTGCCGGCGATCGCATGCAGATCGAACTGTTCTTTGCCGACCAATTGGTCCCAACGGGCGAATTGTTCCAAGCCATGCAACGCGGTACAATCGATGCGGTCCAATCTGACGACGATTCAATGGCATCCCCAACAGAAGTCACCGTCTTTGGAGGTTATTTTCCATTCGGTTCCCGTTACTCGCTCGACGTGCCAGTGTTGTTCAACCAATATGGCCTGAACGAAATCTGGGACGAAGAATATTCCAAAGTTGGCGTGAAACACATCTCTGCCGGTGCTTGGGATCCTTGCCACTTTGCCACCAAAGACCCGATTCGCAGCCTTGAAGATCTTAAAGGCAAGAAGATTTTTACCTTCCCAACAGCGGGTCGTTTCTTAACACAGTTCGGCGTTGTTCCTGTAACACTTCCTTGGGAAGACATCGAAGTTGCGCTTCAAACAGGTGAGCTTGACGGCGTTGCATGGTCTGGCATCACAGAAGACTATACTGTTGGCTGGGCTGACGTGACCAACTATTTCCTGACCAACAACATCTCTGGTGCATGGGCTGGTTCGTTCTTTGCCAATATGGATCGCTGGAATGAATTGCCAGAAGATCTGCAAACGCTATTCCGCGTCTGCTGTGACCAATCACACTACTATCGTCAGTGGTGGTATTGGGGTGGTGAAGCCGCATTGCGCGTCAACGGACCGAAGATGGAATTGACATCTATCCCTGATGAAGAGTGGGCAACCGTTGAAGCCGCAGCTATTGATTTCTGGGAAGAAATCGCAGCTGAGTCTGATGTGAAACGCCGCGTCGTTGATATCTTCAAGAAATACAACGCTGATATGGTTAAGGCTGGCCGCCCATACCGTTACGGCTAAATACACTTTGGAGGCCGTTTCACGCGGCCTCCAATACCAACTCTAGGTGGATAGAACATGCCCGGGACTATGACATTTGAAGACCTTAAATCGCAAGTTGCGGGCGGATCAATTGATACCGTCCTGGCGTGCTTTGTTGATATGCAGGGCCGGTTGATGGGCAAACGGTTCCATGCACAGGCTTTTGTCGAAAGCGGCCATGAAGAAACCCATTGCTGCACATATCTGCTTGCCACTGATTTGGAGATGGCCACGCCAGATGGCTATGCCTCGACCAGTTGGGAGCAGGGATATGGCGATTACACCATGAAGCCTGATCTAGGCACATTGCGCCCCGTCCCTTGGCTAGAGGGCACTGCGATGGTGCTGTGCGATATGATGGATCATCACCACAATCCAATTGCCCATTCCCCGCGGGCCATGCTGCGAAAACAGATCGCGCGCCTTGCCGAGATGGGTTTCACCGCCACGATGGCCACCGAGTTAGAGTTTTTCCTATTTGAAAAGAGCTTTGGCGAAATTTCAAAAAGCGGATTTCGCGACCTGACGCCAATCAGCGCCTACAACGAAGACTACCATATTTTTCAAACCACCAAAGAAGAGGCGATAATGCGCCCCCTGCGCAACCATCTTTACGCTATGGGTATTCCGGTCGAGGGTTCAAAGGGTGAGGCCGAGGCCGGGCAAGAAGAGCTGAATATCAAATACGCCGAGGCCTTGGCCTGTGCGGATCATCACTCAATCTCAAAACACGCCGTAAAAGAGATTGCTTGGCAACAAGGCCACGCCGCTACGTTTTTGCCCAAGTGGAACAAAGATCGAGTCGGGTCATCCAGCCACGTGCACCAGTCCCTTTGGAAAGACGGTGAGCCTGCGTTTCTTGACGCTGAGCGCCCACTTGGAAAATCTAAACTGATGGATCAGTACATGGCTGGTCTGATCAAATATGCCGCTGAATACACTTATTTTATGGCCCCCTACGTCAACAGTTATAAACGATTTGCAAAAGGCACCTTCGCACCGACACGCATCATTTGGGCCGTAGACAACCGCACCGCCGCGTACCGTTTGTGTGGGGAAGGCAGTAAGGCCATTCGCGTTGAATGCCGGATACCGGGGTCTGATATGAACCCATACCTTGCACAGGCTGCTATGTTGGCTGCTGGTATCAAAGGGATCCAAGAGGAATTGTCCCTGCCACCTGTTTTTGTAGGCGACGCGTATGAGGACAAAACGTCAGAGCATATTCCCCGGAATTTGCGCGACGCTAAAGATGCACTGCAAGGATCAGACATGCTGCGCGAAGCGTTTGGCGACGACGTTGTCGACCACTACACCCGCGCCGCAGAATGGGAACAAGAAGAATTTGACCGCACAGTGACCGATTGGGAAATCGCGCGCGGTTTTGAAAGGGCTTAATTTCGATGACTATCACATGCATCTCCCCTATTGACGGGTCCGTTTATGCCACACGCGAGGTTCTATCTCGCGCAGACGCGGATGCCGCAATAACAGGGGCGAAAACCGCCCAATCGGAATGGGCTGCGCGTCCCTTGGCTGAACGGATCGCACTGGTTCAAGCCGGTGTTGCGGCTGTGGGCGCCATGAACGACGAAATCGTACCGGAAATCGCATGGCAAATGGGTCGCCCCGTTCGTTATGGCGGCGAATTTGGCGGTTTCAACGAACGCGCGAGCTACATGGCTGACATCGCAGTCGAGGCACTGGCCCCGATTGTCGTTGAAGACAGCGACGCCTTTCGGCGCGTTATCAAACGTGTACCACACGGGTTGGTCTTGGTCGTGGCTCCGTGGAACTACCCCTATATGACCGCGATCAACACCGTTGCCCCTGCACTGATCGCGGGCAACGCAGTGATGCTGAAACACGCCTCGCAAACGCCGCTTGTTGGCGAACGTATGGCGGCAGCTTTCCACTCTGCCGGCATCCCAAAAGACGTCTTCCAAACTGTATTTCTTGATCACCAAACAACGTCTGGCCTGATCGCAGATCGCGCCTTTGGCTTTGTGAATTTCACTGGTTCTGTTGGTGGTGGCAAAGCCATGGAAGCAGCTGCATCTGGCACTTTCACTGGCGTCGGTTTGGAACTAGGCGGCAAGGACCCCGGCTATGTGATGGATGACGCTGATATCGACGCGGCGGTCGACACGCTGATCGATGGCGCGATGTTTAACTCCGGGCAATGCTGCTGTGGGATCGAACGGATTTATGTCCATGAAAGCCTGTTCGACGCCTTTGTTGAAAAGGCCGTCGCCATCGTTAACGGTTACGTCCTTGGCAACCCGCTAGACCCCGAGACCACGCTTGGCCCGATGGCGCATGTGCGTTTTGCAGATGAAGTGCGCGCCCAGACCGCTGAAGCAATCAATGACGGGGCCAAAGCCCATATCCATCCGGCACATTTCCCAAAAGACAGCGGCGCATATCTGATGCCACAGATCCTGACAAACGTGACCCATGATATGCGCGTCATGCGCGAGGAAAGCTTTGGTCCTGTCGTAGGTATCATGTCCGTCAAGACCGACGCCGAAGCCATCCGCTTGATGAACGATAGTAACTTTGGTCTGACCGCCTCGCTCTGGACCCAAGACCCCGCCAGAGCTGAACATATCGCTGATCAGATCGAAACTGGCACTGTGTTTATGAACCGTGCCGACTACCTTGATCCCGCCCTGTGCTGGACGGGCTGCAAGGATACAGGGCGCGGCGGCGGTCTGTCTGTCATCGGCTACCACAACCTGACACGTCCCAAGTCTTACCACATGAAAAAGGCCTAACGAACATGACCATCACCGCAAACTGGTCCTACCCCACCTCAATCCGTTTTGGCGCTGGCCGTATCTCAGAAATCGCAGACGCTTGTGCGAGTGCAGGGATCAAAAAGCCGTTACTTGTGACAGACCGTGGCTTGGCCAACATGGCTATCACAACCAAAACGCTTGATCTGCTTGACGCCGCGGGTCTCGGCCGTGCGATATTTGCCGATGTTGACCCGAACCCTAATGAAAAGAACGCTGCTGCGGGCGTGAAAGCCTTCAACGATGGCGGGCATGACGGGGTTGTGGCGTTTGGCGGCGGCTCTGGCCTTGACCTTGGCAAGCTGGTTGCATTCTTGGCGCGTCAAACCCGCCCGCTTTGGGATTTTGAGGACATCGGCGATTGGTGGACCCGTGCGGACGCAGACGCGATTGCGCCGATTGTGGCTGTGCCAACAACTGCTGGCACAGGGTCTGAGGTGGGCCGTGCATCGGTCATCACCAACTCGGTTACAGAAGAGAAAAAGATTATCTTCCACCCAAAGTTCCTACCATCGGTTGTGATCTGCGACCCAGAACTGACCGTTGGCATGCCCAACTTCATCACCGCGGGCACAGGTCTTGATGCCTTTGCCCATTGTGTCGAAGCATTCTGTTCACCGCATTATCACCCGATGTCACAGGGCATGGCGCTTGAAGGTATGCGCCTGGTCAAAGAATACCTTCCCCGTGTGCATGCTGACGGCACTGATATCGAAGCGCGGGCGCATATGATGTCGGCCGCAATCATGGGTGCAACGGCATTCCAAAAAGGCTTGGGTGCGATCCATGCTTTGTCACACCCAATTGGCGCGATTTACCACACGCACCACGGTACGACGAACGCGGTCTGCATGCCCGCGGTATTGCGGTTTAACCGGCCCGCGATTGAAGGCGTTATTGAACAGGCCGCCAAATATTTGGACATTTCTGGTGGTTTCGACGGGTTCTGCGCCTATGTCAATGAATTGAATGCATCCCTTGGTATCCCCAAGACCCTGACCGCGTTAGGTATCGACACCCCCGACGTTGAGCGGATCGTTGCAGGTGCGTTGAAAGACCCCAGCACCGGCGGAAACCCGATTGAGATGACAAAGGAAAATACAACAAAACTCTTGCTTGAAATCATCGGGTAAACCTCTGATCATACGATCGTCAATGTTGGGAGAACCAGCTATCTGATGCCTTTGATCATTTCACACGCAAACATCTTGCTATGGCTGTCGTGCCTCGTGATCATGCAATGGATAAAACTAAGCTCAGCGTGAAATTCTCGACAAGCGCTACAATGCCACCGTCATCCCGGAAAGAGTTATGCCCGAAAGTTGGTGATGGTCTGAAGTAGGCGGCATATCATGGCGGTGTTGAAAGACGCCGTCAGTCTCAAAGAGAAAGGATATGCCACCATGGCCAAATCTACTATTTTGCCATTCGAACTGCCATCAGAATTTTCACCGGATCCTTTGACCGAGGTGATCCAGAATGGCGCGAAGGCGCTTTTGCATACGGCGATCCAAGCTGAGGTGTCGTCGTTCACCCCCTCTGTCAGGGATGTTGTCCGCTGCTCTATTTATCTCTAATTTTCAGGTG
>ERZ888423.2847-NODE-2847-length-12253-cov-5.493114_pt1 | contig 12253 bp, 14 predicted proteins | sample MGYA00520523_ERZ888423 | MGnify/ENA primary metagenome ERZ888423 (study PRJEB32303, sample SAMEA104408611) | aquatic metagenome | biome: Brackish water; feature: Pelagic; material: water | place: Baltic Sea | collected 2014-06-08T10:24:00 | depth 30,27 m ...
CAATGCAGGTGCCAGCGATATGGCCAAAGAGGGCATCGGTTTCGGCAACAACATCAGCAAGGAAGATGCCGGCGACGAAGCCGTCAAGAAGATGTTTGCGCCAGAATTCCGCAACCGTCTCGATGCGACAGTGCCATTTTCATATCTGCCGCCAGAAGTTGTTGCGCGCGTTGTCGATAAGTTCATTCTGCAACTGGAACTGCAACTTGCTGACCAGAATGTGCACATCAAGCTCGATGACGAGGCGCGTGCATGGTTGACGGAACGTGGGTATGACAGGCTATACGGTGCACGTCCTATGGGTCGGTTGATCCAAGAGAAGATTAAGCAGCCGCTTGCGGAAGAACTATTGTTCGGCAAGCTTGTGCATGGCGGCGAGGTTGCCGTGCGCATCAAGGACAATGAACCGGTGTTTGAGGTTACGCCTGCCGCTCCCAAGACGGTTAAACCGAAACCGCCAAAGAAAAAGGCTGTAGCTGAAAAAGTTACCAAGGCTGGCTAGGACGATTAAGACCTAAGACTGCCCGATGGCAAGCAACTGAGCGGATGGACCGATGCCGTGAAACAATTCCGGCTCGGTTCCTGTCATCCAAACCTGAGCACCCGTAACTTCGAGCAACGCAAAAAGTGCGGTCCGTTTTGATGGGTCCAGATGCGCCGCTATTTCATCCAAAAGCAAGATTGGCGGTGCATCGCGTTGTGCTGATACAAGCGCTGCATGCGCCAATATAAGCGACAGCAGTAAAGCTTTCTGTTCGCCAGTGGAACATTGCTCAGCGACCTGCCCTGACGCGCTGTGCACGACTTCCAAGTCGGCACGGTGCGGACCGGTCAAAGTGCGTCCAGCAGCAGCATCACGGCTGCGCCCTTTGCGCCACACGGAGGCAAGGTCGCCGTCTACAGTTGGAACCTTATCGACCAAATTAATTCGCGGCATAGCGAATGGTCCGGATGGAGTGGCAAGCAGTTGTTCACTTAACGCTTGGACGACCCAAATGCGCGCGACCTGAATAGCGCTCGCGCTCTCCGCCATTTGCGCTTCGAGGGCGTCCAACCAAAGTGGATCGGCCGGCATAGCACCGGAAAGCAGGCGGTTTCGCTGCTGCATTGCCTTTTCGTAGCGGCTGCTGTGTCGCGCATGGCCGGGGTTCAATGCGAGTACCAAACGGTCTAAAAACCTGCGCCTTGCAGCAGCACCATCTGCAAACAGTCGGTCCATAGTTGGCGTCAGCCAAATCACCGACAACCACTCGCCAAGGCTGTTAATTGCTGCATCGCTCTCGTTGACGCGCACCTTGCGCCGTTCAGACTGCTCAGCGGTGACCCCAGTACCAATCACATTACCGGCGACCTCTGCGACAATCGCAAAACCCCCGTCTCCGGCATCTCTAACCATATCAGACATGGCGGCTCGGCGTAGCCCGCGACCTGGCACGAGAAGTGAGATAGCCTCCAGAATGTTCGTTTTGCCGGCTCCATTGGACCCATGAAGCGCGATGAATTGGGCCTGCGGACAAATTTCCAGCATGCCATGATTACGAAAGTCACGCAAAGTAAGTCGGGACAAAGCCATAATTTGTGCCTGCTATAGCATGGCTATTTTTGGTCAAGCCGGTAATGGATATCTACCCATCCCAATTATTAGTGTTATTTCCTAATAAGTGAAAATATTCCAATGCTTATTTGCAGCCAAGAATACAAAAACATAGGGTATCTATGGGTTACATCCATTTTGGCACGGTCCATGCGGAGTACCTCGCATAGCCGGAGTGGTCCGGTGGCCCGAAAAGGAATCAACATGACCCAATATGCACGCACCCAAATTCTATCTGCTTTTGCAGCCATAATCTGCGCTTTCATCTCCATCGGCGTAAGCGTCGCACCCGCCGTTGCGCCTGATGAATCGATCATTGTTTAACGTTCCGCGCTTGAAACTTAGGGAGATATTTAATGTCACGACTGACACTTGATAAAACCAACAAGAAAATTCTTGGCGTATGTGCAGGACTTGCCATCTGGACAGGCATCGATGCAATGATAATACGCCTGAAATTCGCCGTCGCAACGGTTGTCGGCATTGGCTCGCCGATTTTGATTTATATCTTGCTGGCCATGATACTCGACTAAACCGCACAAAGCCTGCGCCAGCGCGCTTGTAAGGCAAGAAAAATAGACTTGAACAACCCATTACAGACCGGCTTGGGCAAAGAATTAGTAACTGACGTCAACTGGCGAGCGGGTTTACATTGTAAACCCGCAGCCCAATGGATTAAGCCACTTTCCGCACAAATACCGAGCCCGCAGAATATCCCGCGCCGAACGAGCATATCAAGCCAACATCCCCTGCAGTAAGGTCTTCATTATGCTTGTGAAACGCAATGATTGACCCGGCACTTGAGGTATTGGCATAGGTATCAAGCACGGTGGGGCTTTCGTCCTCACACGCTTCATGCCCCAATACTTTTTGGGCGATAAGCCGGTTCATACCCGTGTTCGCCTGATGCAACCACAGCCGGCGCAAATCTGAACCCGACAGCCCAAGGCTTTCAGCATGCTCCAGTATCATTTGGCCAACCATGGGCACAACTTCCTTGAAGACTTTTCGGCCTTCCTGGACAAACAACTTGTCGTTGCGCGGTCCGCTTTGGTCAACCGCCCCCTGTCCATGTGCGCGGTTGAGGAATCCGAAATTGTTTCGGATATTGTTCGAGAACTGCGTTTTCAAACGCGTGCCTAAAATTTCCCAATGTTCAGCCGGCGCCAACTCTTTCGCTTCCACCAAAATGGCAGTGGCAACATCACCGAAAATGAAATGGCTGTCCCGATCCCGCCAGTTTAAATGTCCTGATGTGATTTCAGGGTTCACCACCAGAACCGAGCGCGCATTACCGCTGCGAATATAGTCTGCAGCAGTCTGAATACCGAAGGTAGCAGATGAGCACGCCACGTTAATGTCAAAGCCAAAGCCGCGCTGCATGGCCAATTCATGCTGGATTTCAACCGCCATAGCCGGGTAGGCCCGTTGCATGTTGGACGCTGCGCACAACACAGCGTCGACATCCTGAATATCGCGACCGGCACGCTCCAAGGCGTCTCGACAAGCAGCAACACCAATCTCGGCCATCAACGAAATCTGTTCATTGGGTCGCTCCGCATAACGAGGCTCCATGATATCTGGGTCCACGATTGCGCGCTTATCCATGACGTGCCGCGACTTGATGCCACTCGCCTTCTCCACAAACTCGACTGAGCTATGCGTCAGTGGTTCTGCAGCGGGGTTGGCTGCATTGTATCGGTCGGCATAGGCATTAAAGCTCGCGACCAGTTCCTCGTTGCTGATGGTGTCCGATGGCGTAAACAATCCCGTGGATGAGATGACTGGAGTGGCGCCGTGCCCATGTTGCGACATGTAATTTCCCGCGTTGGTTTTTGTTCAAGCGATGGCCTAGCGGTTGCGTATTTGCGAAACAAGCCGTTTGAAATGCATTACGACGGCGCTATGAGGAGATGGGGGAGGAAAATACTAATGTCGTTGACTGAACGCCAGCCTAGCTGGTTATCTCGGCTATTCAGGCGGGTGCTGGTCGGAATGCATAAGAGCGGTGGGTGGCGCGCGCATGGCGTGGTGCCAGAACCGCGCAAATTCGTCCTAATCGCAGCGCCGCACACCAGCAATTGGGACTTTGTCTATTTTCTTGGGCTAACGGATGATTTAGGTATCAGGCCGCATTTCATGGCAAAAACATCCCTTTTCCGCTGGCCGTTTACAAACTTCATGCTCGATATGGGCGGCGTTCCTGTGGACCGGACGTCAAGCAAAAATTATGTACAGCAAATGATCGAAGAATTCGGCCGCCGCGACGAATTTATGCTGACCATCGCGCCAGAGGGCACGCGTGGAACGGTCAAAGCCTGGAAGACGGGATTTTACCATATCGCGGTGGGCGCTAGCGTGCCCTTGGTCTTGGGCATGATGGATTATGGCTCAAAAACAGGTGGGCTTGGACCTGCCATCTGGCCGACCGGCGATTATAAAGCAGATATGGCGGAGGTTGCCAAAATATTAGCTAAAGTGCAACCAAAGCACCCCGCAAAGGGCATGACAGAGATATTTGCAAGGCATGACACATGACTGATCTCGGTTCGACTATACTTATAAACGCGGCCGCGCTGTTTGCGGTCATACTGGCGTTATGGGCCTATTCGGTCAAAATAAGGGACGTGTCATTCATTGACGCATTTTGGGCATTTGGCATGGTGCTCCTCGCCTGCGCAACATGGGCGCAATCTGAGTCCCCAGGAGCACGGTCGCATTTACTGCTTGGATTGACAGCCTTTTGGGGTCTGCGCCTCACGCTGCATCTATGGACGCGCTGGCGTGCGCATGGCGAGGACCCGCGTTATGCAAAAATCATGGGCAGCGTGATGGAAAAAAAGGGTTGGAGTTGGAGTAAGACATCGCTTCTGTCGGTGTTTTTGACACAGGCTCCATTGCTGTTCATTACCTGCCTTCCGGCGCAGCTCGGTATCTGGGCAAGCGAAGGTAGCCGTACTGTTTTGGGTCCGCTTGCCTTTCTTGGCGCGACCATCGCTATCATCGGCATATTGTTCGAAACCATCGGCGATGCGCAGCTCAATGCGTTTCGTGCTAACCCAGCTAGTACAGGTAAGGTGCTTGATACCGGATTGTGGCGCTACACCCGCCACCCCAATTATTTCGGCGACGCTTGCACGTGGTGGGGCATTTGGCTTATCGCCTGCGAAACCGGACTGCCGGGATGGATCAGCATCATTGGCCCGATCTTTCTGACTTTCACCCTTACGCGCTGGTCTGGCAAGCCGTTGCTGGAAAAAGGCATGAAGAAAACACGGCCCGAATATGCCGATTATGTTGCGCGGACATCCGGTTTTTTCCCGTTACCGCCTAAAAGCAGATAGTTAGGAGACTACCCCAAATAGGTCGTGTTCGTCCGCATCTTCAATGGTGACCATGACGACATCACCGGCCTTTAATGTAGGTGCAACATCGCGCAGATAGACATGACCGTCGATTTCTGGCGCATCGGCCTGCGACCGTCCGGAGGCGCCAATGCTATTGTCTTCGTCAGCATCGCCGATTTCATCAATGATGACAGGCATGCTGCGTCCGACCTTGGCGGCAAGCTTCGCCGCGCTGATCGCCTCGGTTTTCGCCATGATGCGTTGAAACCGCTCTTCTTTGACCTCTTCCGGCACTGGATTGGGTAGATGGTTGGCCTGCGCTCCGTCTACAGGTTCAAAGCGAAACGCCCCCACCCGATCAAGCTGGGCTTCATCAAGCCAATCGAGCAGATATTCAAAGTCAGCTTCGGTTTCACCGGGAAAGCCGACCACAAAACTTGAACGGATCGCGATATCGGGCGCAATGCTGCGCCAGTTGCGGATCCGCTCAAGCACCTTGGCTTCGTTTGCGGGACGTTTCATCGCCTTCAGGACATTGGGCGCCGCATGCTGAAACGGAATGTCCAGATAGGGCGTCAAATACCCCCCTGCCATCAGCGGAATGACATTATCTACATGTGGATAAGGGTAGACATAATGCAGCCGAACCCAGGGTGCGATGCCATCGCTGGTTCGCAAACTACCGAGCTCGCGCGCCAAGTCGGTCATATGCGCACGTACCTCGCGGCCCTTCCACGCGCGCGGCTCATGCCGCGTGTCCACGCCATAAGCAGAGGTGTCTTGTGAGATGACCAGAAGCTCTTTGGTGCCCGCAGACACAAGCTTTTCCGCTTCACGCAACACGGCATCTATCCGGCGGCTCGCAAGCTTTCCGCGTAGCGACGGGATGATACAAAAGGCGCAGCTATGGTTGCAGCCTTCGGAAATTTTGAGATAGCTGTAATGCCGCGGCGTGAGCTTTAATCCGCCTTCTGGGACCAAATCGACAAACGCACCGCGCGTCGGTGGCGCCGCTTCATGGACTGCGGATACAACGGCTTCATATTGATGCGCGCCAGTGATCGCCAGCACATCTGGAAAGCGCGCGCGGATAACGTCGGCTTCATTTCCCATACAACCGGTAACGATCACGCGGCCATTTTCAGCGATAGCCTCACCAATCGCTTCTAGGCTCTCTTCCTTTGCGGAATCGAGGAAACCGCAAGTGTTGACCAGAACGACGTCTGCGCCGGCATAATCGGGCGACAGTCCATAGCCGTCAGCACGCAGCTTGGTGAGAATCCGTTCGCTATCGACCAGCGCCTTGGGGCAACCAAGCGATACCATGCCGACCTTGGGCGCTGCTTTTATTACTGTTGCCATAATGACGGGCCGCATAGCGGGTTTCGGCAGGCTTGTCACGGCTGGCGAACAAGCGCATGATTGATGCTTATAGTTGTGCGAAGGATCATGATGGCTAACGCGAATTTATTGGCAATTTTGGTGGCCGCGGCGACCGGATTTCTGATTGGCGGCCTGTGGTACGGACCTCTGTTCGGCAAGGCATGGATGGCGGAGCATGGATTTACCGATGCGCAATTGCGGAACGGCAACATGCTTAAAATCTACGGCCTGACCTTTGCCTTTTCGGTGCTATCGGTAGTGTTTCTTGGGCATTTACTCGCGTTTTTTGATACGAATGCGCGTTCGACGCTAATGATATCTGTCGGCATTTCGCTTGGCTATATCATCCCCGCCATTGGCACCAATTATCTGTTTTCGCACAAGTCGAGCCGGTTGTTCGCGATTGCTGCGGGATATTGGCTCGTATTTTACGCAGCGATGGGATTGGTTTTTTTATTGCTGGGGCATTAGGGTCAGCCTGCCCCTAAGCTTCTGTCGGTAAGATCTGCACCAGCAAATCGCCTGCTTCCAATTTTTGCGCTTCGGGCTGCCAAAAGCCAATATTCACGCCATTCCGGTAAATCCGAAGGCCAATTCCCTCAGGCAAATCGCGTAAGCTTTTGCCAACTTCGCTTGGGTATACTTCACGTTCCTTAATAATGACCTCGCCGCCGACAGAAGCTAAATCGGTCAAATATTCCGAAATATGTTCGCCATGGCACGAACCGGCCAATAACAACCCAGTAAAACTGACCGGATTGATAACCGTCGTTGCCCCGGCCTGACGCGCGAGCAATTCGTTATCGTCAGCACGTATAACGACGCTGATTGGCACATTGGGCGACAGATGGCGTACAGTCAGCACCATCAAGATGGACGAATCATCGCGTCCGGCGGAAACGATCACCGACGACGCCTGCTTAATGCGAACGGCGTTTAGAATTTCGTCTCGCACGCCATCACCGCACAAAATATTGCAACCCAGATACTCGGCCTCGGCAAGCCGTTCCTCGCTGCTATCAATCACCACAATATCTTTTGGGTCAGTCCCGCGCTTAATAAGCTCATTAACAGCTTGCGACCCGCTGACGCCGAAACCCAAGGTGACAATATGTCCGGACAAGGTTTGCTGAATCTTTTTCATGCGCCATTTTTCCCAACTGCGTTTGATGACAAAATTATAGGCTGTGCCTACAAATATAAAAATGACGGCAATGCGCACCGGCGTCACGATAATCGCTTCGATAAAGCGTGATCGGTCAGACACTGGGGCAATGTCCCCAAAACCCGTAGTGGTAACGGAAATCATCGTGAAATAGACGACATCCAGAAAGTTGATGACGCCGTCATGATTGTCTTTCAAACCAGCCCTGTCAAACCAGTGAATGATGATGACCAACAAAATCAGGAAGAACGCCAGCGACAGCCGAAGGAGCACGTCCGCCCATACCGGCAACTTGCTTGCACGGCGAAGCGCTACTTTGAATTTGGTCGGGATATTGAGATCAGCCATGAATGAATCCACATAGCTTAGAGAAGTGACCTCCGGCGGGTTTTGCGGATTTCGAAATCACCATTAACCTCAACCGCATCCTCAGCCCCCTAAATGTTATATCTATGCTTCAACGTCGCCAAAGATTCATGATGGGTCAGATCAAGTTGGAGAGGTGTGACTGCAATATAACCATCTTCAATGACTTCAAGGTCGGTGTCATGGCCCGGCGTGTGCAACATGCCATGCAAACCAAACCAATAATAATCATATCCGCGCGGGTCCGTCCCTTTGACAATCGAACCACGGCTGTAATCATGAAAGCCCTGACGCGCGACTTTGATACCTTTTACATCTTGCGGCAGCAGCGGCGGAAAGTTGATGTTGGTCAATGTGCGCGGCGTGTCTGGCATATCAAGCAACGGACGAAGAACGCGCTCACCCCAAGCTTCGGCCGCCGAAAAGGGGACAGCGTCGGCCATGCCTTCTTTGCTATAGACTTGGCTCAGTGCAATGGAGCGAATGCCGGCCAACGCCCCTTCCATCGCGGCGGAGACCGTGCCTGAATAGGTAACATCATCGCCTAAATTGGCGCCACGGTTGACGCCGGATAGGATCAGGTCAGGCTTCATATCCTTCATGATGACCCCAATGCCCAACATGACGGAATCCGTAGGAGTGCCCGCAACCGAATAATGCTTATCCCCATGCCGGCGAATACGCAAAGGCTTGGTCAGGGTAAGGGAATGGCCGGCACCCGAATTTTCCTCGGCAGGCGCAACAATCCAGACATCATTACTAATTGTGCGGGCAATCGCCTCTAACACCTTAAGACCCGGCGCATTCACCCCGTCATCATTGGTCAGCAATATACGCATTAGGCTGTTGCCTCCAATTTTGTGAGACCGCCCATATAAGGCAGCAAAGCATCCGGAATGATGACGCTGCCATCCGGCTGCTGATAATTTTCAAGAACTGCGACTAGCGTGCGGCCTACGGCTAGCCCCGAGCCGTTCAGCGTATGGACGAACACATTGCTTTTGGTCTCAGTGGCCCGATAGCGCGTATTCATGCGCCGCGCCTGCCAGTCGCCGCAGTTCGAACAGCTTGATATCTCGCGATACAGACCTTGGCCGGGCAACCAGACCTCAAGATCGTAGGTCCGGCGCGCGCTGGCGCCCATATCACCAGTGCACAGGAGCATTTTACGATAGGGTAGCTGAAGCGCTTGCAATATGCCTTCGGCGCTTTCTACCATACGTTCATGTTCAGCGGCGCTGTCCTCGGGACGGACGATGGAGACCAGTTCAACTTTCTCAAACTGATGCTGGCGGATCAGGCCTTTGGTGTCGCGTCCCGCCGCGCCTGCCTCGGAACGGAAGCAGGGGGTCAGGGCGGTCAACCGAATCGGCAGTGCACTCTCCTCCAAAATCTGTTCACGTACGCTATTGGTCAGCGATACTTCGGCGGTCGGAATGAGCCAGCGGCCATCGGTAGTCTGGAAATTGTCTTCCGCAAATTTTGGCAGCTGCCCTGTTCCAAATAGCGATTCCTGACGCACCAAATAAGGCGTTGCGCACTCTATATAACCGCGCTGTGCTGTCTGGTAATCGAGCATGAATTGACCAAGAGCTCGGTTGAGCCGGGCCATCTGTCCCCGCATGAATGTGAAACGCGCGCCAGAAATAGCAACGCCGGTTTCAAAATCGAGGCCAAGTGCGGGGCCGACATCGGCATGGTCGCGTGGCTCAAAGTCAAAGTTCCGCGGCGAACCCCAGCGTGCGATTTCGACATTGTCTGTTTCATCAGCGCCATCGGGCGTATCTACAGCGGGCAAATTCGGAAGTCCCGCGACCAATGAGTCGAGTTCGGCGCCAGCCGACCGTTCGCGCTCTTCCAACGAAGGCAATGTGTCTTTCAACTGCGCGACCTCTGCCTTCAACGCCTCGGCAGTGGCGGTGTCACCTTTAGCCATGGCTGCGCCAATGGCTTTAGACGCTTCATTTCTGCGGGCCTGCGCATTCTGCATTTCTGTCAGAATCGCGCGTCGGTTTTCATCCAAAGCCAATATGGATGCAGCAACGGGGGCAGCGCCCCTACGAATCAAAGCAGCGTCAAAGTCTTGTGGATTTTCACGGATATATTTCAGGTCATGCATGGCTCCACGCTATGCCGCGCAAGCCGCCGTTTCGCAATGAAAAAGGGCGAGCGCGCACGCCTTGTTTGCACAACGCTTACGCCGGACCTCTTGCCTTGTCCTTCTCCCGCAACGAAACATATGTTCGGACCAACATTTACCGAACTAACGTATGCTGACAACAGTGCAGACCGTTAACCGAAACGCAATGATAACAAGTGCTATCATTAACTTAATTCGAAAAATATCTCAATTTTTCAACCGCTAAATCATAAAAACCACGTGTGGGAACTGTATGAAAAATATCTTCTGCTCGCATGTAATCGTTTCCACAGCTTTTGCAAAATTGAAGATGACCCGAAACATTTGGCCCTTGTGCCGCTTTTGGCCCAAGTCTATAGCGCCGCCTAGAGAGATTTAGACGCAGGTTACTTCATTTTGGAGGACCGGCCAGAGGTGGGGAAATTACTATGGGCCCAAGCGCCAAGCCTCAAGATGCGACCAGCGAAATGAGAATTTCTGACGTTGATTTGGATGAATCATACGTCCCGACTGTTGACGAACCATTTATGAACGAACGGCAGTTGCGTTTCTTTGAAAAGCAGCTTGTCGATTGGAAGAACAGCATATTAGTTGAGGCGCAAGGTACGCTGAATCATTTGCAGGACGGTCCGATGCGTGAACCAGATCTCAACGATCGTGCATCCAGTGAGACCGATTGGGGTATTGAGCTTCGTACTCGTGATCGCCAGCGCAAACTTATCGCAAAGATTGAGGCTGCGTTACGCCGCATCACCGAAGGCGAATATGGGTATTGCCAAGTTACAGGCGAGCCTATTTCTTTGGCCCGCCTGCGTGCTCGGCCGATTGCAACGATGACGCTTGAAGCCCAGGAGCGTCACGAGAGGCAGGAACGGGTTTCACGCGACGACTGATTGATTAACCTATGCCTTTAATAACAAGCTAGAAAATAGTCATAGATCTGCAGCCATTAACCTATCGGCAATTTTTCCATGCCACGGATCAGCACTGCTCTAAAACTAACTTTGTGCTGGGTTTTGCAACATGGATGACTCAATTCGCGACGACACATTCTCCCCTGCCAAGCGAAAAATGAATCGCGACAGTTTGTTACTTAAGGCCGTATTACGTTTTTCGAGCAATCAGGAAGAACGTGAAGTGCGAATCCGCAATCTGTCCGCAGGCGGTTTGATGGTTGAAGTGCCGAACGGCCTGTCGCGTGATGAGCGTATAGATGTTAAGATCTAGAACATTGGCTGGTTTGGCGGGCACGTGGCATGGGCGATCGACGGGCGCATCGGCGTTGCCTTTGATAAAGTCATAAATCCGAAAGACGCGCGTATACCCGTTCGGGTTTCCGAGTTCGACGTCCCGCCTTATCTCAAAAAACTTAACGAAAAAAGGGCGCCTGACAAGCTACGCCGCGCTTAACTCAATCGTCGAGACAGTAAATGTCGACCGGCACGACGATTTTGTCGAGCACGCGGCCAACCGGATAAGCCGACTTACTTCCCTGCTCAATTGCCGCTTCCAGCACTTCGCGCTTCTGTGCGCCGTTGATTACCAATATGGCAGTCCGCGCCGCACCGATGGCGGTGCCAGTTAGCGTTACGCGGTTAACAGGTGCTTCTGGCGGTAGCGGATCAGGTGCAACCCCGACTGCGCGCACATCTTTGCCCCCATCCATGGCCGATTCCAAATCAGGTCCAGGGAAAATCGATGCAGTATGACCATCGGTACCCATGCCAAGCCAAACCAAATCAGGTGGCCAATGCAAATCAGCCAATCTTGCATTTGCAGCGCTACCAGCCAGCTTGTGGTCGGCGGCATCGCTTGCGATTGGCAAAACCCGCGCACCCTTTGGGATAAAGATTTTGGCAATCATAGCGACGTTGGACATCGGATTGTCGACCGGAACAAGGCGGTCATCGGTTGGAATAATCGTGACACTCTTCCAACGTATATTGGCTTGAGCGAGCTTTTCCAAAATCGGTTTTGGCGTTGAGCCGCCGGGGAATGCAACAAGTGCCTGTCCACGGGCGTCAAGTGCGCTTTCAATGATAAAGCTGACATCGCCGACCACGGCGTCGATTAGATCTTCTGCAGCGTCAAAATCCCACCATTCGATTTCTTCGGCCATGTGCTCTCGTCTCCATTAGTTTCGTAATGCCGATGCGGCACGCGCTGCCGATTCAATCGCGGCAACATCTGGAACGCCTTTACCAACAAGCCAGCTACCGCCAACACATAAAATTTCCGGAACGGCTAACCAGTCTGCC
>ERZ888423.2848-NODE-2848-length-12246-cov-47.530801_pt1 | contig 12246 bp, 13 predicted proteins | sample MGYA00520523_ERZ888423 | MGnify/ENA primary metagenome ERZ888423 (study PRJEB32303, sample SAMEA104408611) | aquatic metagenome | biome: Brackish water; feature: Pelagic; material: water | place: Baltic Sea | collected 2014-06-08T10:24:00 | depth 30,27 m ...
CTCACCCAAACAACACCATCGCGCGCGGATCCCATCCGAGCCTTGCGCGCGCGCCGAAGTCGAGCACGCGGCGGCCCGGGGTGTTGCGCATCGAGACGCGGACGGGGGCGGGTGTGCCGTCGAGCAAGATGTCGTAATAGGTCATGTCGCCGTAATAGACGACCTCGCGCACCGTACCGGAGGCCTCGCGCCCGCCCTCGGCCGTCTGGCCGTCATAGAGCAGCGTCAGGCTTTCGGGGCGCACGCCGATCTGGGCCACACCCGGCTTGGCGCCACTGGGGCATTGCGCCGGTTCCAGCTCGGCCGGGCCCAAGCCCTGCACCTCGACGCAGATGCGCCCGCCCGCCTCGCCCGACACGCGCGCCGGCAGGAAATTCATCATGCCGATGAATTCGGCCACACGGCGCGAATTGGGGCGGCGATAGAGCGTTTCGGGGTCGGCCAGTTGCGCGATCTCACCCTCGAACATCACGGCGATCCGGTCGGACATGACCAGCGCCTCTTCCTGATCATGGGTCACGAGGATGAAGGTGATCCCCACCTCGCGCTGCAGCTTGATCAATTCGACCTGCATCACCTCGCGCATCTTCTTGTCGAGTGCGGAAAGCGGCTCATCCAGAAGCAGCACCTTGGGTTTCAGGATCAGGGCACGCGCCAGCGCCACGCGCTGCCGCTGACCGCCCGACAGCGCATGGGCCGCGCGGCCGCCAAACTTGGCAAGCCCCACCATCTCAAGCGCCTGCCCCACGGCCGCGCGCTTTTCGGCCACGCTCATCGGAGATTTTCGCAAGCCAAAGCCCACGTTTTCGGCCACGCTCATATGCGGGAAAATGGCATAGGACTGAAACACCATATTGGTCGGGCGGCGGTTGGGTGCCACCCCTTCCATATCCTTGCCATCAAGCAGGATCTGCCCCTCCGAGATATCCTCGAAGCCCGCGATGGCGCGCAAGAGCGTGGTCTTGCCACAGCCCGACGGGCCCAGAAGCGAAAAGAATTCGCCCTGCCCGATATTGGCGGTGATGCCCCTGAGCGCGTGATAATCGCCATAGTATTTCTGAACGCCCGTCAGCGTGACGATGGGGGTGCGGGTCTGGTTCACAGAAAGCCTCCGGTGTCTTTGAGGCCAGCGCGCTTGAGGCCGCGGCGGCGAAAGGTTTCGGCGACGATCAAGAGCGCCACGGACAACAGCACAAGGATTGTGCCCAGCGCCATCACAACGGGCAACCGGGCCGGAAAGCGCAACTGGCCCCACAGGTAAACCGGCAGTGTCGGCTCATTTCCTGACAAGAAAAAGGCGATGATGAATTCATCGAGCGAAATGGTGAAACAGATCAGGAGCGAGGCGATGATACCCGGGCTGACCAGCGGCAAGGTGATGAGGCGAAAGGTCGACCACGCCGTTTCACCCAGATCAATCGCCGCCTCCTCGAGGCTTTTGTCCATATTGGAAAAGCTGCCCTGCAAGATCGCGATGGCAAAGGGCGTGCAGATCAGCGTGTGGCCCGCAATGATCGACCATGTCCCGCTGTTCAGACCCAGCTGCATCAGCACGATCAAAAGCGAGATGGCCACGATCACCTCGGGCAGCACCAGGGGCAACATGATGAAGCCCACCATCCCCCCCTTGCCCGGAAACCCGTAGCGCGTGGCGGCGCGCGCGGCGAACAGGCCAAGGATGGTCGAAAAAACCGCCGTCGACACCGCGATGATCAGCGAATTCAGCGTCGCCTCATGCAGCGCAGGCGTGTCGAGCAGGGCCGCGAACCAGTCCAGCGTAAATCCCCGTAGCGGAAACGCGATCACCGTGCCCGAATTGAAGGCAAACATCGGCAGCAAAATGATGGGCGCATACAGCACCAAAAGATAAAGCACGGCGAACAGGGCCAGCGCGTTCAGCCTCATATCCCCCACCTTCCCTTTGGCAGGCGCAGCAAGATCGCGACCGACAGGCCCGTGGCCACCAGAACCAGCACGATCGACGCAGCTGCCGGACCCATCAGCGCGGGCCCATGCACAAAGGCCGCCCGGATCACAAGGATCTCGGCCATGGCCACTGCAATGGCCACCCCGGCCCCCTTGGCACCGCCGCCGACCCGGTCGGCAAGCCACAGCCATGCCCGCGCGCGCGACATGCCCCACAGCAACACCATCGCCACCAACAGCATCGCCAGCACCGCCAGCGTCGCACCCATGGGCCGATCGTTCAGATCAAAGATCTGGGCATAGATCATCGTGGCAATCATCGTGCCACCCGATCCGCCGACCAGACGCGGGGTGACGTAATCGCCCACCGTCGGGATGAACACGATCAGCACCGCCGCCAGAACACCCGGCATGGCCAAGGGCAAGGTCACCCTCAGAAAGGTCATCGCGTGGCTTTCGCCCAGATCGCGCGATGCCTCAAGCAGCGAGCGATCGATTTTTTCCAGCGTCACGAAAATGGGCAAGATGGCAAAGGGCGCAAAGGCATGGGCCAGCGTGATCACCACCGAATTGGCATTGTAAAGCAACCACCCCAAGGGCTCGTCGATGACCGGGGCGCGCAGCGCGCTGTCGGTCGGCAACACCAGCCAGGCCAGACCGGCCAGCACCGCCACGCCACAGGCCGCAAGTGCGGCCCGCATCGATACTTGCCCCAGCACCCAGAACACCAAGGCCGCAACCGCCACCAAGGCCAGCACCAGGGCGATGATCGTGATCACCGGCACAAGCGTCAGACCGCTATTGACCGGCCCGTCATAGGCCAGAATAACCCGCCACAAGAACACCCGGATCAGATAGCTGGTCCAGAACGGAATGGTGATCAAGAACAGCCACAGGGATTTGCGTTCGGGGCGCACGTGGAATGAAATGAAATAGGCCACCGGAAAGGCCAATGTGACCGTGACCAGCGTGACCAGCCCCGAAATCCGCAAGGAACGCAGCATCAACTCCCGATACAGCGGGTCGGTCAGCGCCTCGGTGTAATTGGCCAGCGTGAAGTCGCGTTGGATGGTCAGGAACTGCTGTGTCCAGAAGCTCAGCAGAACGATGGCCACCAAGGGGGCCGCCAGCAACAGCAGGGCATAAAGAAAGGTAGGGCTGATCAGGATCAGCCCTTTGCCTGCCTCGCTGCGCACAAGCCTTCCATAGCTGCTCACCCGCCGCTGCCCCTCACGCCATGGGCTGATTCCAGCGTTCAAAATGCGGCTTTCCCGCGCCGCCCGCAAGCGGTTTGCTGCAGGGCGGCGAAGCCCATCGGGGCAAAGCACGCAACCAACAGAAATTCCTATGGAAAAAGGGGGGATTACACCCCCCTTTTTCTGGCATTTTCTGACCCCTGCGCGTGTTTATTGCGCGGCGGCTGGATCCCTGTCGAGCACCCTGAGCGCGCTCATCCGGTCGGGCGGCCCGATCACGGCGCCGTTTTGCCCGCGTCCGCGCTTGATGGTGTCGACCACCTCCATGCCCGTGACCACCTGGCCCACCACGGTGTATTGCCCGTTCAGGAAAGGCCCCGGTTCGAACATGATGAAGAACTGCGAATTGGCGCTGTCAGGGCTTTGCGCACGTGCCATGCCGATCACGCCCCGTTCAAACGGCAGATCCGAAAACTCCGCCGGCAGGTCGGGGTATTGCGACCCGCCCCGGCCGGCATAGCGCATATCCTGCCCCTCACGGCCGTATTGCACATCGCCCGTCTGGGCCATGAAGCCGTCGATCACGCGGTGAAACACCACATCGGTATACGCGCCTTCGGCGGCCAGCGTCATGATCCGCTGCACATGCTGGGGCGCCACCTCTTCGAACAGGTCGATGACGACCGTGCCTTCGGCTTCGCCGGTGATGTCGATTTCCAGACCGGTGGCAAAGGCGGGCCCTGCCATCACACACAAGACAAGTGCCAGATTACGCATCGGCGGCCACCTTGACCGAGATCATCTTGTCAGGATTGGCAGGCGGTTCGCCGCGGGTGATGGCATCGACATGTTCCATCCCCGAAATCACCCGGCCATAGACGGTGTATTGACGGTTGAGAAAGTGATTGTCGGAAAAATTGATGAAGAACTGGCTGTTGGCCGAATTCGGGTTCGACGAGCGCGCCGCCCCCAGCGTGCCGCGATCATGCGGGATGCCGGAAAATTCCGCCGGCAGATCGGGCTTGTCCGACCCGCCCGTGCCCGCACGGCGCAGGTTGGCCCCGTCGCGGCCATGTTCCACATCGCCGGTCTGGGCCATGAAACCCTCGATCACGCGGTGAAACACCACCCCGTCATAGGCGCCGGCGCGGGCCAGTTCCTTCATGCGCTCGCTGTGTCTGGGCGCGATCTCGGGCAACAGTTCGATCACCACGGTGCCGGATTTCAGCTCCATCAGAATGGTGTTTTCGGGATCTTTGTACACGGCCATTGGCCTTGCCTCCTGATTATCGGATCTTTGGTGGATATTTCTGGTCCAGCGCGGCCTTGACGGCTGGGGATACAAAGGGGCTCACATCCCCGCCCAGCCGCGCGATTTCCTTGACCAGCTTGGAGGCGATGGCCTGCCGGTCGGCTTCGGCCATCAAGAACACGGTGTCGATGCTGGAATTCAGTTTCCGGTTCATCCCCACCATCTGGAATTCATATTCGAAATCCGTCACGGCCCGAAGCCCCCGGATGATGATCGAGGCACCGACATCGCGGGCGCAATCAATCAGCAGGTTCTCGAAGGGGTGCGCCACGATCACGGTGCCGCTGGCGGTCTGGAGTTTGGCACATTCCGCCTCGACCATCGCCACCCGGTCGTCGAGCGAAAACAGCGGATTCTTGTCGCGATTGATCGCAACCCCGATCACCAGCCGATCCACCAAAAGGCAGGCCCGTTTGATGATATCGATATGTCCAAGCGTGATCGGGTCGAATGTGCCCGGATATAGCCCTGTCCGCATCTGTGCCCCTGCCGGTGTCGTCACTTGCGCGCGCGACCCAATCACCGGGGCCGCGCCAATGCAAGCCCCCGGCACGTCGCATCGCGCAAGAGCATCGGATCAAAACCCCTTGATCATGCCTTCCAGCGCTTCCTTTTCCATCGCCAGTTCCGAGATCTGCGCCTTGACCACATCCCCGATGGAGATCAGCCCGATCATCTCTTGTCCTTCCAGGACGGGAAGATGGCGAAACCGGCCTTCGGTCATGCGCGCCAGAACCATGTCAGAGCTGTCGTCGCGCGCGCAGGTGACGATGTCGCGCGTCATTACCCCATCCACCGTGTCGGCCAAGCAGGCGCCACCCTTGACCGCCAATTCGCGCACGATGTCGCGTTCCGACAAGATACCGACCACGCGCTTGCCATCAGGCGACACGACCACCGCCCCGATCCGCCGTTCGGCCAACAGGCGCGCCGCCTCAGCAAGACGCGTGCCCGGCGCAATCGTGATCACGCCATCACACGCTTTCAACTTCAGGATCTGCTGCACCAGCATGGTCGGCTCCCTTGCCTGACACTCATACGTCTTGCGAAAGCGTCCTCCCACAGGGGTTGATCTGTCAAGCCTTAGAACACAGGCAAGGCGACGCTGGCTTCCTGTCGCGCGATTTCGGCACGCATGCCCTCGCGCAGCAGGGTGGAAAACCGCTCAAGCCTTGCATCGCGCGGCCCGGCATGGGTGACCAACCAGAAAGTCCGCGTCAGCCGCAACTGATCGGCCAGCACCCGCACCAGTTCCGGCGCGGATGGCAAGGCGAAATCATGCACAATGGCCAGCCCCGCGCCCGCGCGCGCGAAATTCAGCTGCACCGACACCGCATTGGCCGCCAAGGGCACCCGCACCACACCGAATTGCGCCAGATAATCCAGTTCGGCGTCGAAAATCATGTCGGGTATGTAGCCGATCATGCGCGCATCGCCGAGCGCGGCAAGGGTTTCGGGCGTGCCGTTTTGCGCCAACCAGCCGCGCGAGGCCGCCAGCGACAGGTGATAGTCCGACAGTTTTTCAGCCCGTAGCCTTTGAGTGGCAGGGGGCGACACGGTGATCGCCAGATCCGCCTCGCGCCGCGACAGGTTGACCACCCGCGGCAAGGCCAGGATCTGAATGTCGAGAGCGGGATGGGCGGCACCAATGGCGGCACAGACCTGCGGCAAGAGATAATTGGCACAGCCATCGGGCGCACCGATGCGGATGGTCCCCGACAACCGCCCTGCCCCATCTTGCCCCCCATCGCCCAGCCCCCCCGCCAGCGCCGCCTCGGCGGCCTCGGCGCGCGGCACAAGGCGCTGGCCCGCTTCGGTCAGGGTGTAGCCTTGGGGCGATCTGGCAAACAGCACCGCACCCAGGCTGCGTTCCAGCCGCGCGATGCGCCGCCCCGCAGTGGCGGGGTCAAGGCGCAACCGCGGTGCAGCCCCCGACAAGCCTTCGGCGCGCGCCACCGCCAGAAACACGCGCAGATCGTCCCAGTTCATCACCACCCCCCAATTGACGCGCGCGGTTTTCTCAAGAAAACCGCACGGGAAATCCCGGGATTTCCGGTGCGAAAAACTCAGGGTTTTTCGCCGTCGTTTTGCATTCATGCAAAACGACTTTGGCAAGCTGCCGCTTTTCTTGGCGTTCTTGCAAGGCTAAACTCCGCGCGACGCAGATCATTGGCAAGGAAATACCAAGATGGAGCAGATCGGACATTGGATCGACGGCAAGCGGGTCGCAGGCACATCCGGGCGCATGGCCGATGTGATGAACCCCGCCACAGGCGAGGTTCAGGCCCAGGTGGCTTTGGCCTCGACATCCGAACTGGATGCGGCCGTGGCCAGTGCGGCCCGCGCACAGCGGGCCTGGGGCGCCACCAACCCGCAAAAACGCGCCCGCGTGATGATGGCGCTGGTGGGTCTGATCAACCGCGACATGGACAAGCTTGCCCTCGCCATCAGCCGCGAACACGGCAAGACCCTGCCCGATGCAAAGGGCGATGTGCAGCGCGGCCTTGAGGTGATCGAATTCTGCATCGGCGCGCCGCATCTGCTGAAGGGCGAATTCACCGACAGCGCGGGCCCCGGCATCGACATGTATTCCATGCGCCAGCCCCTGGGCGTGGTGGCAGGCATCACACCGTTCAACTTTCCCGCGATGATCCCCTTGTGGAAGATGGGCCCTGCGCTGGCGTCGGGCAATGCCATGATCCTCAAGCCGTCCGAGCGCGATCCGTCTTGCCCGATGATGCTGGCAGAGCTGTGCAAGGAAGCGGGCCTGCCCGATGGGGTGCTGCAAGTCATCAACGGTGACAAGGAAGCGGTGGATGCGATCCTCGACAATGAGATCATTCAGGCCGTGGGCTTTGTCGGCTCCACCCCGATCGCGCAATACATCTACAGCCGCGCCACCGCCAATGGCAAGCGCAGCCAGTGTTTTGGCGGCGCCAAGAACCACATGATCATCATGCCCGATGCCGATATGGATCTGGCCGCCGATGCGCTGGTGGGCGCGGGCTATGGCGCGGCGGGCGAACGCTGCATGGCGATCTCGGTGGCGGTGCCCGTGGGCGATGAAACCGCCGATCGGCTGATCGAAAAGCTGATCCCGCGCATCGAGGCGCTCAAGGTCGGCCCCTACACCGCGGGCAATGACATCGATTTCGGCCCGGTCGTCACGGCGGCCGCCAAGGCGAATATCTTGCGGCTGGTCGAAAGCGGCGTGGCACAAGGCGCCAAGCTGGCCGTCGATGGGCGCAACTTCAAGCTTCAGGGCTATGAAAACGGCTATTTCGTGGGCGCCCATCTGTTCGACCACGTGACCCCCGACATGGACATCTACAAGACCGAGATTTTTGGCCCCGTCCTGTCGACCGTGCGCGCAGCCAGCTATGAGGAAGCCATTGGCCTTGCCATGGATCATGAATACGGCAATGGCACCGCGATCTTCACCCGCGATGGGGATGCCGCGCGCGATTTCGCCAACCGCATCAACATCGGCATGGTGGGCATCAACGTGCCGATCCCGGTGCCTTTGGCCTATCACACCTTTGGCGGCTGGAAGAAATCGGGCTTTGGCGATCTGAACCAGCACGGGCCAGATGCTTTCCGCTTCTACACGCGGACCAAGACGATCACGGCGCGCTGGCCAAGCGGCATCAAGGAAGGTGCTGCCTTCAACTTCAAGGCGATGGATTGACCTGATCTTCGGGCGGCGTCAGCGCCCCCTGTCGCGTCACGATGATCGGCGCCGCACCCGGCTGGGGCGGCGCCGATTGCGTGCGGGCCATGGCAAGGGCGCGCTGCCGCTCGGCCTCGGGCCCGCGATGCTGGCGCGACTTGAGGCATTCGAAACTGCCCGCGCGAAAGGCGCGGCAGGCCTCGGGGCGGGTTTCGTAGATGGCACACAGCGTCTGCCCCTCGGGGGTGAGGGTCAGCTGCGCGCAATGCCCGCACGACATCGTCATGTAGCGCCGCCCCTCGATACGGGTGGTGACGCTTTCGGGGATCTTTCGGTCCTGATCTTCGGGCAGAATGGCGAGATAGCGGTCATGACCGCCAAAGCAGCAGGCCCCGCAGGACGTGCAATCGAATATGGGGGAGGACACCGAAGCACCCGCATGCCGCGCCGGCAGGGCCGGCCCGATGCCGCCCACGATGCGCCGGCCCGGCACATAGGCCAGCACCCCGATACCGACAAGAGCCAAGCCGGTGGCCAACCGGGGCCTTGCAAAATTTCCACATCCGCCGGTAATGGAACAACCGTTCAATTGCCTGGGCATGACCCCGGCGGAGGCAGGTCCATGGATTTCGCATTGAGTGCCGAAGCGCAGGCCATTTTCGATCTGGCCCATGATCTGGGCCAAACCGAAATCGCCCCCCATGCCCGCGATTGGGAAGCGGCCGGAACGATCCCGAAATCGCTTTGGCCCAAACTTGCCGCACTGGGCTTTGGCGGGCTTTATGTCAGCGCGGACAAAGGCGGATCAGGGCTGTCGCGGCTTGAGGCAAGCTTGGTGTTTCAAGCCTTGAGCCACGCCTGCCCTTCGGTGGCGGCGTTCTTGTCGATCCACAACATGTGCGCCAAGATGATCGAGCTTTACGGCTCGGATCGGCTTCAGGCCCGGTTCTTGCCCCGCGCGCTGTCGATGGAGTGCTTTTTTTCCTATTGCCTGACCGAACCGGGATCGGGATCTGATGCGGCGGCATTGCGGACCCGCGCCGATCGCACACCACAGGGGTATGCGCTGACGGGCACCAAGGCCTTCATCTCGGGGGGGGGCTATTCGGACGCCTATCTGGTGATGTGTCGCACGGGCGGCGATGGCCCCAAAGGCATTTCCGCCCTGATCGTCGAAGACGCCACGCCCGGCCTGTCTTTCGGGGCGCTCGAGAACAAGATGGGCTGGCGCAGCCAACCCACCCGTCAGGTTCAATTCGATGCCTGCACGGTGCCTGCCGACAATCTTTTGGGCGCCGAAGGGCATGGTTTTTCCTATGCCATGGCGGGCTTGGACGGCGGTCGGCTCAACATCGCGGCCTGTTCGCTGGGGGCGGCCGAGGCGGCGCTGCGCGCGACCCTTGCCTACATGGCCGACCGGCGCGCCTTTGGCCAAAGCCTCGATCAGTTTCAGGCGCTGCAATTCCGGCTTGCGGATATGGAGATCGAACTTGCCGCCGCGCGCGTCTTGTTGCGGCAAGCGGCCTGGATGCTTGATCGGGGCGCGCCCGACGCGGTCAAGCATTGCGCCATGGCCAAGGCATTTGTCACCGAAGCCGGGTGCAAGATCGTGGATGATTGCCTGCAACTGCATGGTGGCTACGGCTATCTGGCCGATTACGGCATCGAAAAGCTGGCCCGCGATCTGCGCGTCCACCGCATTCTGGAAGGCACAAACGAGATCATGCGCCTGATCATATCGCGCCACATGCTGGCCGCGCGCGGGTGATGGCGGTTGGTCTTGCGTATTTCTGGAAAGATGAAGGAATGGGCGGCATGACGTCAGACGAGATCGATATCCGCATCGAAGGCCGCGCCGGGCGGATCACGCTGACCCGGCCCGCGGCGCTCAATGCGCTCAGCTATGCGATGTGCCAGGCGATCGAGGGTGCGCTTGACCTTTGGGGTGCCGATGACCGCGTGGCGCTGGTGGTGATCGATGCTGTGGGCGATCGCGCCTTTTGCGCGGGTGGCGACATCGCGCAGATGTATCACAGCGGTATTGCGGGGGATTTCGACTTTGGTCGCCGCTTTTGGGCGGATGAATACCGCATGAACGCCAAGCTGTTCCATTTCCCCAAGCCGGTGGTCAGCTTGATGCAGGGCTACACCATGGGCGGCGGCGTGGGAATTGGCTGCCATGGATCGCACCGGGTGGTGTGCGAAACCAGTCAGATCGCCCTGCCCGAATGCGGCATCGGCTTGGCGCCTGATGTGGGCAGCACGCTGGTCTTGTCGCGCGCGCCGGGGCGATTGGGGGAGTATCTGGGGACCACGGGCCACCGCATGGGTCCGGGCGATGCGATCCATGCGGCTTTTGCGGATTATTTCATTCCCCGCGCGGCATGGTCGGATCTGATTGCCACGCTGTGCACCACCGGCGACTGGGCGGCGGTCGACCGCGCGGCACAGCCCGCACCCGCCAGCCCGCTGGCTGCGGCCCAAGCGGAAATCGACATGCTGTTTGGCGGCGAAACGATCCGCGATGTGATCAATCTTTTGCGCTGGTCCGACAGCGCGCTGGCCAAGGCTGGGCTGGCGGCACTCAGCCGAGGCAGCCCTTTGGCTGTCGCTTGCACGCTCGAAATGGTGCATCGCGCGCGGTTGCGCGACACGATCGAGCATGCGCTCGAACAAGAGTACCGCTTCAGCTACCGCGCAATGCAAGATGGCGATTTTCTCGAAGGCATCCGCGCGGCAATCATCGACAAGGACAAGACCCCGAAATGGCGCCATGCAGATCTTGAGGCGATTGCGCCCGTGGACGTGGCCAAGATGCTTATGCCGCTGGGCGCGGCAACCCTGAAACTGAACATCAAAGGATCGGCAGCATGAAGATCGGCTTTATCGGCCTTGGCAACATGGGGGGGCCCATGGCGGCCAATCTGGCGGCGGCGGGTCATGCGGTGGCGGGGTTCGATCTGGCTGCTCCCGCCCCGGCGGGCGTCACCATGGTAGAAAGTGCCGCCGCCGCCGCCACTCATGCGGCGGTGGTGATCACCATGCTGCCCAATGGTGCCATCTTGCGCGCAGTGGCCAAGGCGGTGATCCCCGCCATGGCGCCGGGCGCGGTTCTGCTGGATTGTTCGACCGTCGATGTGGCCAGTGCGCGCGATGTGGCGGCCTGGGCCGGGGCGGCGGGGCTGGGGGCGCTGGATGCCCCGGTTTCGGGCGGGGTTGGCGGGGCTCAGGCTGGAACGCTGACCTTCATGGTGGGCGGCGATGCTGCGGCCTTTGCCACGGCCCGCCCGCTGTTCGAGGTGATGGGACAAAAGGCGGTGCATTGCGGCCCGGCCGGAAACGGGCAAGCGGCCAAGATCTGCAACAACATGATCCTTGGCGTGACCATGATCGCCACCTGCGAGGCCTTTGCGCTGGCCGACAAGCTGGGTCTGGATCGGCAGGCGATGTTCGATGTCGTCTCGACCTCGTCGGGGCAAAGCTGGTCGATGACAAGCTACTGCCCGGCACCGGGCATCGGGCCCAAAAGCCCGTCGGACAATGGATACAAGCCCGGCTTTGCCGCCGATCTGATGCTCAAGGATCTGCGCCTGAGCCAGGAGGCCGCGACAGCCGCGGATGCCGATACCCCGATGGGCGCCCTTGCCGCAGCGCTTTATGCAACCTTCGTGGAAGCCGAAGATGGCGCAGGGCGCGATTTTTCGGCCATGTTGCCGCGCTTCGAGGGTCGCGGTCAGACAAGCTCATGAACTGGCCTGCTGCCGGTTTCGTGGACAAAGGGTCAAGCCAGCATAGCACGGGCTTCGAACGCCGCAGAGCCTAGTTAGCCCAATTTCGAACGCCGTCTGCACGGGTTGTGGAAGCGCTCGATATTGTCGAACACATCCGCGCGGGCCTTGTCGCGGTTGCGATAGACGTTGCGGTTGGTCCGTTCGATTTTCAGCGCCGAAAAGAAGCTCTCCATCGCCGAACTGTCCCAGACGTTTCGGGCCCGGCTCATGGAGCAGGTGATGCCATTGTCGACCAGCAGGCGCTGAAACTGCTCGCTGCCGTCTTGCGACCTCTGGTCCGAGTGATGCAGCCGGGCGTCGGCACCAACCGCTACAGCTATGCCTTCAACGATCCGGTGAACAAGCTGGATC
>ERZ888423.2850-NODE-2850-length-12234-cov-81.024304_pt1 | contig 12234 bp, 15 predicted proteins | sample MGYA00520523_ERZ888423 | MGnify/ENA primary metagenome ERZ888423 (study PRJEB32303, sample SAMEA104408611) | aquatic metagenome | biome: Brackish water; feature: Pelagic; material: water | place: Baltic Sea | collected 2014-06-08T10:24:00 | depth 30,27 m ...
ACAGCGCCCGCTGGCAGCCGGAGCACAGCCGCATTGCCATGGCCCTGGTGAGCCGTCAGGCCCAGTCGGTGCAGCTGGCGGGCGAGATCTGGAATTTCGCCGCAGAGGAGCCGCTGATCACCGAGTACAGCGTCAAATACGACCCGGAGTCGTTCACGGACCTAGCTTGCCGCGCCGGCTGGCAAAGCGCCGGCCGCTGGAGCGATCCAGCCGGCGACCTATCCCTGCATCTGCTGATGACGGCAGACTCCGTGGTAAAGACAAACTCCTAGACAGAAGCAACAAAGCCATGGGTAGAGAGGAGCAGCGGGCTGCCATGCGTCAAATGCGGGAGGGCCTGATCGCCGAGCTGGAGGAGCTGTATCGGGGCGCCTTTGATCGCATTGGCAGCCAGGACCTGGGCGAGGGAGCGATCGCCCGGCTCACCCAGCTGCTGCTGCGCTCCCGCGAGGCGGCGATTACGCCGCTGCAACAAGAAATCGAAGCGCCGCTGATCACCACGCCCGCAGGGCAGCCCACCCCATGAGCTGGCTCGACGAACTGGAGGCGCGGCTAGATCAGCAGCTGGCTGCCTTTCTCACCGCCAACCCCAGCCAAGAAGCCCTGCTTAGCGAGCAGGAAGCTCGGGATCGCCAAGCTCGACTGGTGGGGCAGCGGCGTCAGTTGCAAAGGCAGGCGGAACAGGAACGCCAGGCCCTGCTGCAGTTGGCCGCTGAAATCCGGTGCTGGCAGGAGCGCCTAGCCAAGGCCCACTCCGCCGGCGCCACAGCCCTGGCCGAGCGGGCTGAAGCCCACCAACAGGGCCTGATGGAACAGGGCCGGCAACGCTGGCAACGCCTCGGTGAACTGGGGGTGAGCTTCGCGGCCGTGGAGCGCGAACTGGGCGAGCTGGAGAGCCGTCCCTGCCCGCCGCGGGCCTCCAGCCTCGAGCAGGACTGGGCCAGCTTCGAAGCCGAACAGGCCCTAGAGCAGCTGCGGCGGCGCCAAAGCTGAGCGGCGGCCGCCAAAGCTGTATTACCAATTTTGTGTCATTGATTTTGTACAGCTGTACAGAATCCGGTAGGCGCCCAAAATCTGGGAATCCCATAATCCACGGCCGCCTTGGGCTTTCTGCTGTCCAAATTGCTGCCGCTGTTGCTCTACCCGCTGGGCTTGGGCCTGGTGCTGCAACTTGTAGCTCTCCGGGCAGCCCGCCACGGCAGGCGTCATCTTTTCTTGAGTGGCACCGGCATCGGCCTGATCTGGCTGTTCGCCATGCCGCTGATCAGCCGCCAGTTGATCTGGGGCCTGGAGGAGCAGGCAGCGCTGCTCACCCCGCGGCAGCTGCCCCAAGCCGACGCGGTGGTGGTGCTGGGCGGCGGACTGCGGCCGGCCCTGCCGCCCCGCCAGGGGGTCGAAGTGGCGGAGGGGGGTGACCGGCTGCTGCGCGGCATGCAGCTGGTGCGCCGCGGCTTGGCGCCCCTGCTGGTGACCAGCGGCGGCCGGGTGAGTTTCACCAGCAACGATCCTGCCCCGCCAGAAGCCATCTGGGCCAGGGATCTGGCCATAGAGCTGGGGTTGCCTGCGGATCGAATCCTGCTCAACCCCAGCTCCCGCAACACCGCAGAGGAAGCCCGCGATATCGGCATCCTGGGCAAGCAACGCGGCTGGACGCGGGTGCTGCTGGTGACCAGCGCTTTCCACATGCCCCGCTCCCTGGCCAGCTTCCGCAAACGCAGTGGATTGACAGTGATAGCGGTGCCATGCGACTACCAGCTACCCAGCCGGGCCTACTACGGCCAGCCCAGCCTCGGCAACACACTTCTGGGGCTGATCCCCGATGCAGGGGCGCTCTATCTCAGCAGCGTGGCCCTGAAGGAGCACCTAGGCCTGGCGGTGTATCGCCTACGCGGCTGGAGCTGATCAGGCCTGTGAGATCAAGCCTTGGGAGCAGGCGGCACCAGGCTGACCCCTTCTGGCGGCGGGGTGGGGTCGGGATCGGCGATCAGCATGTGCTGCAGCACGATCTCGGGACGTTCACTGTCCCGCCAACGGATTCGGTAAGCGGGCATCTTGGTGCCGCGGCTGGTGGTCTGCTCCACCGGCTCCATCACCCAGCCCCGGCGCGAGCGGCCCTGGGGGTTGCGCTTCACCACAGCATCCGCGTGTTTGAAGCGAAAACCAACGCGCTCGCCACTCATGGAATCGCTGACCCCGGATGGGGGAGATTGCCTACCAGAGGGATTATCCCATTGCGCCCGGCCCAGCCTCCTGACGAGACTCCGGACGCGCCTCAGGACGCAAGAGCGGGAAGGCGATCACATCACGGATCGAGGGGCTGTCGGTGAGCAGCATCACCAGCCGATCAATGCCAATGCCCAGGCCACCAGTGGGAGGCATACCCACCTCTAGGGCTTGGATGAAGTCCTCGTCAACGCCCTGGGCCTCGTCGTCGCCGGCAGCACGGCGCTCCTGCTGGGCCTCAAGCCGCTGGCGCTGGTCCACCGGATCAATCAACTCGCTGAAGGCGTTGGCGGTTTCACGGCCCACGATGAACAGCTCGAAGCGCTCCACCATGCCGGGCTTGCTGCGATGGGCCCGGGCCAGGGGTGAGTTCTCCACCGGGTAATCGACCACGAAAGTGGGCTGGATCAGGTCGGCCTCCACCCGCTGCTCGAAGGCCTCCACCAACAACCGGCCGACGGAATCGGCCAGGGCTGGCACCTCCAGCCCCTGGGCTGCCATGGCTGCAGCAGCTGCCTCGCGGCTATCAAAACAATTGAAATCAAGGCCGGTGGCGGCTTGCACCAACTCGTGCATGGTGGCCCGCCGCCAAGGGGGAGCCAGATCGATGTCGGTGCCCTGATAGCTGATCTGGGTGCTGCCGCACACCTGCTGGCACACGTGAGCGATCAGCTGCTCGGTGAGCACCATCATGTCGGTGTAGTCGGCATAGGCCTGGTAGATCTCCACCGAGGTGAACTCGGGGTTGTGGCGGGTGCTAATGCCCTCGTTGCGGAAGATGCGCCCCAGCTCGTAGACCCGCTCGAAGCCGCCCACCACCAGCCGCTTGAGGTGCAGCTCGGTGGCGATGCGCAGGGTGAGGGGCAGATCGAGGGCGTTGTGGTGGGTTTCGAAGGGCCGGGCGTCGGCACCGCCGGGCACGCTCTGCAGCACCGGCGTTTCGATCTCCAGAAACTCGCGCTCATCGAGCCAGCGGCGCATGGAGCTCACCGCCACGGCCCGGCGCCGGAAGGTTTCGCGGGTGTGGGGCGACACGATCAAATCGAGATAGCGCTGGCGGTAGCGCTTCTCCACATCCGCCAGGCCGTGCCACTTGTCGGGCAGGGGCTGCAGGCTCTTGCAGAGCATGCTCCAGCCCTTCACCTTCACCGAAAGCTCACCGCGATCGGTGCGGCGCAGACTGCCCTGCACGCCGATCAGGTCGCCCGCATCCACCAGGCTGGTGAGCTGGGCAAAGGCTTCCGGGTTGCCGGGTTGCGCGGCAGCCAGGGTGGCCTTCTCAATGAACAATTGAATTGGTCCGGTTTCATCCGCCAGGGTGAAAAAGGCGAGCTTGCCCATCACCCGGCGAGTCATCACCCGGCCAGCCACAGCTACTTCCAGTTGCCGCTCCTCACCGTTGGCTAGGTCGGCATGGTCGTGCTGCAAAGCCGCCGTACGGTGGCTGGGCTCAAAGCGCAGGGCGTAGGGACCTTGGCCGAGGGCGGCTAGGGCGGCAGCTTTCTCAAGACGGGTCTCGCGCAGATCCGACAAGGCAGTCAGGGGGCTGAATCGTCCCATCCTGCAGGAGTGTTAGCCGTTGCTAGCCAGGCTTGCTTCAGCCATCCGCTGGGAGGCGTAGCCGGTGCCACGCACCGTCAGGATCAGCTCCGGGTTGCGAGGATCGGGCTCGAGTTTGCCGCGCAGGCGAGCCACATACACATCCACCACCCGCAAGTCGGCAGCGCGGCGGGGGGGATAGCCCCAAAGCTGCTCAAGGATCTCGGCCCGTGGCACCACCCGACCCGGTTCGCGGAATAGCAGCTCCAGCAAGCTGAATTCGGTGTAAGTAAGCCCAATGCGCTCGCTATCGCGAGTTACCTGACGGCGGTTGGTATCTACGACCAGATCTCCCACCCGCAACACGCCACTGCCACTGAGCACCTCGCGGGGCTCAGCAGAAGCCGAACCGCGGCCCACCCGGCGCAGGATCGTGGCGATGCGGGCTTCAAGCTCCTTAGGACTGAAGGGCTTGGGCAGATAATCATCGGCGCCGAGGTCTAGACCCGACACCCGCTCGGCGATGGCATCAAGGGCCGAAAGGAAAATGATCGGCACGCAGGATTCGGCCCGCAGCCGGCGGCAAACCGCAAAGCCGTCCAGCTTGGGCAGCATCACGTCGAGCACGACGAGATCGGGCTGCTCTTGGTGAAACAGGCTGAGGGCTTCCTCGCCGTCTTCAGCGCAGATCACCCGGTAGCCAGCCAGCTGCAAGCGCATCACCAGCACCCGGCGCACGGCGGCTTCGTCGTCTACCACCATCACGGTGGCTTTGGGCTCAACCGGCGCAGGCCCCAGGGAGTCGGAGAAGGCATTTGAAACGGGCCTGTCCTCCGCTGGCATGGGCTGGTCGCCTGGATGAAGAATCGTAACCATAACGCTCGGCGCCCCCTTGGGTCACCCCCAACGGGCTTGGGAGTAGCGGTTCCATTCATCGGCCGCAGCAGCTAGGGCCGCATCACTGTCCAACTGGCCGAGCATGGCGCGCTGCAGCTGGGTGTACACAATCGCCTGCAGCCGCTTCACCCCCGGGGTCGCCGGCACCAGCACCCTGGCCTGGCGAAGCGTCTGGGCCGACAGCAACCGGGCCCGCTGCACCAAACCCTCCTGCGCCCCAGCTCCAGACGCAGCAGCCAGGCTGGACTCAAGCTGCTGCAGGGCTTGCCGGTTTGAGGGCAGCACCCGCGCCTGCTCGGCGAAGGCCAGCTGGTTGGGGCCATTGGTGAGAAACAGGGCAAAGCGAGCCGCCTCGGCCGCCATAACGCTCTGCTTGGGCACCACCAGATTCATCACCGCCACATTGGCCTCAGCGCTGGCGCCCGTGAGCGGCGCAAAGGGCGCCGTAATCGCTGCAATGCCAGGAGCATTGGTCTGCAAGTTGCGCAGGAAGTCGGGTCCCGTTGCCACTTGGGCCAAGTCGCCCGCTTGGTAGAGCTCGATGGCTCGCCGGTAGCCCTGGCTCACCACCTCCCGCGGCAACAGTCCGCGGCGATAGAGATCACTCCAAAAAGCAAAGGCCCGCCGCCCAGCGGGGCTATTGAAGGCCGCCCGTTGCTCCCCATCCAGCAACTTCACCCCCATCTGCACCAGGGTCTCGAGCAGCTCGGCGGAGTCGTCGGGCACCACGGTGACAAACAAGGCGTAGCGGCCCGTGCGGCGGCGTACCGCCTCCGCAAAGGCCGGCACCTGATCCCAGGCACTCGGAGGGGAGCTGTAGCCGGCGCGCTCCAGCAGCCGGCGGTTGGCCATGGTGATCCGGGCCGTCAAATACCAGGGAATGGCAAATTGCTGCCCCCCCTCCCCCTGGCGGCCCGCCTCCCAGATCGCTGGCAAATAGGCATCAGCAGCCCCCGCCGGCAGCACATCACTCAGATCAAGCAGCCCCCCCTTGCTGGCCAGGTTGGCCGCGAAGGGGGGGTTGAGATTCACCAGGTCCGGGGCGGTGCGGGCAAACACCGCCGCCAGCAACTTGCGCTCCACCGAGCTCCAGGGCACATCGGTCCAGCGCACCTGCAGGCCGGGGTTCTGGCCCTCCCAGGCTGCGATCAGCTCCCGCAGATAGCCGTTGAACTTGGGGGCCAGGTCCAGGGTCCAGAAATTCAGCACCTTGGCCGCCGCGGAATCAGCCCCCGGACCAGCCCTGCCACAACTGCCCAGGCCCGCTGCCAGCAGGGCAGCAGCGGAGCCGCCGCCAAGAAGCTCAAGGAAACGCCGCCGGCTCTGGATCAATGCCATCGACTCAGCCTCGCCCGCCCTGGATCTGCTGGCGCCAGAGCAGCAGCTGCAGGGAGCAAAGCAGCGGTGCCAGCAGGGCCGTGAGCAGGGTTTGGGCCAGCCAGGTGTGCAATGCGGGCTCCAGGGGCCAGGGGCCCAGCAGCCGGCTCTGCAAAATCAGGCTGCCGCCCAGCAGGGCCGCACCCAGCAGGGCCAGCAGGCCAAGACTGAAGCTGCGCTCGATCGGCGGCCCCTGGCGGCCCAGCCGACCCCACCACCAGCCCAGCAGGGCCAGGACTGGGATCTGGGTGATCGGCCCGGGATGCAAAGCATCAAGCAGCAGCCCCAGCCCAACTCCGGCCAGGGCACCGGAAAGGGGCCCATCGGCCAGGGCCCAGGGCAGCAGCCACAGCACCGACCAAGCCGGGGGAATGCCCGCCAGCTTCAGCGGCGCGGGCGCAGCCAGTACCAGCCAGGGCACTACCAAGGCCGTAGCCACACACCAACCATGGCGGGCTAGCCGACTCATGGCAGCCGCACCTGGACCCAGTCGACCGCCTCAACCGGGGCGCTCAGCTGCACCACGGCCTCGGTGGCCGGTGTGGCCCGGTCGTCGACCGACTGGATCACACCCACCGTGAGGTTGGGAGGCACCAGGGTGCTGGCGGGGGAGGTGACGACCACATCCCCCGGGCGCACGCCCGGATCCTTCTCCAGAAAGCGCAGCAGGGGGCGGCTGGTGCCGATGCCCGTAAGCAGGCCATGGCGCTGAACCCGTCCCACCCAGACGCCGACGCGGCTGCCGGGATCGGTGAGCAGGGTGACGCTGGCGGTAGTGGGAGTAACGCTGGCCACCCGGCCAATCAAGCCCCCCGGCGCAGTCACCGCCATGCCGGGCCGCAGGCCCTGCAGCTCGCCGCGGCCAATCACCAGCTGCTGCCACCATCCCCCTGCCTGGCGCGAGATCACCGCTGCCGCCAATTCGCGGCCACCGCTGGCCTGCAGCCCTAGCAAGCTGCGCAACCGGCGGTTGTCGGCATCCAGCTGGCGCAAGCGGGTTTGGTCATTAAGACCCTGAGCACTACGCACCCACTCACCCTGAGCACTACCGGGCCAGAAGGGCCGGCTTAGCAGGGCATAGGCATCGGTGAAACCCGCCCCTTTGCTCAGCCGCACTGCCAGTAGCAGCAGCACCAGCAGGGCCCAGGGCCAGGCCTGAACCATTGCGCCCAGGGCGGGAAGGCGAAGCCAGCGGCCGGCCTGCATCGGGATCAGGCGTTCTGACGCACGAAGTCAGGGGTGTCGAGCACACGCTCCAACCGCTTGTAGTCCTCCAGCACCATGCCGCAACCGTTCACCACACACAGCAGGGGATCTTCGGCCACGTGGGTGAGGATGCCGGTCTCGTGGCTGATCAGGTCGGTGATGCCACGCACCTGGGCACCGCCGCCGGCCAGCATGATGCCGCGATCGACGATGTCGGCGGCCAGCTCAGGCGGCGTGCGCTCCAATGTGCGCTTTACGGCTTCCACGATCACATTGAGGGGTTCGGCCATCGCCTCGCGAATATCACCGGCGCGCACGTTGATGGTGCGGGGCAGGCCGGAGAGCAGGTGCAGGCCGCGCACGTCCATGGAGGTGTTGTCGTGGGCGTCGTCTGGGAAGGCGGAGCCGATGCGGATTTTGATGTCTTCGGCGGTGCGCTCGCCCACCACCAGGTTGTGCACCTTCTTGAGGTAAATGCCGATGGCGTCGCTGAGTTCATCGCCGGCCACCCGCACCGACTCACTAAGCACGGTGCCACCCAAGCTGAGCACCGCCACTTCGGTGGTACCACCACCGATATCGACAATCATTGTGCCTACAGGCTCTGTGACGGGCAGGCCCGCGCCGATGGCGGCCGCCACGGGCTCATCGATCAGATGTACTTCGCGAGCACCGGCCAAGCCGGCCTCACGCACTGCGCGGCGCTCAACGCCGGTGACGCCGCTGGGAATGCCAATCACCAACCGTGGCGCCAAGATGCCGCGCCCTTCATTAACTTTGCGAATGAAGGTTTTGATCATCTGTTCGGCCGCGTCGAAATCGGCGATCACGCCATCGCGCAGGGGCCGCACAGCCCGGATGTTGCCGGGGGTTCGTCCCAGCATCATCTTGGCCTCATTACCCACGGCCAAGGGCACCCCCCGCTCCAGATCGATGGCCACCACAGAAGGCTCCTGCAGCACGATGCCTTTGCCCGACACGAAAATGAGGGTGTTGGCGGTGCCCAAATCAATACCGATATCCCGCGAAAACTGAAAACGACGGAAAAACACGGACGCCCGGCCTGCAAGGCCGAATCATACGAGGGTGTTACAGACTGCTCTAACGGTGGAACTGATGAAAGGTGGCAGCCCAACCGGGTGCCGCATCATTGATCCATCAGCAACAGGAGAAATCAACCATGGGCGTGAATTCCATCACCCTTGTCGGCCGGGCCGGCCGCGACCCCGAAGTCCGCTATTTCGAATCAGGCAGTGTGGTCGCCAACCTCACCCTCGCCGTCAACCGCCGCAGCCGTGACGACGAGCCCGACTGGTTCAACCTCGAAATCTGGGGCAAACAAGCCCAGGTAGCCGCCGACTATGTCCGCAAAGGAGCCCTGGTGGGCATCATCGGCAGCTTCAAGCTCGACCGCTGGACCGACCGGGCCAGCGGTGAGGAGCGCACAAAGCCCGTGATCAGGGTCGACCGGCTGGAGCTGCTCGGCTCCAAACGCGACAGCGAAGGGGGCGGCGGCATGGGAAGTGGCATGGGAGGTGACTTTGGTGGTGGCGCCCCCAGCGAAGAGGAAGTGCCCTTCTGAGCGGGCTCTGGCTCAATGGGAATCGCCTCGCTTCTTCCATAAGCGCAACCCAAGCCAGACAGCGCCTGCGCCGAGAGCCAACACCAGAACCAGCTTCACCGCTTTAGCAACCGGCTCGATCCAGTTCTCCACGTTGGTATAGCCCTCGCCGAGGGCCAGCCCCGCCAAGGTGAGCAACAAGGTCCAAATCAGGCTGCCGGCCGTGGTCCAGAGTAGGAATGGCGTGATCGGCATCATCTCGATGCCCGCAGGCACTGATATCAAGGTGCGAATGCCAGGCACCAACCTGCCCCAAAACACCAGGGCGGTGCCATATCTGGCAAACCAGTCGCGACTGCGGTGCAACTCCTTAGGGCTGATGCCAATCCAGCGACCGTGGCGCGCCAGCCATTGCTCCAAGCGCTGCTCATTGATCAGCCGACCGATGCCATACCAAGGCAAAGCCCCCAGCACCGTGCCGAGCAGCCCAGCAAAAACCACCGGCAGCAGGGCCAACTGGCCCTGCTGCACATAGAAGCCCCCGAGGGGCATGATCAATTCGGAGGGAATCGGCGGGATTAGGTTCTCGAGGAACATCGCCGCGAAGATCGCTCCATAACCGAGCCAGGGATTGGCCTCAACTGCCGCACCGATCAGCTGAGGCAGCTGCTGCACCAGTTCGCCAATCCCCATCTAGCTCTTCTCAGTAGCGGTAGTGGTCGAGCTTGTAGGGCCCGGCTACCGGCACGTTGATGTAATCGGCCTGCTCCTGCGAGAGTTCGGTGAGCTTGGCGCCGATCTTGTCTAGGTGGAGACGGGCAACCATCTCATCAAGATGCTTGGGCAGCACATACACCTGCTTGTCGTACTGCGCACCCTTGGTAAACAGCTCAATTTGAGCTAACACCTGATTGGTGAAGGATGCACTCATCACAAAACTGGGGTGGCCTGTGGCACAACCAAGATTCACCAAACGGCCCTCAGCAAGCAGGATGATCTTGTTACCACTTGGCAGCACAATGTGATCAACCTGAGGCTTGATGTTGTCCCAGGTGTACTGCTTAAGCGAAACCACATCAATCTCGTTGTCGAAGTGACCGATATTGCAAACAATCGACTGATCCTTCATCTGAATCAGGTGCTCGTGTCGGATTACCTTGAAGTTGCCCGTGGCGGTCACAAAGATGTCGACATCAGCGACAACATCGTCAAGACGGACGACGCGATAGCCCTCCATCGCAGCCTGCAGAGCGCAGATAGGGTCAACTTCGGCGATCATCACCGTGGCGCCAAGACCACGCAGCGACTGGGCTGAGCCTTTACCCACGTCGCCATAGCCGAGCACCAGAGCCACCTTGCCAGCCACCATCACATCAGTGGCACGCTTGATGCTGTCCACAAGCGATTCACGGCAACCGTAAAGGTTGTCAAACTTGCTCTTGGTGACCGAATCGTTGACGTTGATCGCCGGGAAGGGCAGCTCGCCGCTCTTCTGCATTTGATAGAGACGAGCCACCCCGGTGGTGGTCTCCTCGGTTACGCCCTGAATTTCAGCGTAAATGCGGGAGTAGAAGCCCGGCTGGGCGGCCAGCTTCTGGCGAATGCTGTTAAAGAGAGCGGTTTCCTCTTCGTTGGAGGGGTTATCTAGAACTGAGAGATCGCTCTCAGCCTTGGTACCCAGCACCACGAGTCCAGTGGCATCGCCACCGTCATCGAGAATCATGTTGGGTGTGCTGCCATCGCTCCACTCGAGGATGCGGTGGGTGAAGGCCCAATACTCATCAAGGGTTTCGCCCTTGTAGGCGAACACCGGAACATTGGCAGCAGCAATCGCGGCAGCGGCGTGATCTTGAGTTGAAAAGATGTTGCAGCTGGCCCAGCGCACTTCGGCGCCTAGGGCCACCAGGGTTTCGATCAGAACCGCCGTCTGAATCGTCATATGCAGGGAACCCGCAATACGGGCGCCCTTGAGGGGCTGCTCAGAGCCAAACTTGGAGCGCAGGGCCATGAGGCCAGGCATCTCGGTTTCGGCAATCGCGATCTCCTTACGGCCAAAATCGGCAAGGCCGAGATCGGCGATCACATACGTGTTAGTGGACTGGAGCGTGGGCGCAGAGGCCACTGAGGCAGGTGAAGCCACCATGGATTTGATTGGGGTACTGCTCGCTCCCGGCTGGGAGGGCGTGATTTGGAAATATCTGCGGAGACGCCGAGGCTTCGGGCTCGCTTGCAAAGGAGTCTACTAGGAGCTGCTCATTACCGTGATGCAACGCCTAAATGCAATACCTGTGACGCACCACTTGGCCGATGCCGCCGCCACCAGCGCCTTCGGGCGGCAGCTGGCGGCGCGCTTGCCCACTGGCAGCATCCTGCTGCTGGAAGGCGACCTGGGGGCCGGCAAAACCTGCCTGGTGCAGGGCCTAGCCGCCGGCCTGGGTATTGACGAGCCAATCACCAGTCCCACCTTTGCTCTGGCGCAGCATTACCCGCTCCTGAAGAGCGGAGCCGGAGTTGGTGGTCTGGTGCACCTCGACCTTTACCGGCTGGGTCTGCCCGCCGCCGCCGACGAACTGTTTGCCCAGGAGGAAGAGGAAGCCCGAGCCCTAGGCGCCCTGCTGGCAGTGGAATGGCCCGAGCGACTCAGCGCCCCACCGGCCGGCTGCTGGCAGATCCAGCTCAGCCTGAGCGATCCCTGCAACCCAGACGCTGGACGCCAAATCAACGTGCGTTCGCCGAGCTGATCAACCGGCCAGCCGAGGGCTGCATGCTGCTTTTGAATTAGCTAAGTCTTGGCTTAGTCTGGTGCCGCGAATGAAATGCACTTCCCGAGCAGTGCGGCAATGATCTGGGCGTTGGCCGCCGGGAAGGGATATTCGCCCAGCTGTTCAGGCCGCACCCAGCGCACCTGCTGGGAAGCCAGCGGCTGGGGCTCGCCGCTCAACCAGGTGCACAGGTGCACCACAAAGCTCAATCTCTTGTGGATGTAAGCGTGTTCGAGCCTGATCAGCTCCTCGCCCACCTTCACCTCGATCGCCAACTCCTCCTCCAGCTCACGGCGAATCGTTTCAACAATCGGCTCGCCCGGCTCCTGCTTGCCGCCGGGGAATTCCCACAGACCGCCCAGCAAACCCTCATCAAGCCGCTGATCAATCAGCACCTCACCGGCGCCGTTAAGCACCACTCCAACGCCGATCACCTGGAATGGCAACTCGCTGCTCAACCGGCTACGTAGGCCTCAACCGCATCGCTGATGCGGCGTAGTCCGGCCAGCCCGTCACGCTCCAAATTGCGCACCCGATCACGGCTGATGCCCAAGATGCGGCCAATGCCGGTGAGGCTCATCGGCTCACCCGCATCGGGGTTGTCGGCGCAGGGGATGCCATAGCGCATCTTCAGCACCCGCCCCTGCAGCTCCGGCAGCTGCTCCAGCA
>ERZ888423.2851-NODE-2851-length-12234-cov-9.181706_pt1 | contig 12234 bp, 10 predicted proteins | sample MGYA00520523_ERZ888423 | MGnify/ENA primary metagenome ERZ888423 (study PRJEB32303, sample SAMEA104408611) | aquatic metagenome | biome: Brackish water; feature: Pelagic; material: water | place: Baltic Sea | collected 2014-06-08T10:24:00 | depth 30,27 m ...
TTTAAAAAAGGTGCGGTTGTTGCAGGTCCTGCAACTAATCCGCTGCCTACTGTAAAGGTGGCGGTTAAGAGCGGTTGGGTCGTGCTAGTTTAAAAGTTGCACCAATTAGTAAGGCCTTTCTAAACTTTCTCTCAGGTTAAAGTGAAAACTTACCTTTAACACTGAGAGAGGTACACATGAAGAGAACATCTACAAAGGTCATTGCTGGATTCCTATTAGGAGCAACATTAGCTGGTGGCGTCGCAACAGCTGCTACATCTGAGCCGCTTGGCGTGAAGGTATGTGTTGATAAGAGGACGCAGGGGATTTTCTTAGCAGGATCAAAAGGCTGTTCATCCTCACGCACCCCATTGACATTAGGCGCACCAACAATAGATGTGAAAAGCATCGCATCCCTTGTGAGTCCATCAGTGGTCTCAATCAAAGTTGTTGCAGCGACAGGAAGTGGTAGTGGCAGTGGTTGGGTTTACAAATCAGATAAAACAACTTCACTGATCGTCACAAATAACCATGTAATTGAAGCAGCCGCAGTCAGTGGCACCATTACCGCCGAACTTGTAAGTGGAGATGTAGTTCCTGCCCAGATTGTTGGACGAGATGTTGCATATGACTTAGCGGTTATTAAGATCAACCGTGGCAATCTTCCAACTGTGACACTTGGAGACTCTTCAAAGATTAGTGTTGGAGAATCAGTTGTTGCGATTGGCTCACCGCTGGGGCTAGCAAGTACAGTCACCAGCGGAATTATCTCGGCCTTAAATCGTCCGGTAACTACGGGAACAGTGGGCGCTGAGTCCTTTGTCAACGCCATCCAAACCGATGCAGCTATTAACCCTGGTAACTCAGGAGGTGCGCTACTAGATTCTCGAGGTCGAATCATTGGTGTTAACTCAGCAATCGCAACCCTTTCATCAGGGGGAGTCAGCGGCAGCATTGGATTGGGCTTTTCGATTCCGATCAATGAGGCCAAGCGGGTTATCGATGAGTTGATTGCAACAGGCACATCAACTCGACCAGTGCTGGGAGTCTTCTTTGACACCACATACACAGGAACTGGGGCAAAAATCGGCCGCTTAAGTCCAAATGAAGGTGCGGAGAAGGCGGGAATTCCTGCAGGCTCTGTCATCACAGCTATTGATGGAGTAAAGATTGCCGATCAAGTGGGTGCAATTGTGAAGATTCGTTCATACGCACCTGGTGCCACCGTCACCGTGACAGTGGAGCTACCGACCGGTGGATCAAAGAGTTTCAAGGTCACCTTGGGAAGTGCACCTTCAAATTAACCGCACCAACTAATTAATGTAACGTGGCTGAAATAGTGTCAGGGTATTGTTCATACATGGCACTATTTCAGCTCAACGTAGCGATTCCAGATCGTCCAGGCTCGCTTGGATTATTAGCCTCCGCAATTGGCGCTGCAGGTGGGGATATTCGCGCGCTTGCTGTTGTGAAATCTGAGGATGGTCGCGGCTATGACGAGATTACCGTTGCGGTGCCAGGAAGTGATCCAACCGATCTGCTCAATGTATTAGGTGCGATTGGTGGAGTAGAGGTTATCTCAATTAATCCGTTGTAATTAGCGACGCGAAATAATTTCTGCACCTTGACTTGGTAGCGATGTAAAAAAGCGGGGAGCTTTAAAGCCCCGGTCTGAGAATGCTTTTTCAATCATTTTAATTGTTTCAGTGGTTTTAACAGCTTGAATTAATGCGATCGCACTTCCACCAAAACCACCACCCACCATACGAGAACCCAAAGCACCAGCAGATAGCGCCGCATCAACTGCGGTATCTAACTCAGGACAAGAAACCGCATAATCATCTCGCAATGAAGCATGGGATTGATTGAGTAATTGACCAACCCTTACAAAATCTGAGCTAGTTAATGCATCCACACAATCAAGAACCCGCTTCATTTCGGTGACGGCATGGCGGGCACGCAAATACTCTGTATCGGTAAGCAAGGAACGAGAGGCCTCGAGCTGCTCCATGCTTAACTCTCGTAAAGATGCAATTGCAAGTTTTGCCACTACAGCTTCACATGATGCCCGACGCTCGGCATACCCACCATCGGTTAAAGCATGATGGGCCTGTGTATCGATAATCAAAAGCTCTAATCCGCTAGCTGCAACATCAAAGGGAATGTTTTTTGTATTTAAATCCCGACAATCTAAGAGCAGCGCTGATCCCTGTGTTGCCATTAATGAGACTGATTGATCCATGATTCCGCATGGGACTCCCACATATTGATTCTCAGCTTTTTGAGTAAGACGTGCTAACTCTTCGAGAGTAAAACCCAGACCAAAGAGATGGTTCATTGCCGTTGCTACCGAGCACTCAAGGGCTGCAGATGATGATAGGCCTGCACCAAGAGGAACATGGCCATCAATTAATAGATCTACCCCTGTTTTAACACCCATGGACCACACAACACCAAGTGCGTATCGCTCCCATTCCCCTTTTAAACCAGGTTTTACTCTGTTGATATCTACTGTGACAACCTTGTTTCTACGCTGCATAGATGCGATTCGGATTGTTGAATCATCACGCTTTCTAGCTGCAACTAGGGTTCGATCTTTAATTGCAAAGGGAAGGACAAATCCATCGCTGTAATCAATGTGCTCACCGATCAGATTTACTCGACCAGGAGCGGCGGCAACTAGATCTGGCTCTTTTCCAAAGATTTCTAAAAATTTTTTCTCAATCACACTCATAATTACGCCATTGAATAAAGGGTGTCGGCAACCATTGTGTCCATATTGCGGGTTGGAGACCAACCAAGCATCCGCTTGGCCTTTGAAATATCTGCAATCAAAACCGCTGGATCTCCTGCACGTCGAGCAGAGTCAACAAAGGCGATCGGATGCCCAATCGCATCACTTGCTGCCTTTACTACCTGACGGACTGAATACCCTGATCCACTTCCTAAGTTATAGATCTCATGACCCGATGCACCTAATGAGTTAAGCGCTCTAATGTGAGCATCGATGAGATCCACAACATGTACATAGTCACGAATACAGGTTCCATCCTCTGTTGGCCAATCACTTCCAAAAATCTTTACCGGGCTTTCTGGCGTACTGCGCAGAACATTGGGAATCAAGTGGGTCTCGGGGTTGTGGCGCTCTGCTAACCAACCCCGATCTGCCTTGAGTGCACCAGCAACATTGAAGTAGCGCAGAGATGCCGCTGAAATTTTGTGCCTAGATGCTTCATCGGTAATCATGTGGTCAATCGCCAACTTAGTTGCACCATATGGGTTTGTTGGGTTGGTTTCTGAGCTTTCAAGGATAGGAACAACCTTTGGTTCTCCATAGGTTGCAGCAGATGATGAAAAAACAATCTTTGTAATGGATTGTTTGCGCATCTGGTCGAGCAAAATGCGACTCCCATCCACATTGACCGAGTGATACAGATCAGGCTTTTCAACTGATTCACCCACTAAGGATTTGCCGGCAAAGTGCATGACCGCATCACAGCCGGTAAGTGCATCGGCAACCTCGGAAGGGTTAAGCAGAGAGCCCTGAATAAAACGCACACCAGCTGGCGCGGTATCAGCATGTCCTGTGCTGCAATCATCCAGGATTGAGATTTCAAAGCCCTGTTGCAACAAGATTTCAACAGCTGTTGAGCCAATATATCCAGTGCCACCAGTTACCAAAACACGCATTACAGAACCACTTCGCGAAGTTGAGCAGCAGATTGCTCTGGGCGCATATCCATAATAAATGCACCCATTGCCGACTCAGAACCAGCCAAATACTTTAACTTGCCAGGTGCTCGTCGAACACTTGTGATCTGCCAATGTAAGCGAAGTAGATCTCGTCCTACACGAACCGGAGCTTGATGCCAGGCAGCGATGTACGCCATCTCAATCCCAAATACACCATCTAATCGACCTGTTACTTCAAGTGCGATTCCTGGGAAGGCAGCGCGATCCAAATCGGTAAGTTCAGTTAAATCTGCAACAGGGTTAAGCGGTGTTACATGAATTTCAAATGGGTAGCGAGCAGCGTATGGAACGTAAGCGATCCAACGATCATTGCGAGCAACGATTCTTTCCTCATCCAAAAGCTCGCGTGCAACGATCTCATCAAAGAGGACCTTGCCGGTCTCCTTCTTGTACTTGGTTGCCGCTGCCAACATCTTCTCTACTCGTGGCGGCAGGTACGAGTATGCATAGATCTGACCATGGGGATGAGACAAGGTCACGCCGATCTCTTCACCGCGATTTTCAAAGGGCGCGATGTGCTGAATGAAACTCTCTTTGGACAGCTCTGCTGTTCTATCTATCCAGGCTTCCAGCAAAACTCGAATGCGTTGGGCGGTTAAATCTTTAAATGCATTTCCGTGTTCGGCGGTGAAACAAATAACCTCACACTTTCCTGCAGCAGTTCCTAAATCTGTATCTGGACCAACGATATCTGGCAAGGCCCAATCTCCAACAGGAGGGCGCAAAGATGGAGAACGGTTATCAAAGACAACTACCTCAAAATCAGACTCTGGTATCTCAGTTAAAAGCTCACCTGTTGTAGGACAGAGCGGACACAACTCTTTCGGTGGAAGAAAAATTCTTCCCTGACGATGGGCCGCCATCGCTATCCACTCATTGACCAATGGATCTAAGCGAAGCTCACCAATTCCAGGTTGATCCTCTTGTGGACGGGCATCGAGAGCATTTCGCGCTTGGCCAGCTGTATCGTAGTAACGAATAACTCGCCCATCAGCCATGAGGCGATCATTTCTGATGACGCCGGCGGTAAGTTTTTTACTCTCGCTCATAGTGTCGTTACTCTACCTATGTGAGCAAGCAATCGGCACTATTGAGCGCCCCTTCATCATCTTTGTTGCTGGAAGTTGTAGATGGAGCCCTCATCATTCAACATTGGGGAGCGCCCCTGCATGGTGAGATTGCATCGGTTCAAACAGCAATCCGTCCATCAATTGCAAATAGCTCATGGGATTTTCCTCAATTCCCAGGGATTATGCGTGAAAGTTCCCGTGGATTTTTAGGTCGTCCAACCTTGTCTGGGCATCGAGAAGGAAAGGCATGGTCAACAAAGTTTGAGGTCACGGATTTTCATCACAGTGCAACTCAGGCAACCATCACCTTGCGTGATTTACACACTGAATTAGAGGTCGTGCTGAATTTTGTCCTAGATCAATTTGGAGTTTTAACACAAAAAGCTGTGGTTAAAAACCTCGGAGCTACCGATTACATTCTGAATGAGTTTATTCATTGGCTTCCTCTCCCAAAAGAGGCAACACAAACCTTAGATTTTGCAGGTCGCTGGTCAAATGAGCGAAACCCGCAGAGAAAAGATATTGCAACAGGCACCTGGGTACGAGAATCTCGTGAAGGTCGAAGTGGTCACAACTTTTCAATCGCAGATATTGCATTAACCTCTCAAACATCATTCCAAGCTGGCAATGCCTGGGCAACAAGCATCGCTTGGAGCGGAAACTCACATTACTTAGTTGAAAAACTCTTTGATGGTTCAATTTCAATTGGCGCTGGTGAGCTATTACTTCCTGGTGAAGTAACCCTTGCTGCGGGAGAAAGTTATGATGCTCCCGCTTTGCTATCTGTTTTTTCAGCTGAAGGTCTCGATGGCGTTAGCGCTGCTTATCACTCATATCTTCGTGCCCGACCAATGCACCCAAGGCGCCCACGTCCACTAACCCTTAATATGTGGGAGGCGCTGTACTTCGATCACAATGAAGAAAAGATCAAGGACCTTATTAATGTTGCTGCCGAAATTGGCATTGAGCGTGTAGTTCTAGATGATGGCTGGTTCCATTCACGCCGAGATGATCGTGCAGGTCTCGGTGACTGGGTCATCGATCCTGCAGTGTGGCCTAATGGTTTATCTCCCATCATTAAGTACATCAATGACAAGGGAATTGAGTTTGGTCTCTGGTTTGAAGGCGAGATGGTTAACCCAGACTCAGATCTCTACCGCGCACACCCAGAATGGATATTGCATGAAGGTGACCGTGTTCCACCTCTGTGGAGACATCAATTAGTTTTGGATTTAGCTCACGAGGGCGCTTTTAATCATGTGCTTGAGCAAACTTCAGCGATTCTTTCTGCTCACAACATCGCCTACATCAAGTGGGATCACAACCGTGTACTTGTCGATGCTGGCCATCTAGGTCAAGCGGGTGTGCATCGCCAAACTCAGGCGATTTATAGTTTATTTGCAGAGCTTAAGAAGCGTCATACTGAATTGGAAATTGAATCCTGCGCATCAGGCGGAGCGCGCATTGATCTTGGCGTCATTGATTTAGTTGATCGCTTCTGGACTAGTGACAATAACGATGCACTTGAGCGTCAAACAATTCAACGCTGGACCGCCCAAGTGATTGCTCCAGAACTACTAGGAACCCACATTGGGCCAACCCATGGACACCAAACCGGTCGAACACTTGAACTATCGATGCGGGCAACTACCGCGCTATTTGGTCACGCTGGAATCGAATGGAATATCACCGAAGCAACTGCGCAAGAGCGCAAATTTCTTGCCACTTGGGCGCAGTACTACAAGGATAATCGCGCGCATCTACATTCAGGCAAAGTGATCCGAGTTGATTATCCAGAAGTACATGCATATCTGCATGGAGTAACTGCTCAAGATAAATCGAGAGCAATCTTTGCGTATGTTCAGTTAACGCCAACTGTCTCAATTCATCCATCACCACTGAAGTTTCCGGGGTTGGATCAATCAGCAAGCTACACAGTTAAAGCTGTATTCCCAGCGGGCAAGCCACGCTTCATGTTAATTACTCCACCTGACTGGATGAGCGGAATAACGCTGTCAGGATCTGCACTTGCATCAATTGGTGTGACTGCGCCAATACTTGCACCTGCAAATGCATTCTTGATTGAGATTACTAAAGTTTAATCAATCCAGTTCAGCGTGCGTTCGACAGCTTTCTTCCAGCCTGCATAGCCAACTGTGCGCTCTTGCTCTGTACTGGTAGCACTCCAACGTCGAGATTGTTGCCACTGTTTTCTCACCTCATCAGTTGATGACCAGAAACCAACTGCAAGTCCAGCGGCGTAGGCGGCACCGAGAGCGGTTGTTTCACCGATTAGTGGACGGGTGATATCAATTCCCATGACATCTGCCTGCATCTGCATACATAATGAGTTGGCCGTAATTCCACCATCAACGCGCATCTCCTTCATGGGCACACCACTGTCTGCAACCATCGCATCCATAACATCTCGGGTTTGATAACAGATCGCTTCTAGCGCTGCTCGCGCAAGGTGCGCCTTGGTCGCCGCACGAGTTAATCCAACAATTACTCCACGGGCATCACTTCGCCAATAAGGAGCAAATAAACCTGAAAACGCTGGAACAAAGTAGATCCCAGCTGTATCTGTAACTGAAGATGCCAGGCTTTCTGTTTCTGCCGCGTTTGAAATAATCCCAAGCTGATCGCGCAGCCATTGAATCGCAGAGCCAGTTACCGCAACAGAGCCTTCTAACGCATAGTGCGCAGGTTGATCTCCAAGTTTGAAACAAACTGTAGTTAATAAACCATTTTTTGATCGAACAATCTCAGTTCCAGTATTAAGTAGTGCAAAGTTTCCTGTGCCATACGTTGTCTTTGATTCTCCGCGCTCAAAGCAAACCTGACCAACCATCGCAGCCTGTTGGTCTCCTAAAATTCCGGCGATAGGAATAGATGTTCCAAAAGGTCCATGAGGATCGGTCATCCCATAAATTTCAGAGGAGGATTTAATCTCTGGAAGTGCTGTGCGTGAAACCCCAAATATTGACAGTAGCTCTTGATCCCAATCTAGAGTTTCCAGGTTCATCAAAAGTGTACGGCTGGCATTGGTGACATCTGTTGCATGGACTCCGCCACGAACTCCACCTGAAAGGTTCCAGAGCAACCATGAATCGATAGTTCCAAATCGAGCGTTCTGCCCGCTTGCTGCCGGAACATTTCTCAGGAACCAGTTCATCTTGCTTCCGGCAAAGTATGGAGCGATCGTCAAACCGGTTGTGTGGCGAATAGAACTTTGTTGATCAGGGGTGAGAGTTGATAGAAAATCTGTTGTGCGTGTGTCTTGCCAGACGATGGCGTTACTAAGAGGCTGACCGGTAGTTACATCCCAGACAACTGTGGTTTCACGTTGATTGGTTAAGCCGATTGTCGCTAGATCTGAGCCCAAGATATTGGCTTGTTTGAGCGCTCCAGCGATTACCTCTTGGGCTCGCTCCCAAATTTCAGCGGCATCATGTTCAACCCAACCGGCCTGAGGCAGAATTTGGCGATGTTCTAATTGATGTTGTCCTACAACTTGGCCTGAGTGATCAAAGATCATGAATCGAGTACTACTGGTTCCTTGATCCAAACTGCCGATGAAAGCCACGATGCGCAAAACCTCTCACTGTAAGTTAGTCTTAGCCTACTCAGTCGTTATGGAGATTCAACGCATATGTTCCAGTCACAGCTTGGCCCAGACCAGCGTGACTCTGCCATCTCTGAATTAACCATCGAAGAGTTCGACATTTTGGTCATTGGTGGAGGCGTTACCGGCGTAGGAGCTGCCCTTGATGCGGCATCTCGCGGCCTTAAAGTTGCTCTCATTGATTCTCAAGATATTGCCGCTGGAACCTCAAGTCGCTCTAGCAAGTTAATTCATGGCGGCCTTCGCTACCTTGAACAGTATGACTTCAAACTTGTCCGCGAAGCTCTGCATGAGCGCGAACTTATGGTTTCGACCTTATGTCCACATCTTGTGAAGCCTGTGGGGTTCTTGTTTCCATTAACTGAAAAGTTTAAAGAGCGCACATATGTAGGTGCAGGCCTTGCTCTGTACGACGCACTACGTGGATTTCAACGTGCGTTGCCATGGCATAAACACTTAAGCCAGCGACAAATTAATGAGATCGCTCCTTCGTTGCGTCATGACATTGTCACAGGTGCGATTAAGTACTTTGATGCTCAGGTCGATGATGCTAGACACACAATGTCGGTGGCTCGCACCGCTGCACGTCATGGCGCAATTATCGCGACTCGGGTAGCTGCTGAATCTTTGATCCGCGAGGGTAAACGGGTTGTTGGTGTTAGTGCACGCGACCTTGAAACAAACAAGAAGATCGCAATTAAAGCAAAGGCCACAATTATGTGTGCTGGCATCTGGAGCGATGAGTTGCATAAAAAGTTTGAGTTAACGGCTGGGTATGGCGTAACCATGAGCAAGGGTGTTCATATTGTTTTGCCAGGTTCTGCGATCAAATCAGATGCAGGCATCATTTTAAAGACAGCTGTCTCCGTTCTCTTCTTGATTCCGTGGGGAGACAAATGGATCGTGGGTACAACCGATACTCCTTATGAAGGTGATCGCGCAGAACCGTATGCCTCTCGCGAAGATGTGCAGTACATCTTGGATCAAGCCAATCGTGTTTTGGAGCCAAAGTTAAAGGCTGAAGAGATCATTGGTGTGTATGCAGGTTTGCGCCCGTTGGTTGCCAATATAAAGAGTGCAACCACCACAAAACTTTCTCGCGAGCACACTGTTGATCGTCCTGCACCGGGCTTTGTATCAATCGCCGGTGGTAAGTACACAACCTATCGAGTCATGGGCAAGGATGCTGTTGATCGTGCTGCCATTGAACTTCGTCGAATCACACAAGATTCTGTTACTGAAAAGTTGCCATTGGTTGGAGCAGATGGATACTTTGCATTAGAGCAGCAAAAAGAGCGCCTTGCTCAAGAGTCTGGTTTAGATGTTCAGACCATCACACATCTGCTTAATCGATATGGCTCCTTGATCAGCGAAATTCTTGAACTTATCTCAGAGCAACCAAAGCTTTCTCACAAGTTGGATGCACAACTTCCCTATATTAAAGCTGAGATTGTTTATGCAGCAACACATGAAGGTGCGCGTACCGTTGATGATGTTATTTCACGCCGCACTCGATTGGCCTTTGAGGCAGAAGATCATGGTGTCTATCTTGCAGATGAGGTGGGAGCGCTGATCGCACCTGTTTTGGGCTGGAGCGCAAAGGAGCGCAAAGATTCGGTTGCAGCATATGAAGCACTTGTCGATCGCGAGTTAGCAGCCCTTGATGAGCTTCTAGAGGCTAATTCTTAATCTGTCCTTTGCAACCATCCGTACTTGGCTTCTTTGTAGCTGTAACCGATGGAGTTGGCTTAGGTGATGGTGTAGGACCTTGAGCAACTGTAAAAGTTACAGGAGACACCGACTCTTCATGTGTTCCAGATACATCTTGGAACTTAATCTTTCCTAAGAAAGTTCCAGCTGGTACATCTCGCAAAGCCAGTGTCCATACACCACTAGTTTCACGGACCAAGGTTTGTCGAGGCTTAATTTCTGGAGTCGTACTCTTGTCGAAGACAAACTTTACATTTCCGGTGACAACGGGTGAATTATCAGGACGAGCAACATTGACCTTAAATGCCACAGCTTTATTTGTTGTGGTTGAGGATTGATTGATTACGCTCAAAACCGTTGGCTCCCGTTGAGGCATCAAATCAACAAGAGATGGCGTCCAGGTGCCTTTGGCGAGATCTAAAAATGTTGAAGGTGTTCCGCGGAAAACATTGAGATCTAAGCGATAGCCCGGAACTCCATACTTAGGAGCGATTCCGCAGGAGGAGTACTGCCAGACAGTCCACTGAGAGTCACAGTTAGCGCCGGTCCATGAATGCACATAACATCCAATATTTTTTAAGCCAGGCTGGTTGATCGGATTAGCTGGATCAATTCCGTACTGTGCAAGCCACAATGGGTATTGCGCAAGTTCAGGTGTGCGGGTCATTGAACTTTCAAGAAAGCTTGCATACGAGTAAAGAAAGGGGGTCCGACCAGTTTTTTCCTTCAGTGATGCAAGAAAAGTTGTCGCCCATAATGTGACAGCGCTGCGGGTTGCATACTTTTGGCAGGCCCCAGATGATGAGTAGCGAACACATTTATTCTCTAAATCTAAAGCGTATGGAAGGTCACGTTCTGAGTACCCACCCATTGAAGCCAGTCTCCACACAACTTTTTGTGCCTGCGCTAAGGCATCACGTTGGATCTCTTCATCGGTTGACACATCAGGCAAAACCGCATAATGGTAAAAACCTGTGTAAATTCCAGCAGCCTGTGCTGCGTGATGATCCATCGCAGCGTACTTGACCGCTAACAGATCGGCCGCTTCTCGGGTATCTGATGCTTTGATAAAAACAAAACGCATCCCAGCTTCATACATCTTTACAAAGTCGATCTGCTTGTCATAGGGATGTTGCCATCGACTGACATCTGCTCCATGAATACGCCCACCCGGACCCAGTAAATCTATAAACTGCGCAGAATCTGCATCTGAAATTTCAGGTTGTTGTTTTACAACGATTGATCGAATAGGCGAGTAAAGAGCTTTGCCATTAATAACCGAAACTGCTCGATATCGGACCTTGGCATCCAGTGCGGTCGCAAGAGCTGTAACCTTCCAAGTACCCACCTTTGTTACCTTGGTAGAAAATCGGGTTGAACTCCACTTTCCTGCAGTGTCTACCTCAATCTTTACAGGTGTTCCAGATCGATTTGGCTTAAGAGTTCCGTACAAGGTGAGCAAAGTTTCAGAGGCGCTAGGGGTTTGGCGAACCGACATGGAAAGGATTGATGGTGCCGCTACAGATTGTGGCGCTCCCGCAACCCCCAGGGCCAGGGCAACGGACAGTAGAAACACTCTAATTTTCATTGTTCACGGATTTCTACTTTTTCACCTAAAACCTCTTCGATCGATGAGATCAAAGCTGCTTTCAGGTTGGGTCGGGTTTCTGAGTACTCGTGGGAGGTCGCAAACTTACGGCTATCGGAAAAATCCAGAGTTAATTCACCATCGGTGAAGGAGATTAAACGGGCATCAAAGTATGCGATCCAGGCGATACGGTTATGAGATTCCAGGGTATCGAGAACATCATTCCAGCGGCTGCGAATCTGTTCTATCTCCATAGGGCCGAACTTTACCTTTCAACCCCCAAGGATGCTTTCTCTTAGTGAGTAGGCGCGCCAATCCACTTTAAATACTCTCTTACCAATTGAACTCTCATGTTTTTTCTGGGATCTGGCTGAATGTTCAATGTAATTGCAACCCGCGAGAGGATCTGCTCGATCGCCTTTTCACTAACAAATCGAGTTCTTCCAATTTCAGCGTTTGTTAAACCATCTGCAACATGTCGAAGAGTTTCAATTTGAGTATTTGATAGG
>ERZ888423.2852-NODE-2852-length-12231-cov-13.094777_pt1 | contig 12231 bp, 8 predicted proteins | sample MGYA00520523_ERZ888423 | MGnify/ENA primary metagenome ERZ888423 (study PRJEB32303, sample SAMEA104408611) | aquatic metagenome | biome: Brackish water; feature: Pelagic; material: water | place: Baltic Sea | collected 2014-06-08T10:24:00 | depth 30,27 m ...
ATACGCAGTAGTTTTAAGGTAGATGCCCCCAAAACCCTGGACAACCCTAAGAAAATATATATTTATGGGAAGTATTTATTTATTGTGGATGAGTTTAAAGGCTTTCAAATCGTGGACAACAGTGACGTGAATAATCCAATGCCTTTGCATTTTATACACTTAGATGGGTGTACCGATGTTTCGGTAAATAACGGCATTATCTATGCAAACCAAGGACCTGACATAGTAAGCTTATCCATAGATAATTTAGCAAACATTCAGCTTACAGGCAGAGTACAAAATGTAATGAATACCGCACTTATGATTGGTAATAACTTTATTTACGACTATGAAAAAGTAGAGGTGACGGAAGAAGTAGCCTGTAGTTCAAGTTCTCTAAGATCAGGTAGAAACGATATCTTTTCATCCGAAAAGAGTGATTTTTCTATTTCAAACACAGGTTCATCTGGCGGGAATAGCGCTGGCACCGGAGGCTCTATGGCACGAATGAGTTTTGTAGAGGGAATATTATACCTGGTAGACAACACCTCTCTAACTACCATAGATGTAACGAATGGATTCAAAACACTGTATACCGGTAATATTGGATTTGAGATTGAAACCATTTTTGGCACGGCATCTCATCTTTTTATAGGAACATCCACAGGCATGTTGATTTATAGCCGAAATAATGGTTACCAGCCTACGTATCTTAGTGGGATAAGTCATGCCCGTGGCTGTGATCCTGTTGCAGTACAAGGCAGTTATGCATATGTAACCGTGAGAGGCAATGGAAATTGCGGAGAAGCAAATAATGAATTGCTTGTGGTTGATATACGTAATATCAGTGCTCCCACTTTGCACAGTGCCCATGCCATGAATTCACCTTATGGGTTAGGCCTAAATAACGATGTCCTCTTTATTTGTGATGGAACATCCGGCCTTCGTATTTTTGATAAAAGTAGTCTAGAAACGATAACACAAAACGAATTAGCGACAGTTACAGGTATTGATGCTTACGATGTTATACCTTTGGAAACCACTTTTATCTTGTCTACAAGTCAAGGTGTTTTTCAATACGACTATACCGATGTAACCAAACCAAGATTACTTAGCAAACTGTATTAGTTTGAATGAGTAAGCGGCATTAAATGGAGCTTTGTCTCTGCAAAAAGGAAGCTTGCTTCTTTAACTGCATCAATATCTTTACTGAATAAGCTGCTTGCCATTGCGTGAGCCCCTACCTCCTCCAATTGCTTAATTTCTTTGATTGGACTTCCTAATTTTTTAAACATTTCTTGTGTCGCTATCGCAGAAACAACGTCATCTTGTTGCTCCTCATTCTTATAATAGTACCCCACAAACGTAGGAACGTTTATTTGCTCAAATATAGAATCTACCATGGTTGCTTCCAATAACTTTTGCATTTCTACAATTGCCTCAAGTCTATACTTGGTATGCCAGTATTGTTCTGCCCCTTTGGGTGCTTCCCATACGTTATACTTACCTCCCCTTATAAATCTGGCGATCTGCAATCCCCAAGGACCTGAAACGAGAAACGCACGGTTATCAAAAACCCTAATGTTAGGAGAAAAATTAATTAATGCATGAATCTTATTGGCAGAGTCTGAGGCTAAATATAGCGCAGATGTACATCCGGTACTGGTAGACATTACGATTACTTTCTTGCCCATGGTTTGCGCTACCGCTAGTGCTTTTTGAGCACTTAGTATCCATGACTCAGCGGTATAATTTAGCATAGGCTCTTCTCCTACTAATCCGTGTTCTGAAAGTAATGGTGCATACAAATTCATGCCATATCGCTTTGCAAAATCCGTACTTACCGGATGTCCTTCCACTGGGCAGGCAGAAAATCCATGCAGATAAAGCAAGACAAACTCCGTAGGTTTCCCTGCAGAATCTGCCCAATAAAATTCACTTTCATTTCCAGGTCTTATTCCCTTATGGCTCTCAAGCTCCTTTATCCACGATTCAACATTAGCATGTTTTGCTACTTCACTCATTACGTAAGCCGGAATGGCAGGGATACTATCAAATGAAGTCGGCTTCGGACCTAAAAAATATACGAGTGTTAATACACCACCAAATCCAACTAGTCTGAGTACAATTCTTCTCATAATTAAAGTTCACGAAATTAACCATTGTTTTGTCCAAGCTATGATTTATTCAAGACCTTGAAATTAACATTGGAATTTATTACTATTTTCGGCGTTTTAAAACATACGCGTATATGGAAAAAATAAATCAGCCGATTATAACAAGAAACAAAAGCATCTGGCTTTCCATCTTGGCCATTTTTTGCACTTTGTTTATGAACGCTCAAACCATTTCTGGGAAAGTAATAAACATAAGTAGTGAAGCACTAACAGGTGCCTATGTAACGGTGCCAACTGTAAAAGGTGTCGGAGCTATTACAGATGAGAAAGGTGAATTTAAACTGACAGTTCCTACTTTACCTGTTAGTCTTAAAATTTCGTACTTGGGTTATGCTGACCTGGAAATCACTGTAACAAGTAGTGATAAAACGATAAAAGCAACTATGATGGAAGCCAATGAGAGTGTGCTAACAGGTGCAACGGTTAGAGCGAGTAGAGTTTCCGAAAAACAAAAAGAGCAACCGCTTACAATAGAATCTATGGGACTGAAAGCCATTCAAGACGCCCCCGCGGCTTCGTTTTACGAAAGCTTAGGCAACATGAAAGGAGTGGATGTAACTGCTGCAAGTCTTGGATTTAGAGTGGTGAATACCCGGGGTTTTAATAGTACTAGTCCTGTACGTTCATTGCAACTGATAGATGGCGTCGACAATCAATCGCCAGGATTAAATTTCAGTCTAGGTAATTTCTTAGGAGCGAGTGATTTGGATCTAAAAAGAGTAAATGTAATAGCAGGAGCCAGTAGCGCATTTTATGGTCCTAATGCATTTAATGGCGTAATTGCCATGGAGACTAAGGGTGCTTATGATTTCCCAGGACTTACCACAGAACTTAAAATAGGTGAGCGTAATTTAATGCAATTTGCTGCACGATACGCTGGCTTCACCACGAATGAAAAAGGTCAAAAGAAGTTCGGGTATAAAGTAAATGCTTTTTATATGCAGGCGAATGATTGGAAAGCAGAAAACTATAACCCCACTCAAGATAGTGAGCACGGGCCTGATAACCCTGGGGGTTATGATGCCGTAAATAAATACGGAGACGAAGTACTAGCCAATGGTAATGATGACTTTGATGAGGCCGCGAGGATTTATGACAAGGGGGCCGGTTTAGGAACCTTTTACCGAACGGGATATAAGGAAAAAGATTTAGTTGATTACGGCACAGACAACCTCAAACTTAACAGTACGCTGAGCTACATGTTAAATAACAGTTTGCAACTAGACTATGCTTTTAATTACAGTACAGGAAGCACTGTTTATCAAGGTGACAATCGATACAAACTAGAGAATATTCGTTTTTGGCAGAACAAGATAGAACTAAAGCAAAATGATAAATTTTTTATACGTGTATACAGTACCAACGAAAATGCGGGTAACACGTATGACATTGTAACCACTGCATTTAGACTAAATGAAGCCGACAAAGAAGAAGGAGATTGGTATAATGATTATGAGAGATACTGGCGCAGAACGGGCTACAAGCAAGTAGAAGCATTGCCCGGTTATGTACCCTATAACCAAGCAATACACGCATCACAAGAAGAGTGGTACAAGACCATCTATTTGCCATTTCTTGATGCAAATAGAGGTGCAATTAGTATATTTCACGAAAGCAACAGAAAAACAACGGATGTAGGAAGATTAGACCCAGGAACAAATGATTTTGATAGTTCCTTTAGGGATATTACAAGCAGACTATTTACCGATGGTGGAACACGATTTTATGACCAGTCTGCGCTTTACCATTACCAAGGTGAATATAAATTTAAACCTACATTTGGAACCATTACAGTAGGAACAAGCGGAAGACTTTATGCTCCAGAGTCAAAAGGCACCATATTGAATGATACGGGAAATGTGATCATACGTAATTTTGAAGCGGGTATATATGCCGGGATGGATAAACGTTGGCAATCAGATCGAATGATTTTAAATATAACGACCCGTTTAGATAAAAATCAAAATTTCAACTTTTTGGCTTCACCAGCAACATCATTCATCTATAAGTTAAGAAAGAATCATGTGCTTCGTACTTCCTTTTCTGCTGCTATTCGTAATCCAACTTTAGCAGATCAGTATTTACTGTATGACGTGGGTAGAGCTACCCTTTTAGGAAACTTAGGTGGATTTGATTCCCTAATTGATATTCAATCATTTAGAGATGCATTTGCTACCACTATTGATATTTCAAAAATTAAATATTACACCGTCGACCCTATTAGACCAGAGCAAGCAAGAACATTAGAAATAGGTTACAAAGGTAATATTGCAGACCAATCTATTTTTATAGATGCTGGATACTATTATACTTTTTATAAAGATTTTATTGGATATAATATTGGCCTAGATGCAGATTTCGATGCACAAAGTGGCCTTCCTACTGGAGTTGCCGTTTATCGAGTTGCAGCGAATGCAACTTCTGGGGTAACGACTCAAGGCACCAGTATAGGTATTAATTACTTCTTTAATAAATATGATTTTGGGGTAAACCATTCGTGGAATGTGTTGAACAAAAAAGGGGCGGACGACCCTATTGTCCCCGCATTTAATACCCCTAAAAATAAGTTTAACATCAGTATTACTGGAACTAAACTAAAACTTCCTGGCATTAAAGGAGAAAATTTTGGTTTTGGCATTAATTATAAATGGATACAAGGTTTTGTTTTTGAGGGATCGCCTCAGTTTACTGGGACAGTACCTACCTACGATATGGTAGATTTTCAGATAAATTATGAAATTAAAAAGCATAATACCACACTAAAGCTTGGAGGGTCAAATCTATTTGGCATCATGCCGTTGTTTGATCAGGATGGAGAAAATCCACAACGTAGCGTTTTCAAAAACCTTAATTATCAAGTGTATGGAGGCCCATTTGTGGGCAGAATGCTCTACTTCTCTGTGCTTACTCATCTTGATATAAAGAAAAAGTAATGATATTAATTATTTCTTTATATTGCACCTCTTAAAATTAACAAAATGAAAAAACAGTACTTATTATCACTTATTATTGGCTTTTGTGCATTTACAGCATCAGCTCAACTTAGGTATGTCGATCCGATATACTCTCAGGCGGACATTGAAGTAGTGAGCAACGTTAAATTTGCTACCAACATTGACTTCTTAACTTCAAAGCTGACTAATCCAGCAAAAATGGGCGCAGACATAGTTGCACTTAAAACTGCTGTAGCAATGAGTCAACCTATACCCGCTACTTATTACAACCCTGCAGATACAAATTCTGTTGTAAAAGTAACTGACCTTAAAATGGATATCTACAAGCCAAAAGCTTCAGTTGATACTAAAGTAGATAGACCAGTTATCATCTTTATTCACACAGGAAACTTCTTGCCACCACCTATCAATGGTTCTCCTAACGGAATCAAAACAGATAGCTCTGGAATTGTACTTTGTACTGAATGGGCTAAAAGAGGTTATGTTGCGGTATCTGTAGATTACCGTTTAGGCTGGAATCCACTTGCAGCAGATGTGGAGCAAAGAAGAGGACAATTACTTAACGCGGTATACAGAGCTATACACGACGTTAAAGTAGCTGTAAGAACCTTGAAAACAAATGCAGGAACATATGGCATTGATACCAATAAAGTAGTTCTTTATGGTGAAGGCACTGGTGCATATATTGCATTAGCATATGAGACTCTAGATAAGAATACAGAGATGGAATTAGCTAAATTTAGAGCAGGCGGCGTAGGACCATCTTATATCAATAGAGCTAACGTTGGTGAAATAGACGGTAGTGGTGGAACCTTTAATCTTTACGGAAAATCTTCTGTTGGTGATAAGATAGCGGCTGTAGTTGCAGCTGGGGGCGCATTAGCAGATACTTCTTGGTTAGAAGCTGGTGATGCACCGATGATATCTTTTCATTGCGTAAGAGACCCATTTGCGCCATTTAATGAAGGAACAGTAATCGTACCTACTACCAACGAAGATGTAGTTGACGTACAAGGTGCCAATCTTTACATTCAAAAAGCAAATGCGCTAGGAAATAATGACATTATCAAAGACATCAAAGCAAATGATGTATACACACAAGCAGCTGAAGCAAATTACGGTAAAACGGTTGCTTACATATATGGCGCTCCAGATGATAATGTTACCATTAATTCAAATGTTAAAGGATTATTCCCAGTATTACTTCCAATTGCCGCTACACTTTTAAACAATCAATCAAGCCCTTGGCAATGGTGGGATCCAGCATCTCCTCTTGCAATGGCTGATGTTTCTGGTGGAGCTGGATTTACTGCACACATGAATAGCATACAGTCTAACCCAGACATGTCTCCAGCTAAAGGTAGAACTTATGTAGATACTATCATGGGTTATGCATGTCCTAGAATAGCACTTATCACTGGCGATATCACACTTAGTCAATTAGCCGTGAATGAAGTACTTTCTGCTAGCATTGCTAACGTTTATCCTAACCCAGCATCTAATAATATAACTATATCTGTGGACGCTAAATACAGCGTAAAAAGCATCAAACTATTTGATGTTACAGGTAGAGAAGTTTTATCTACTGAGGCAGGTAACAATGTAACATTAAGCCTTGAAACTCTTCAAGCAGGATATTACTTTGTAAATATATATACTTCAGAAGGTGTTGCATCTTCTAAACTAATTAAAGAGTAATCTTCAGTAAATATTTACAAAAAGCCCGTCTTCTTTTTGAAGACGGGCTTTTTTTGTTGCTTTTTTTAATAGGCAACTGTGAGATTAGGATAAGTCCTTATATGCTTCTACTATTTCTGTGATTTGTCATATAGTTTTAGATTGGCCTTATATTTCACGAACTACATTAAGAACTAAAACATACCTCTTAGTGTTAGACTAAAACTACGTCCAGAAGCGCTAATATTCGATGCGAATACACGATAGTTTATATCGGCAATATTTTCAACTGCACCCATTAGTTGAATGCTCTTTCCTATTTGATAACCTAGCCTTGCGTTAAGCGTGAGCCAAGCCGGCATATAGCCATTAATCGGGTCAGCACTGAATGCTTGATTATCTTCACCATACGGATTATAATCCTTGGTTTTCTTTGCCGCATTATATAGCACAAAGAATTCAGTCTTTAATTTCTCTTTTTGATACATCACGCTCGTCTTTCCGAACGTTGGAGCAATATGATCTAATGGGATTTCCTCTTTACCAGTTGTAATTCGTCCAAACGTAAAATTAGTGGTGTGCGTAAATCGAAGACCAGTTGTGATTTGCGCGGAGAGTGAAAAATTAGCCCCGTAAAGATATGCTTCAGAAGCATTTACACTGCTAATTACCTGACTCAATTGTCCACTGTAGATTATACTATCTTGTCCATTAAACGAGGATGTTTTGGTTGTTATGGCATTTTGATACCACGTATAAAATCCCGTAGCACTTATACTTATCTTATCATTCCACATCCTACTCGCACTCAGATCTAGGTTATAGGTGTATTCTGGCTTCAGATTGGGATTAGGAACAATGACAGAGCCAGGAACACTCTCAAAAACTTTACTCAAGTCATCTACATTTGGGGCTCTAAATCCGCTTGAGGCAAGCACACTCAACTTCCACTCCTTTGTCGGTCTATAGATTAAGCCAAGATTCCCATTAAGGGCTAAATTCTTCTGCTCAATACTGTTTACTGGGAATGGAAAGAATGTAGCATCATTAAATTTAGCACTAAGATTAACTGCACTCAATCTTAATCCATCATTTAATACCCATTTTTCGTTTATTTTATAAGTATGTCCAAGGTATATGGCTGCGCTACTCATCGTTGAACCTCCGTCTGGATAGCGCGTATCCAATGGTTGAACATTACCCGTAACGATATTCTCTATACGGGCCGTAGAATTTACACTATTGGTCCAAGCATCTACGCCATAATGCAACTCATGTTGAAGTAGCTTTTTAGAAAAATCTGCATTAGCCGTTAGAATATCTAGTTTTTCAATCCTATGATTTAGGTTATTATTTCTGTACTTTCTATCGTTTCTGCTTTCTTCTATGTTCTGATAGGCTATTGTAATTCTACCATTGGAGTACCAACCCGTATTTTTGGTTAAGTTCATTGTATAAGCACTTAGTAACCTCTTTTGAGGCCCATAATACCACTCCGCATATTTAGGAGAGTTGCCGCTAGTTTGCGTAAGTCTATCGTAGCGAGGAATATCTGTAGACGACGAATACTGTATATTTAAGGTATGACTAATTCTATCATTTTGCTTAAACAAGAACTTTTGCATTAGATCATATTGCGTATATCCTGACCCTTTTTGCACTTCAGCGTTTGGATTTCTGATTACTGAATCCATTCCATTGATACGATCGATACTCCAGGGTCTTAAGCCAAAGTCACTGTACATGTGGTTTCTATTTCTGCCTTGTTTTAAATCTCCAAAAGAAGAATAGGTTAAACTCGTAAATGATCCAAACTTTAATGAGCCAAGACTAACATCCGTGTGTATGGTTTGACCTGAGTTAGCTGAATTGTAGCGCAACATGGCATTTGACTTAACGAGTAACTCAGGACCACTACTTAACGTTGGATTTTTGGTGTAGAAATGCATCACACCACCCAAAGCATCACTGCCATACATTACACTTCCTGGGCCAAAGAGAACCTCTATTTTCTCCATGGCTGAATTATCAAGTGTGATTATATTTTGTAAGTGTCCTCCACGATAAATCGCATTATTCATGCGTACTCCATCTACTACCATAAGCACTTTATTGGTTTCAAAACCGCGAATAATAGGACTTCCACCACCTTGTTGGCTTTTCTGCACCAAGATATTCCCAGTATTTTGCATTACATCAGCCGTAGTTTGCTGGTTCATGAAGGTAAGCTCTTTTTTACTAATTACGTCAAATTGCTGTGCAATGTTCTTCGCTTTTTCTTCAAACTTATTTGCTGAAACTACTACTGTATTAAAATCTCTAATCTTTTCATTCAGATAGATTTTAAAATTGCGCTTTTTCAGATCATCATAAGAAATCGTAACGGGAATATAGTCAGCCAAGCTTATCACTATAGCAGAAGCGTTTTTAAACTTTTGCACGTTAGCCACACCGTTACTATTGGTGCTTTCTATAAGGTTATCATTAAGAGATGAAAGCTGTACTCCTGCAAGAGGATTAAGTTCCATATCTGTTATTATAATATTTTGGGCACTACTGGTAATGCTAAAAAAGCATAGTACCAGTAACCCGATATTTTTTTTATTCATTGGGTTTATATTTAATTACAAAATTGAATGTTTAAATTTATCATAATACATTGATTATAATATAGATAATCTCGGATTAATGGATTTATATGTCCGCAAAAAACTTCAATTTGGGCTATTAGCCTACCAGTAATTGGGTGGTGGCGTTTCTACTTCTGGGCACCTAGCCACCGTTAACTCATCACTAAAATCAGTTGTTTTCTTTACATAGGAGAACGCTGTACGGGGTGCTAAGCTGTGGGCAATAATTAAATACTCCACACTGTTTTGTAACTTAATCAAACTTTTTTTAGCATGGGAACTCATATTTACCAAGTCGTCCAAGTGCTTAAATAAGGCCTCTTCTTGGGTATCGGTTATACAGACAAATCGTATGGAGTGGGTTTGTATCGACTTAGAAACGACGTCATACATCTTACCCTTATAGATGAATTCCTTATTTGCACGAACCCATGTAAGTGCGTTTAACTCACTATTTTTAAGCTGAATAACGATAAGTTCGTTGAGAGGAACGGCACTTTTCAGTTTGCTCTTCACTTCCTTCCGCACTGCTTCTATTTGCAAATAGTTGGTCACCATACTACCTGCTAATTGGTAGGCAAGTAAGGCGAGCAATATATAAACAATAGTGGGTTTCAAACTTTTTATGGTATGCTACTTAGTCTTTTTTAGAAAAATCTAAATCGTACTGCAATTGTAACATAATGGTATGATTAATTTCCGCTTTGTGCGCATCTGCTTTAACCAATAGTTGATTCATATAGCCCGCTTGTAAATTAAATCCCTTCCGCCACTGATATCCAACATTAGCTCCTATCCTATTTTGGTTTAGCAAATTGTATACAGGTCCTGGTTCTAAATCTATAAAAACCTCGTTCCATCCATTCAAATACCATGTTTTTTCTTGCATGGTAGGTTTATTAATAGGGACATTCAGGTTATACCAATACCTAAATCGGTTCGCATACTTTATTCCGTCATTTACATAGTTTCCTTCAACGGCATCTATTGCTTTTTTCTGTATAAATCGTTCCTCTATTCTGTACCTATGCATCATATTAAGTCTACCTATATTCTGTTTTACAATAACCGCTTGCCATCCCGTAAGTTCGTTATTGGTGTATTTGGAAGGTTGCTGACCATAGGGGAAAGAAACCACCCAATCTGCACCCGCCGAAAGTAAAATATTTTTATCCATCTTGTAATTAACCCCCGCACGCAGCAGGCTTTGTTGCCAAGCATAATTATCATCCAAACTTCTTCTGAAATGATAAAGGGTATGCAGTTCCCATTTATCATTAAGTTCATGATTCCCGATATACATGAGCCAATTATGATTTTGATGTACAACTTGTTTTTGGGCAAAAGTCCCTATTGTATTCATTATCAGTATAGATAATACTGTAATTCCTTTTTTATTCATTCCTAGTTTTTTTGTTTGTTATATTTTCTAATTATCAATCCAAGTGGACGATCGTAGTTAAAGTAGCTCATGGTCCAGTTAAGCAATGAGACAAGCTTATTCCTGAAGCCTACGAGAGAGTATATATGGACTCCCATCCATAAAAACCAAGCACCAATCCCACTAAAATGGAGTTTCCAAATATCGGCAACGGCCTTGTTTTTGCCAATAGTAGCCATTACGCCCTTGTTAAAATAGGTATATGGCTTTGGTTCTTTTTGTTGAGCCACCCGCATAAAATTTTGAGCAAGGTGAACGCCTTGTTGTATAGCGGATGTAGCCAACATAGGAACCCCTTTTGGGTAATCTGATTGCACTTGAATAGCAATATCTACAATGGGAAAAATATTTTTAAAAGGGACTACATGATTAAACGCATCCACTACAAAAAATAATGAAGGAGCAACGAGTATGATATAATTTCTCTTATTGTTTCAGCTCCTTACCCAAGTCATATATTTCTTGAATATGTTTGAGCTTATCATCAAAGTCGATCTTTAGATCAATAAGCTCCCCGGTTTTAATATCAAACACCCACCCATGCACGGTAGGAAAACCCGTATTTAAATAATGTTTTTGTAATACCGCTGTCTTGATGACATTGATACACTGCTCTTGCACATTGAGTTCTACCAGTCTTCTGTATTTTGCATCTTCATCCGAAATAGATGATAGTTCTGATTGGTGTAATCGATATACGTCTCTGATATTACGCAACCATGGATTTAATATCCCCAAATCTTGTGGTTTCATGGCAGCTAGCACGCCACCACAGTAATAATGACCGCAAACCACTACATGTTTTACTTGCAAAACATCAACGGCATACTCAATTACAGACGCCGCACTTAAATCATTATTTGCAACTACGTTGGCTATATTACGGTGAACAAACATTTCCCCTGGACCCATGCCAGTCATTTCTTCTGCCGAAACACGGCTGTCACTGCATCCAATGTAGAGCACTTCAGGACTTTGTCCTTCCGAAAGATGCTTAAAAAAATCTTTATTCGTAGCTTTTTTACTCGCTACCCATTTTTTGTTGTTTTCAAATATTTCATTGTACGCCTTCATAAAAATATCGTAAGAATTTTAGCTTTTTAGTTTTTGCAAAAATAGCAAACTTTAGGTCATTTCAAATCAAAATAAGCACTTAATCCTCAGAAATTGCGAATACTAGCCGCTCAATCGTATTCCTCCCTCCATTGCTCTAGAGGTGTATTTTATAAAGTAAACAGCTCTCTAATTCTAATTTCGATTTTGCTTTTTAGTTTCTACCCAAAAAGGTTATGGGTTCTTACCAATGATGGTGCGCTAATTACTCCTACTAAAAACGGCTTGATTTATTTATTTGCAAGCGCATTAATATCTTT
>ERZ888423.2853-NODE-2853-length-12221-cov-32.697353_pt1 | contig 12221 bp, 12 predicted proteins | sample MGYA00520523_ERZ888423 | MGnify/ENA primary metagenome ERZ888423 (study PRJEB32303, sample SAMEA104408611) | aquatic metagenome | biome: Brackish water; feature: Pelagic; material: water | place: Baltic Sea | collected 2014-06-08T10:24:00 | depth 30,27 m ...
TGGGCTGATGGCCGTGCTTCGTGCCTTTCCGCTGCGGGCCCCTGTCCTGCGGGCCCCTGTCCTGCGGGCCTGGTGGTTGCCGTTGGTGGCCTGGCTGGCGGTCCTCAGCCTCGCCATCTGCCTGCTGCTGAGCCCTGGCCCGGCGGTTGCCGCTGGGGCAGCGGGGCCTGCCGCCGCCGACGCCTTGACACCGGTGGAGCTGGCCGTGGACCAGTTCCTTGATGCCCTGCCCGCCGATGTGCTGGCCATCGGTTCGGTGCCGGCCTTGAAGGCGCGGATCGCCAGCGGGAACCCCCTGCTGGTGGATCTGCGCAGCCCCGCCGACTACCGCCGGGGCCACATCCCTGCCGCCATCAACCTGCCGCTCCAGGATCTCGTCCACCAGCTCGAGGCCCTTCCCCGCGATCGCGACGTGGTGCTCTACTGCGCCAGCGGTTACCGCTCAGCGCTCGGCGTGATGGCCCTGCACCTGCACGGTTATGAGCGCGTGCGGGGCTTCGCGCCGGGCTTTGCCGGCTGGACGGCAGCGGACCAGCCGGTGGCCTAAGCGGCGCCGCCGCGCGGCACCGAAGCCATGGCATGCAGGGTCATCGCCTGATCAGGGGTGAGATCGAAGCCGATCTCGCCAGCGCTGGTGGGCACGGTGAGATGGAGCGGCAGCGCTTCACTCGGGCGGGGCAGCAAGGCATCGAGATCAAACTGGGCCGATCCGGCCGGCCCCGCGGCCACGCCCTTCTGCACCAGCTCTTCGCTGCGGTTGGGCAGGCTCCATTCCTGGCCCTGCGAATCGCTCAACACCAGCTGGCGGCTGTGATTCAGCCTCGTCTTGCCGTCCACCGCATTGAGGCGGAGGCGCAGGCCCGAGGGGTACTCCGCAAACGGCTGGTCAAACACCTTGGCGGCCAGGCGATGGCCGGCCCCGTCGCTGAGCGACCAGCTCTCTTCAGCCAGCACCGGCGTGCCGCCCAGCAGCACACCCATCAGCAGCGCCAGCAGCACGAGCGGCAGCAGAGCCACCGGCCCAGGCGCTTGGGTTGGCCCTGCCGGCGTGCTGGGGCCTACCTGTTCCGGGGGTGTGGGCAGTCGGTGAAAGAAGGGCATGGCGGCTTACAAACAATGACTTCATAACGCTAGCGAGATGCCTAAGACGTGGCCGCAGGCCGCCCTTTCCCTGCAGAGCTCTGGCCGCGTCCCCACCGACCAACCGAGCCGCCAGCTGGCGCAGCATGCGTCTAAACGCATCAGTTCGTGTGCGATCTGGCCCGGCCAATGCTGGCCTGGCTAGGGATAGACCAACGCCGGTGGACCCCAGTGGCAGAACCCAGCAGTGAGCGCCACCACCGGGTGTTGATCGTGGGCGGTGGCTCCGCCGGGATCACCGTGGCGGCCCAGCTGTTGCGGGCCCGGCCCGGCCTGGATGTGGCGATCCTCGAGCCCGCCACCGTTCACGAGTACCAATCCGGCTGGATCCCCGCTGGCGCTGGCCTGCTGCCGCTCGCCTCCACCCACCGCCCCGAAGCCAGCGTGATCCCGCCGGGCGCCTGCTGGATTCAGGGCAGCGCCATCCGCTTCGAGCCAGAGGCCCAGCGGCTGATCACCGCCACCGGGGAGGTGCTCCGCTACGACGCGCTGGTGGTGGCGATCGGGCTGCAGCTCGACTGGGACCGCATCAAGGGCCTGCCGGAAGCGCTCGGCCAGCACGGCATCGTCAGCACCTATTCCCACGACCACATCACCGCCACCTGGGCGGCGATCCGCGGCTTCCAGGGGGGAACCGCCCTGTTCACCCATCCCGCCACACCGATCAAATGCGGCGGCGCGCCCCAGAAGGTGATGTACCTCGCCGACGACGTGTTTCAGGCCAGCAGCGGCGTGGGCGTGAACAGCCAGGTGATCTTCTGCACCGCCATGGCGAAGCTCTACCCGGTGGAGGCCTACAACACCACCGTGGAGCAGATCGTGGCGCGCCGTCACATCGACGCCCGCACGCTCCACAACCTGATCGAAGTGCGGGCCGCCGAACAGGTGGCGGTGTTCGAGGTGAGCGAGCCAGGCGGCGAGCCTCACCACGAAGAGATCCGCTTCGACCTGCTGCATGTGGTGCCGCCGATGGCGGCGCCGGATGTGGTGGCCAGCAGCCCATTGGCGATCACCGGGCCCGGCGGCTGGGTGGAGGTGCACAAGCTCACCTGCCAGCACAAGCGCTACGGCGATGTGTTCGCGCTCGGCGATGTGAGCTCCCTGCCCACCGCCAAAAGCCTCGCCGCCGTACGCGGCCAGGCGCCGGTGCTGGTGGCCAACCTGCTGGCCCAGCTCGATGGCCGCCCGCTGCTGGCCCACTACGACGGCTACACCGCCTGCCCGTTGATCACCAGCTTCCACAGCGTGGTGATGGCTGAATTCGATTACACCCTTCAGCCGGTGAGCTCCTTTCTGGTGGATCCCACCAAGGAGCGCTGGAGCATGTTCCTGGTGGAAACGCGGATCTTTCCCTGGGTGTACTGGCAGCGGGTGCTGAAGGGCCGCCTGAACGAGAGCCGCTTCCTCAAGCCGTTCGCGCCGCTGGTGCGGGCGCTGGGGCTGGCGCGCCGGGAGCCGTAGGCGCCTGCCCCTGCCTACCTTGGCCCGATGCGTCTGCTGCACACCTCCGACTGGCACCTGGGCCGCAGTTTTCACGGCGTATCGCTGCTGGAGGAGCAGGCGGCGGCGATCGCGCGGATCGTGGCGCTCGCCTTGGAGCACCAGGTGGAGGCGGTGCTGATCGCCGGCGACCTTTACGACCGCGCCATTCCCCCCGCCGAAGCGGTGGCGCTGTTCAATGACGCCCTCGCCCGGCTCAGCGCCGGTGGCACCGCCGTGGTCGCCATCGCCGGCAACCACGATTCGCATGTGCGGGTGTCGGTGTACGACCCCTTGCTCTGCGCCTTCAAGGTGACGGTGCGGGGCGATGTGCGCCGCGCCCAGGAGCCGGTGCTGGTGCACCCCAGAGGCGGCGGGGCGCCGGTGGCGATCTACCCGCTGCCCTACCTGGAGCCGTCTGTCGATGGCCCCGCCCTCTCGGGGGAACCCGGCCGCCTGCGCCATGAGGAGGTCACCCGCCTGGCCCTGGCCCGCCTGCGCGCCGACCTGAGCCAGCGGCCCGGCCACCGCGCCGTGCTGGTGGCCCACACCTTCGTGGCCGGTGGCGCCAGCTGTGAGTCGGAGCGGGAGCTCACGGTGGGCAACGTGGACCGCGTCAGCGTGGAGGCCTTCGCCGGCTTCGACTACGTGGCCCTCGGCCACCTGCACCGCTCCCAGCAGCTCGATGGCTCCCGGGTGGCCTACTCCGGCACGCCCCTGCCCTACTCCTTCTCCGAGCAGGACCACATCAAATCGGTGCGGATCGTGGAGCTGGCCGCCAACCCCGGCGCACCGGAACCGGCAGCCGTGCAGGTGATTCCGCTGCAGGTGGGCCGGCCGCTCTGCACCCTGCGCGGCCCGATCGAGGCGCTCTGTGGCGATCCCGCCTACACCGCCGCCGAGCCGGCCCGGGTGCGGGCGATCCTCACCGACGACGCCCTGCCGCTGCAGGCCATGGCCCGCCTGCGCGTCCGCTTCCCCTACATCGCTGAGCTGCGCCACGAGCCGCCGGAGCGGGCCCACGCCAGCGGCGCTGAACGGCGCCGTCAGGTGCGCCAGGCCAGCTCGCCCCTTGCCCTCACCACCGATTTCTTCAACGACCAGCAGGGCCGGCCGCCCAGTGCTGCCGAGGCGGAACTGCTGGAAGCCGCCCTGGCGCAGGCGCTGCGGGGAGGGGAGCGATGAAGCCGCACCAGCTTTCGATCGAGGCCTTCGGGCCCTACGCCGATCCGGTGTCGATCGATTTCGACGCGCTCGCTGCCGAGGGGTTGTTCCTGATCCACGGCACCACCGGCGCCGGCAAGACCTTCCTGCTCGATGCCCTTTGCTTCGCCCTTTATGGAGAGGTATCGGGCGATCGCAGCGTCAAGGGGCTGCGCTCCGATCACGCCGCTCCCGGCGCCGTGCCGCGCGTGAGCCTGGCGTTCTCCTGCGGGGAGGCCCGCTACCGGGTGGAGCGCAGCCCTGCCCACACCGCTGCCAAGGCCCGCGGCCAGGGCTTCGTCGAAAAGCCACCGCAGGCGCTGCTGATGCGGCTGGCTGCCAACGGCGAGGAGCAGCCGGTGGCGGCGAAAACCACCGAGGTGAGCCGTGAAGTGCAGCAGCTGGTGGGGCTCAACGCCGCCCAGTTCCGCCAGGTGATCCTGCTGCCCCAGGGGCGCTTCGCCGAGGTGCTGCGCGCCAAAGCCGACGACCGCGAAGCCCTGCTCAAGACCCTCTTCGACACCGTCCTCTACGAACGGGCCGGCTGGTGGCTCGACGACCAGGCCAAGGCCGCGCGCCTGGCCGTTCAGCAGCAACACGATGCCCAGGCCGTGCTGCGCGACCAGGCCGGCCACGCCTGGCTTCCGTATGCAGAAGGGGCGGAACACGCGGAGGCGGCTGGGTCTGCGGCGCTGGTGGAGGGCCAGGGGCCTGGTGGGTTGGCAGCACCTGCGGATCAGGCCGGCCTCGATGCGTTGGTGGAGCGGATCGCTGCGGTGGTGGAGGCCAGCGCCGCCGCCCGTCATCAGGCGGGCGAAGCCTTCATCGCGGCGCGCGCCACCAGATCCCAGCGCGATGCGCTGGCGGAGCGCTTTGACCGGCGTACCACCGCCACCGCCCAGCTCGCGGAACTGGAGGCGAAGCAGCCACTGGTGCTCGATTACCGCCAGCGCCTGGCGCGGGCGGAGCGGGCCGAAGCGCTGCGCCCCAGCCTGGCGGCCGAGCAGGAGGCACGACAGGCGCTGGCGCAGCTGGAGCAGGAAATCCGCAGCGCTCTGCTCCATGCCCGGCGGGCCCAGGCGCAGGCCCCGGCACTGCCAAACGCTGTGCAGGCGCTGGATCTCGCCGTGCTGCCGTCGCCAGAAGCGCTCGGCTGTGCAGGCGCCGATCTGGCCGCCCGGGCCGCCGAGGTGCGGGAACTGGCCAAAAAAGCCCAGGAGGCCACCGGCGCCAGCCAGGCCGCTGCCGCCGCCAGCCAGCGGGCCGCCGCCGCCGAAGCACAGGCCACCGAGGCCAGCGCCCGGCTGCAGCACTTGCAGCTGCAGCAGCAGCAGGAGCTGGCCGCGCTCGCCCAGGCCCGCACCGCCCACGACCAGCTCGACGGCTTGCAGCGGGCCGCCCGCGACGCCACGGCGCAGGCCGCCGCCGCTGCCGCCATCGCTCCGGCCCAGGCCCGGCAGTTGGCGGCGGTGGCTGAGCGCAACGCCGCTGATCAGCGGCTCAATGCCCACAACGCCGCGCTCAATGCGTTGCGCCGCCGCCAGATCGAGGGCATGGCGGCGCGGCTCGCCGCTGGCCTGGAGGCCGGTGGGCCCTGCCCGGTGTGCGGCTCCACAGCGCACCCGCAGCCGGCCCTGCCCTCTGCTGATGCCGTCAGCGACGGCGAGATCCAGGCGGTGGAGCAGCAGCTGGTGGCTGCCAACACGGCGGTGCGCGCCGCCGGTGTGGCCGTGGCCCAGGCCGAGGCGGCGCTGCAGAGCGTGCTGGAGAAAGCCGGTGCTGGCTCCGATGCAGCCGACGCCGCCCGCGCCGCGCTGGCCGCCCGCACCGCCAGCGAGGCCCTCGCCGCCGCCAGCGCCCAGGCGGCTCGCCGCGCTGCCCTTGAACAAGGCACCAAAGCACGTGAGCAGCAGGGCCAGGCCCTGCAGCAGGCCATCGAAGCGGCCCGTACAGCGACGGCGCTGGAGCGCAGGACACAGCAAGAGGCCACAGGCCGCGCCGCCGCACTGGTGGCTGCCTTGGCGCAGGAGCTGGGCGCTGGGCTGGAGCCCGCTGCGGTGCTGGCGGCCTTCGCGCCGCTGGAGAGCGCCCTGCGCAATTTGATCGCCGCCGCCGCCAGCCACACCCGGGCCGTGGCCCGCCAGGAGCAGGCGGCGCAGCGGCTCACGGGCGAACTGGCCGCCTCCCCCTTTGCCAGCGCCAACGAGGCCAGCGCCGCCTTGATCGAGGCCGCCAAGCGCGAGCAGTGGGCGCAGCGGATCGAGGCCTACAACAAACAAGTGATCGAACTGCAGGGCGCCCTGGCTGCCCCCGAACTGGCCGATGTACCTGAACAGCGGCCCGACACCGCCGCTGCCCTGGCGGCGGAAACCCACGCTGATCAGCTGCGCACCACCGCTGTGGAACGGCACAGCGAAGCGCGGGGCGCCCAGGCTGAAATCCAGCGGCTCACGGCGTTGCACCGGGAACGCGCCGCCGGCCTGGCGCAGCAGCGGGCGAAGGCGGAGCTGCTCAGCGCCGTGGCCAACCGCTGCCAGGGCAAGGCGGCGCCCTACATCTCCCTGCAGCGTTGGGTGCTCTCCGCCTACCTCGCCGACATCTGCAGCTTCGCCAATCAGCGGCTCACGCTGATGACCTCCGGCCGCTACCAGCTGCGCCTCACCGATGAGGGGGGCCACGGCGGCCGCAATGCCGGCCTCGGCCTGCGGGTGCTCGATGCCTACACCGGCGAGGAGCGGGAGGTGAGCAGCCTCTCGGGCGGCGAAACCTTCCAGGCGTCGCTGGCGTTGGCGCTGGGGGTGGCCGACACGGTGCAGGCCCATGCCGGCGGCGTGCCCCTGGAGGCCCTGTTCATCGATGAAGGCTTTGGCAGCCTCGACCCCGACAACCTGCAACTGGCGATGGACGAACTCGACCGCCTGCGTGCAGGCGGCCGCATGATCGGCCTGATCAGCCACGTGGGCGCCCTGCGCGAGCGTATCCGCGGCGGCATCGAGGTGATCGCCGGCGACCGCGGCTCCACTCTGCGGCTGAGCAGCAGCGGCTAGAGCAAGCCCCGGTGGCGCACAAACAGCTGCACCATCGCCCAGGAGCCGAGTGTCACTTTGATCGCCACCAGCACATTGAGCAGTGGGATCCAGCTGCCGCCCGCCAGGCTGCCGAATGCGCCGGGCGGCGGCGGCAGGCCGCCCAGGGTGAGCGCGGCCAGCAGCACGAAGGCGATCACCGCCGCCTTCTCCCAAAGATCGGCGCGGTAGTTGCGGTAGAGGCGATCGGAGAGCACCGCCGAGCCGCTGATCAACGCCAGCCCGATCGCCGTGCCACCGGCCACCCCCGCGGCAAAACCGCCGCCAGGCGAAAGATGACCGCGCAGGGCCAGCTCCACGCCGATCAGGGCCGCGATCGTGCCGCTCAGCTGGCAGAGCACCACCGAGGGCGCATCATCGAGCGCACGCACCGTGGGTTTGGCGGGCTCGCCCGCAAACAGAAAGCGCACCCCGATCGACGCCAGCGTGAACACCACCACCTCGGTGACCGTGTCGTAGAGGCGGGTGTAGAGGATCACGCCCGACACCAGGTTCGGCACGTTCGTCTGCTCGACGAGGGCGTTGATCAGCGGCAGCACATCGCCCGCTGGGGGCAGCGCCGTCGCCAGCGGGGAGAGGCAAAGGGCCGTGGCCGCCACCAGGTAGAGCCAGGTCATGGGCTTTCGGCCAGTTCGAGCGCGCCGCCGCTCTCCCGCCAGGAGCGGTAGCCATCAAGGGCCTGCAGGCGCTTCAGCAGGCGTGGATTCAGCACCACCAGACGCTGACCCGGCTCCAGGCGTCCATGGCAACTGCTGTTGGCACTGAGGGCCAGCTCCGCGGGCGGCACCAGCCGCAAGCGCAGGCCCGCCGGCTCCAGCCAGGTGCGCAGCAGCTGCTGGCACTGCGGCGAGGGGGGAGCTTGCTCCAAAAACGACAGTCGCAACGCCATCGACGAGCGCAGCGCCACGGCGTAAAGCGTGGTGGAGAGCAGGGTGCCCACCAGCGCTTCCGTGATCGCCACGTCCGGCGCCCCCAGCAGGGCATAGAGCAAGGTGGCCACCGAGCCGAGAATGCCGCGCAGCACCAGGGTCTGGTAGGGATTGGTCTGGCTCACCAGCAGCACGGCGGTGAGCGGCAGCAGGGCGGTGATCGGCAGGAGCAGATCCAGCTCCCCCGCCAGGGTCAACGGAATGCTCATGGGGCGCTGTCCTGCTCGGTGGCGGGGTGGGGCCGCGGCGGCAGCGAGCACGCCGCCAGCACATACCCGAAGATCGTGTTCCACACGACCAACCCCAGCAGGGCCAGGGTGAGCAGCGGCCACTGGCCGGGAATGCGCAGCAGCAGGCCGAGCAGCATCAGCAAGGAGCCCAGCGTGTCGGCCACCGAAAGGGCGTGCAATTTGCGCAGATAGCTGTGGGTGCCCAGCAGCGGCCAGGTGCCCCAGAACCAGAGCACCAGACCGGCACCCAGCAGCAACGCACTGGCGTGATCGATCAGGGAGTGGGCCATCACCGCTCCACCCCCCGGAGCAGGTTGGCGAGCAGCAGCATGCCGGCGTTGCCGGCGCTGAGCGCGATCGCCCCCACCAGCCCCAGCATGCGGTCGTCGCGCATCACCGACACCACAAGAATGATCAGCGCCACCTTCGACGACACACTGGAGAAGGCCGCCAGCCGGTCCCACACATCAGAAGGACGGCAGGCCACTGCGATCGGGATCAGCAGGGCCAGCACCATGCCCCACAGCAACACGGTCATGGTTCGGAGTCCTCCTTGCTGGCGGGGGTGAGCGTGTGGATGCGATAGCGCCGGCCGCCATCCTCCAGGCCGAGCACAATGGTGAACGGCGTGAGCGTGATGCGGAACACGTCGAGGAACACCAGCAGCGGCAGGGCCCGATCGGTGGCCGGCTCGCTGTCTTCCCGTTCCACCATGGCCGGGGCCATCACCAGCCGCAGCGCTTCGGCGAACGCCTGCGGGATCGCCAGCAGACCGCGCAGCGTGGCCTTCAGCAACACCCGCACCGGCAGGGGCCGCGAGCGCGCCCGGGGCAGCAACAACGCCACCACCAGCCCGATCAGCAGGTTGAGCTGGCTCAGGTCACTGGTGAGCAGGCACCACAGCGCCAGCCGGAAGGCGGTGCTCAGTAACAAGGGAAGCAGGCGTCTCATCGGTTCAGGATCAACAGCAGACCGGCCCCCACCACGCCAATGCCGCCGAGCAGGTCGGACAGGCCTTCGAGATCCGGCAATCGCAGCTTCTCCGGCAGGCGCAACCCCTCAACGAGCGTGTGCAGCCCCCAGCCGCCCAGCAACACCAGGGCGCTCTTGGCCACGGCGCTGAACGGCGAGGCGGTCCAGGGCAGGGTTGCAGAGCCCATCACCACCAGCGCCAGCACCAGCAGGATCACGCCCAGCGACCAGGCGGGTTCAGGTGCCTCACCACCGGAGCTGAGCCCAACCACCGGCACCGTTCTGCGGAGCAACGGCGCGCCCCAGAAGCGGGCGTACACCGCCGCCGTCCCCATGCTCACCAGCGTCACAGCCACCTCCAGCGGCAGAGAGAGCACCCCAGAGAGGTCTGCCTTGGCCGCAAAGCCCGCCAGCGGCGGCAGGCCCACGATCGAGAGCGAGCCGATGCACAGCGGCCACCACACCCCGGCGGGCAGAGGGCGCTCACGCCAGCCCTGCAGCGCCCGGCCGGGGAAACGACGCGCCACCAGGAACAGCACGGCCTTGGCGGTGCCATGGCTGAGGGCGTAGAAGCCGCCGGCCACCGGCGAGAGCGCCACCAGCCCCATCTGCGACAACGTGCTCCAGGCCAGCAGGCGTTTGGCGTCGGCGTCGGCGAGGGCGAACACCAGGCCGAGCACGGCGCTGGCCAGGCCGATGCCCGTGATCACCGGGCCGAGGGCCGGCACGCCGCAACTCAGCCGCAGCAGCGGGGCGATGCCGGCGGTGACCACCACGCCCGAGAGCAGCGCCGACACTTCGGCCGGCGCCTCTGCATGGGTGACGGGCAGCCACAGGCCGGAGAGGAACAGGCCGGATTTCATCAGCAAGCCCACCAGAAGCAACGCCAGGGCGGCGATGCTGGTGGTGCCTGCCACGGCCTCAAAGCGAAAGCTGCCGCGCTCCAGATACACCAAGGCCGCGCCAATCAGGAACAGGGTCATCACCGTGTTGCCGATCAGCAGGTAGCGCAGGGCCACCCACAGCGAGCGGTCGGAGCGGCTGATCAGGATCAGCAGAAAGGCGCTGATGCCCACCACTTCAAGGGTCACGTACAGGCTGATCAGGTCCATCACCACGAAGGCGGAGGACAAGCCGCCGTGCAGCACCATCAGCAGCAGCAGAAAGGGCCCGGGCAGCGGACGCTTCCAGCTGTCGATCACCACCGCACTGCACACCAGGGCGTTGAGCAGCAGGAACGGCACCGCGAAGGCATCGGTTTTCAGGGCCACCCCATAGGCCCCGAGCAGCTCGACGTTGACAGGAAGGCTGCCGAGCTGAATCGCCACCGCCACCGCTGCCGTGGCCAGGCAGCAGAACAGCGCCAGCCACCGGGCCAGCGGAGGCAGCACGGCCGCCAGAAAAGCAGCCAGGAACGGCAGCAACAACCAGGCAATCACCGTCGCCTTGGCGTAAAGCAGCGGCATGAAACTGAGCATCAGCGCTGACCACCGGTGTCAAAGCTGGCCAGATCCAGGCCGGGATCGATGCGCGAGAGGCGGGTGATCACCACCAGCAACAGGGCCTGGATCGAGAGGCCGATCACGATTGCCGTGAGGATCACCGCCTGGGGGATGGGGTCGGCCCAGGCCGTTGCAGCAGCCGCAGGGGCGTTGGCAGCGGCCGAGAGAATCGGACTGCGCAAACCGGAACGGGCCCCCACCAGCACGAACAGGGCCACCACCGCAGAGCCAATCACGTCCATCGACAGGACCTTGAGGAACAGGTTGCGGCGCAGCAGCAGGCCCGCAAAACCTGCCAGCACCGCCCCCAGGATCAGCAGTTCAAGCAACCGGAAAGGAGCCATGGAGGCGGTGCCAGCCGGCGATCTGCCGGGAATGAGTGGCTCAGACAGTAGCCGTCGTTGCCGTCAACCGTCGCAAGGCCTTGCTCAGGCCAGCGCAGGCGTTGCAAAGCCCGTGAAAAGCCCCTGTGCCGCGGGGGATTTCGGCGATGGTCCATCGCGGCGATCAGCAAGGAGGAGGGAGCATGCCGAAGTGGCCGGAAGCAGCACAGCCCCAGGCCTTCTCCTGGGCTGCCTGCTTGACGCTGGCGAGGGGAGCTGGGGCCAGGCGCCGACTCGTTGCGGGGATCGTTGCGGGGATCGGCGCTGGGATCAGTGCTGGAGCCTCTGCTGGGATCGCTGTGGCCCTGAGGCTCATAGCTCAATCGCTTAGTGGCTTTTGTTGCCGGACCGCCGCCAGCCGGCCGTCGTCCTCTATCATCACGATGTCGTTATAGCGTTGAACAATGCCGCTGGCGTTGACGCTCCCTGTTCCCTCCCCTGCCTCGCCGTCCTCAGCGCCCGCAGCACGGCCGGCCGGCCGGCCGCCGGTTCGCTGGCAGCGGCCCGGCCGCAGCCGTCCCTGGCCGCGGCTCTGGTCTGAGCGCAGCCAGCTGCTGGAGCGGCAGCACAGCCGCATTGAGGCGCTGCTGGAGCAGCTGATCGAGGGCGAGGCCCCCACCGCCCGCTGCCAGCAACTGGTGCGGGCGCTGGGCCTGCATCTGCGGCTGGAGGAGCGCTGGCTGGCCGCTGCCGGCTGCCTCTGCCCCGGCCACCGTCTCAGTCACCGCCAGGCGGCCGAGCTCGCCGCCCGCACACCTGCCGGCAGCGCCGAGCGGCTCGGCTGGCTGCTCGACCTGCAGGAATGGTTCCACCTGCACCGCTACGGCGCTGATGCCGTCGCCTATGCCCGCGCCGCTTCCGCCCCCACCCTCTCCACGAGCGCTTCCCGATGACCGCCACCATCAGCCAGCCGGCCGCTGCCGCCACCCCCGCCGCGCCCCACCTGCGCGAAGACCTGCTGACGCCCCGCTTCTACACCACGGAGATCGACAAGGCCGCCCGCACCGACCTGGAGCAGCAGCGGCCCGCCTTCGAGGCGATGCTCGCCGAAATGGAGGCCGATCACAACCGCGAACACTTCGACCGCAAGGCTCCGCTCGACCGGTTGCGCGCCCTCAGCCCAGAGGCCAAGACCGCCTACGAGAGCTATCTGGTGCGCTCGTGTGTGTCGGAGTTCTCCGGCTTTCTGCTGTTCAAGGGGCTCTCGCGCCGCCTGTTTCAGGCCGAACGCCAGGAGCTGGGCCGGTACCTATCAGCGTTGTTGTCCGCTCGAGGTGCCTGCATTGAACACCTTGCC
>ERZ888423.2854-NODE-2854-length-12221-cov-5.794838_pt1 | contig 12221 bp, 10 predicted proteins | sample MGYA00520523_ERZ888423 | MGnify/ENA primary metagenome ERZ888423 (study PRJEB32303, sample SAMEA104408611) | aquatic metagenome | biome: Brackish water; feature: Pelagic; material: water | place: Baltic Sea | collected 2014-06-08T10:24:00 | depth 30,27 m ...
CCCCTTATTGTTGCATTGCAATATGTCTACAGGACATAGCGGAGCAAGTGGGCGATTTGAATCATTGAAAGAAATGGCAATGGAGTATGCCTTTTTATTTGATTTAATGGGAATTAAAGAATAACAGAGAGTACTTTAAACCAACTGCGCAAGATGGGCAACCATCTTTGCGCTTGCTCCTTTATTGGATTCTATGAAAGCCTTACACTGAAGTTTGCAATGCTTTCGCATTTCTGGAGATGAGATCAATTCACTCATTTTTATTTCCAACTCTTGTTTTTTGTTAATCTCAAATGCCGCTCCTCTATCCATTAGAATGCTCGCTTCAGGGAAAGCCTGATGCTTAGGGCCAAAAAACAGCGGACAGCCAAAAGCAGCAGGTTCTAAAATAGAATGCACTCCATCTCCATAGCCACCTCCAACAAAGGCGAAGTCGGCGTAGGCGTATATTCTAGAAAGTGTTCCTATCGTATCAAGAATAAGGATGTTTGAGCGAAAAGTTTCTATTCCATCACGTGAATACAGATGTACCCTACCGCTTGTAAAGCGCGAATAGAGTCTTTGGACATTGACTTCCGAAACATCATGTGGAGCGAAAATAAAGCAGATATCAGGAAACAAATCGATCAAACCCATCATTCGGTCTTCGTCTTCCGCCCAAGGAGAACCCGCAACGAATAAAAGTCGGTTTCCTTTAAATGCATTCACCCACGGAAGCGGATTTTCATCCAGAGCCAAGTGCGCAACACGATCAATCCTCCCATCACCTACTAAAAAGGCATTGGAAAAACCGTTTTTTTGCACTGTTTCCAATGAAGATTCATCCTGAACAAGTATAGCTTTAGCTCTTAAAAGATGCTTTTTGGCCCATGTAGCATAAGGCTTAAAGAGCCATAAAGAGGGCCGAAAATGGGCCGAAACAAATGCGTAAGGAATGTCATTATGAGAAAGCGCATTCATTAAATTGAACCAGAATTCATATCGTATAAAGACAAATAAATCCGGCTTCAGATCGAATAAAAAAGACTCCATATCTCTTTTCTTGTCTATGGGGAGATAGGTTTTAAAATCAGCACCAGATAAATCTGTGGCCTTCTCATAGCCCGATGGAGAAAAAAAACTTACTACAATTTTCCAGTTGGGATGGGTTTTCTTCCAAGCTTCAATGAGACCTCTGCCTTGCTCAAATTCTCCCAAAGAAGCCGCATGCACTATCAGAAGTTTGCCCGAATTGGCGTCTCGCCAGCTTTTTCTTTGACTTTTAGAATCTATCCTTCCTGATAACCACTTCTTAGCCTTTTCGCTTCTAAGAGCGGCCAGCTTAATAGCTTGAAGATATAAAGCAATAGCAATGGAATAAAAAAACCGCATTAACGGTAATAGTAGGTTTGTGCTTCAGAATCGTAGATCGGAATAAACCAAATAAACTTCAATCCGTATAAATAATCTGACTGAATCCCATTGGCTAGCTGTCCCGTATCAAAATTAACACCTCTATAATTTTCCGTAAATCCTTGCATGAAATCAAATCCAACTAAAAAATTCAATCTCTTCGAATTGCCAGCATGCATGTATCCAATAAATTGACGTGTTAATAGTCCACCACTTAAGCGGTCATAGCCTTTTGCATATTCATCTAAGATTTGCGGCAAATTTTGTCCTGCATTCTCAATTCTAATTTTATGTTGGATGTATCCGCCTCCGACTAAAATGACTAAACCAGAATTCGGATTGTGGCCAAATGAATTGAATATTTTACCTCCTGAGGCTAAGACAGTAAATCCGCGCTCAAAAAATTTATAATCGGCATAATTGCCATTCAAGTCTATTAATTGACCAGATGAGGTTGCAATGCCATCTACTATTTGATCTGCAATCTTGATATTGTCTCCAAAAAAATAGCTACCCCCAAGACCTAACATCCAATTGCCTCTAGTCTTATACCAAGTATCAAATCCGAGCTCAATACTGCTACCAAATTTATCTGCCAAATCACCGCCTGGAAGATGTACTCCAGCGCCGAAACCCAGTAAAAAACCCTGTGTCAGAGAATCTCTAACATTCACCTGAGCCAAGCATTGACTCGAAGAAAGCAATATAAAAATAGCGACAAAGAAGATTCTTCTCATCCTTCCAAATTAAGCATTTAACAAAGATATCCTAATCTTTACTGCAGCAAGAGCGAATGGTTATATTTGACCTCATTTAAAAATGATACGATGCGCGAGCTTAGAATGGTTGATTTAGCCACTCAATATGAAGCCATTAAAACCGAAGTAGATCAGGCAATATCTGATGTAATAAGCAATACTTCGTTTATCAATGGCCCAGCCGTTAAAAACTTTCAAAAAGACCTTGAAAGTTACTTAGAAGTAGAGCATGTCATTCCGTGTGCCAATGGTACCGATGCTTTGCAAATCGCCATGATGGCTCTAGACTTACAGCCTGGAGACGAAGTAATTACAGCAAGTTTTACCTATGTTGCAACTGCAGAAGTAATTGCATTGCTCAAATTAAAACCCGTTTTAGTGGATGTAGATCCAGATACATTTATGATAAACGTAGAGCAGGTAAAAGCAGCCATCGGACCTAAAACAAAGGCTATTGTACCCGTTCACCTTTTCGGGCAAACAGCTCCAATGCATTCTATAATGCAAATAGCGAAAGAGCATAATTTGTTTGTTATAGAAGATACTGCGCAAGCCATTGGCTCTGAATATACCTTTCCCGACGGGACGAAAATGAAGTCTGGTACAATTGGACATATAGGTGCTACATCCTTTTTCCCTTCTAAAAATCTGGGGTGCTTCGGCGACGGCGGTGCTCTCTTTACTCGAGATGAAAATCTGGCAAAGAAGATTCGTATGATTGCGAATCATGGTCAGAGTATACAGTATTACCACGACGAGATTGGTGTGAATAGTCGCTTAGACAGCGTTCAAGCAGCGGTATTAGGAATAAAGTTGAAAAACTTAAATAAATATTCAAGTGCTCGACAAAGTGCTGCTGAATTTTACGATCGGGCATTTGCCAATATTCCTGAAATTCAAACGCCGGCTCGCGTTTCAAATTCAACGCATGTATTTCATCAATACACACTCCGCTTGAAAGGATTGAATCGCGATCTTTTAGTGACAGCATTAAAAGAAAAAGGATTGCCTGTGATGGTTTACTATCCCGTGCCCTTACACCAGCAAAAAGCCTACCAACAAGAAGGCAATTACCCTGTAACCGAGATGCTTTGTAAGCAAGTGTTTTCTCTGCCAATGCATACAGAATTAGATCAAGAACAGCTGAATTTTATTACCCAGACAGTCGTTGAAGCAATAACTCAATTAAGAAAAAAGCAATGAAAATAGTAGTAATAGGAACGGGTTATGTTGGATTAGTAACCGGAGCATGTTTATCAGACGTAGGTCTTGAGGTTGTATGCGTTGATGTAGATGTAAAGAAAATTGAAAACCTTAAGAAAGGAATTCTTCCAATCTATGAACCGGGACTAGAAGATATAGTTGAGCGCAATTTTCGAAAAGAGCGCTTACAGTTTACCACTGATTTACCCAATGCAATAAAAGGAGCCGATGTGGCTTTTATTGCAGTAGGAACGCCTCCAGGAGAGGACGGTTCTGCCGACTTAAAATATGTTTTAGCCGTTGCAACAGAAATTGGCGCAAACATGAATGACTACGGTGTAATTGTAACTAAGAGTACGGTTCCCGTTGGCACAGCGAAGAAGGTAAATAAAGCTATATCCGATGCTCAAGCGGCGAGAGGGGTTACGATTCCTTTTGATGTTGCTTCTAATCCTGAATTTTTAAAAGAAGGCGCAGCCATAGATGACTTTATGAGGCCCGATAGAATTGTGGTTGGTGTAAATAGCGAAAGAGGTCGTGAAATTATGGCCAACCTCTACAAACCTTTTACGCTAAATGGTCATCCTGTAATTTTCATGGACATTCCGTCTGCTGAAATGACAAAATATGCCGCCAACGCAATGCTCGCCACTAAGATTTCTTTCATGAATGACATTGCAAATCTGTGCGAGATTATGGGTGCCGATGTGAATATGGTGCGAAAAGGAATAGGATCTGACCCCAGAATTGGAAATAAATTCATCTATCCTGGAATAGGCTATGGCGGATCTTGTTTTCCAAAGGATGTGAAAGCATTGATAAAAACTGCCGCAGACCAAAAATACAATATGCGAATTTTAGAGGCTGTTGAGGCTGTGAATGAGTCGCAAAAATCAGTGCTATTTAACAAGGTGATGAAGCACTTTGACAACAATCTAAAGGGAAAAACACTATCCGTTTGGGGTTTGTCTTTCAAACCAAAAACAGACGATATGCGCGAAGCTCCTTCCGTTGTCATCATCAATAAACTCCTTGCTGAGGGGGTGAAAATAAAGGCATATGACCCTGTTGCTATGGAGGAGGCAAAACAACAGTTGGGTGATACTATAACCTATTGCAAAGACGAATACGAAAGCCTTGTTGACAGTCATGGTATTCTATTGGTTACCGAATGGACTGAATTTAGAGTGCCAAATTGGAAGGTTGTAAGCAAGCTTCTGGAAGAAAAAGTTGTTTTTGATGGCAGAAATATCTACGATCGTGAAGAGCTTGAAGCCAATGGCTACGTCTATTACGGAATTGGAATATTTCAGTCATGAAGCGAATACTTATAACCGGTGCCGCCGGATTTCTTGGCTCACATTTATGTGATAGATTTTTAAAAGAAGGCTATCATGTTCTTGGGATGGATAACCTAATCACCGGAGATCTGAAAAACATCGAACATCTCTTTAAAAACGAGCATTTCGAATTTTATCATCACGATGTAACCAAATTTGTTCACGTACCAGGCAAATTAGACTACGTTCTGCATTTTGCTTCGCCAGCTAGTCCAATTGACTATTTAAAAATACCCATCCAAACTCTCAAAGTGGGTGCAATGGGTACACACAATCTTTTGGGCTTGGCTCTTTCCAAAAAGGCACGCATTTTAGTTGCCAGTACTTCAGAGGTCTACGGCGATCCTATGGTTCACCCTCAAACAGAGGAGTACTGGGGAAATGTTAACCCGGTTGGACCAAGAGGAGTATATGATGAGGCGAAGCGTTATCAGGAAGCAATCACCATGGCGTACCACACTTTTCATGGTCTAGAGACACGCATTATTAGAATATTTAATACCTACGGGCCTAGAATGCGCCTGAACGATGGTCGTGTTTTACCTGCTTTTATTGGTCAAGCTTTGAGAGGAGAGGACTTAACCGTTTTTGGAGATGGATCACAAACGCGCTCCTTTTGCTACGTAGACGATTTAGTGGAAGGAATCTATCGCTTGCTTCTTAGCGACTACCCTCACCCTGTGAATATTGGCAATCCAGATGAGATCACTATTCTTCAATTCGGAGAGGAGATCATTAAACTTACTGGCACGAACCAAAAACTTATATTCAAGCCGTTGCCCAAAGATGATCCAACGCAAAGACAACCGAATATTACTAAGGCAAGAGAAATATTGGGCTGGGAGCCAAAAATTGACAGAGCGGAAGGATTGAAAATAACCTACGATTACTTCCTTAGTCTGCCTAAAGAAACTTTGTATCAAGTTGAACACAAAGACTTCGACGCATATTCAAAAAAATCATAAAAATGTCGAAGAAAAAGATTCTTCTAACAGGTGGATTGGGTTTCATAGGATCTCATACAGCTGTTGAATTAATAAATAAAGGGTTTGAGGTAGTCATTGTAGACAACTTAAGCAATACAACCACTGAGCCCTTAGATGGAATTGAAAAAATCACTTCGCACAGACCTATTTTTGAGCTCGTTGATTTAAGCAAGTACGACCAAGTAGAGGCCCTATTCCAAAGACATCCCTCTTTTGACGGTGTAATACACTTTGCGGCCTTTAAAGCTGTAGGAGAAAGTTATAATCTCCCTTTAAAATATTATCTCAACAACCTGACTTCTCTGAGTCTGCTTTTAGAGAAATGTTTAGAGTTGAAAATTAGCAACCTCATTTTTAGTTCAAGCTGTACCGTCTATGGTGAGGCTGATGTACTTCCTATTAATGAGGATAGCGCTATTAAATCGGCCCTCTCACCCTATGGCAACACCAAGCAAATTGGAGAAGAGATTATCCTCGACACTATACGCGTAAATCCACTTTTTAAAGCCATTGCCCTGCGGTATTTCAATCCAATTGGAGCGCATCCTTCTGGAGAAATTGGGGAGCTACCGCTGGGAACACCCCTTAATTTAGTGCCTTACGTAACTCAGACAGCGGCTGGAATTCGTTCTCAATTGCAAGTGTACGGAAACGACTATGACACGCCCGATGGAACCAATGTTCGCGACTATATTCATGTTGTCGATGTGGCAAAAGCGCATGTATCAGCCTTAAATCGGCTGCTTCTTAATGAAAACATCGATAGCTTTGAGGTATTTAACCTCGGAACGGGCACGGGATCTTCGGTTTTGGAAGTGATTCAAAGCTTTGAAAAAGTTTCTCAGTCTAAACTCAACTATGCCATTGTAGACAGAAGAAAAGGAGATGTTACCGCGGCTTATGCAGACACCTCTAAAGCAAATACGGTTTTGGGGTGGAAGGCAGAATATACCCTAGATGATGCCATGAGAGATGCATGGCAATGGGAGAAAAAAATTAGAAATATATAAAATGAGGAAGAAGATATTAATTACGGGCGGTGCTGGATTTATTGGGTCGCATGTTGTTCGACTCTTTGTAAACAAATACCCTGAATACGATATCGTTAATCTTGATTATCTGACCTATGCAGGCAATCTTGGCAATATTAAAGATGTAGTAGAGGCTCCCAATTATTCTTTTGAGAAGCTTGATATTGCCGACGCCTCAGCGGTGAATGCACTATTTAAAGAACAGCACTTCGATGGCATTATTCATCTCGCTGCCGAAAGCCATGTTGATCGGTCTATTGAAAACCCCATGTCATTTGTGCTCACCAATGTAATAGGTACTGTTAACCTTCTTAATGCAGCAAGAGAGCAATGGAAAGGCAAGATGGATGGAAAACGCTTCTATCATATCTCTACAGACGAGGTGTATGGCTCCTTAGGTAAGGAAGGATTTTTCTTGGAAACAACTGCCTATGATCCAAACAGTCCGTATTCTGCATCAAAGGCTAGCTCTGATCACTTCGTAAGATCGTATGGAGAAACCTATGATTTGCCTTATGTACTTACCAATTGCTCCAATAATTACGGTCCAAATCAATTTCCAGAAAAGCTCATTCCGCTCTTTATAAACAACATCCGAAACAATAAGTCCTTGCCGGTTTATGGAGATGGCATGTATACAAGAGATTGGCTGTATGTTCTTGATCATGCTCTTGCTATTGATCTGGTATATCATTCAGGAAAGAACACGGAGACCTATAATATTGGGGGATTTAATGAGTGGACAAATATTGATCTCATCCGCCTACTGTGTGGTATCATGGATAAAAAGCTTGGTAGGGCTGAAGGAACTTCTGTAAAGCTTATTACCTATGTAAAAGACAGACCCGGTCATGACCGCAGATATGCCATTGATGCCTCAAAAATAAATGAAGAATTGGGTTGGAAGCCTACTGTCACTTTTCAAGAAGGCTTGGCTGCTACAGTTCAGTGGTATCTTGAAAATGAGGAATGGCTAAATAGTGTAACTTCGGGTGATTATCAGAATTATTATTCTAGTATGTATTCTAAGAGGTCTTAAAGCCCTCTTGAGAATCACTACTTTACAATTGCAATCATAAGTCCATCACGAATGGGGAACAATACGTTCTCCACCCTTTGGTCGTTCTGAACTTTGCGGTTAAACTCATGCAATGCCATTGTTTCTTTATCCATCTTATTTTCCTCATCCAATACCTTCCCACTCCAGAGAACATTATCGGCTATAATCAATCCACCCGGATTCATTTTATCTATGACTAAATCGAAATAGTTCGAATAATTTTCTTTGTCTGCATCTATAAATACTAAGTCCCATTTTTCATTCAGACTATCAACAATTTCTACAGCATTGCCAATGTGCAGTACTAATTTTTCGCTGTATTCTGATCTCGAAAAATACTTTCGAATCATGGCCTCTAACTCTTCATTTATATCAATGGTGTGAAGCACGCCTTCTTGCGTTAGGCCTTCGGCTAAACAGAGTGCAGAGTAGCCAGTATACGTACCGATTTCAAGAATTCTTTTCGGCCTAGACATCTTGCTAATACTGCTCAGCATTCTTCCTTGAATATGTCCGGAGAGCATTCTGGGCATAATAACTTTCGACCAAGTTTCTCGATTTAATTCTGCCAATAAAACGGGTTCTGCAGAAGTAAACGCTTCGGCATATTCATTAATCTTCGGATCTGGAAATTCCATATTCTCTTTAATTTACTTCTGAACTATCGCCTGAGAGAAGTATTTGCGACAAATCCTTCTCAAGAAAAACTTCATTGCAAACTTCTAGAATATCGGAAGCTGTGATTTCCGAAATCCTATTCATGGTAAGCTCTAAAGGTTCTATTTCGTCAAAGTTAAGCCACATACGTGCGGCACCGCTAACTGCAGAGCCTGGACTATCTTGGCCAATGGCAATTTGTCCTTGCAACTGCTTTTTAGCTTTGCTCAACTGAATGGTTCCTAAGGCATTATTGCGCAAATCTTTCATTTCTTTATACACCTTGGACAACACTAGATCGAGTTGCATTGGATCTGTACTGAGATAAATCCCCCAACTACCCGTATCTGTATAGGGCGTATAAAATGACTCTAGATGATAGGTAAGACCGAACTTCTCTCTAATTCTTAAATTCAGTCTGGTATTCATGCCCGGACCACCTAAAATATTATTCGCAAGCAAGAGAGCCAACATCTTTTCTTCACGCACACCGTAGGCTCTATTTCCTATAACTAAATGCGACTGAATATGAGGTGTTGGAATACGGACTTGTTGAGGAGTGTACAATCCAACATTCTGTCTTTCCTTCGAATGCCCTGAGCCTTTAAAATCGCCTAAAATTGCCTCCCAAGTTCGTACAACTCTTTCAAAAGAGATAGAGCCAGAAATACCTACAACTGCATTAGAAGGCATATAGTTATTTCGGTAAAAATCCAATGTAGACTGCTTGTTGAAAGACCTAAGATGGGCTTCTGTTCCGAGTATATTATTGCCTAAAGGATGATTGGGGAAAATATATTCATCAAATAAATCAAAAACGTGATCAGAAGGACTGTCTTTATAGGCCTTAATTTCATCTGTAATTACATCTACTTCTTTTGCAATTTCCTTTTCTGGAAAGACGGATTGAAACCCAATATCTGCCAATAGCTCTGCAGCCCGCTTAAAATCGGTTCTCAATACGGCTGCATATAAAGTGGTTTCCTCCTTTCCAGTATAGGCATTCAGGTCTCCACCCACATCGTCTAAACGGCTAAGAATGTGAAAAGTCTTTCTCTTTTGAGTGCCCTTAAAGAGGCAATGCTCAACAAAATGAGCCATACCTTGTTGCTCTGCCGACTCATCCCTGGAGCCTACTTTGAAAATTAAAGCCTGATGCACTACCGGACTGAAGGTCTTTTTGTGTAAGAGCTTCATGCCATTAGGGAAAATATGTTCTTGGAATTCAGTTGGCATTCGTAAGACTCCTTAGTTTAACTTCTTCTTGAGCTGTAGAATCTTTTTTTCAAGGCTCTCCCACTCCAACATATGTGTTTCAATGAGCTTCTTCTGTGCCTCATAACGGCCATAGAATCCTTCTTCTGTGCTCAAGACTTTAAACTCCTCCGGACTCGCTAACTTTCTATCCCACTCCGCTAAGGCTTCCTCTTCAATCTCCACTTTCTCCATCGTGAGATCAAGCTTTTTCTCCAACTGCTTCAATTCTTTCTCCCACTCCTTTCTTTCCTTAATATCTAGGTTCTCCTTTTTGGTATCCGTGCTTTTATCTGCCTTCTTCTCTACCTTTCTTTGTTCAATTTCTCTAAAATGTACCACCTTTCTTTGCTCTAAGAAATAGCGAATGTCTCCTAGGTATTCCTTCACCTTTCCATCTCTAAATTCATAGGTTTTATCTGTTAATCCTTCTAGAAAATCTCTATCGTGACTGACTACAATCAATGTTCCTTCAAATTTCTGCAAAGACTGCTTTAATACATCTTTAGCCTGCATATCCAAATGGTTCGTAGGTTCATCCATTATCAGAAGGTTGATCGGTTCAAGAAGGAGCTTGCACAACGCCAATCTACCTTTTTCACCCCCAGACAACACTTTTACTTTCTTGTCGACGTCTTGTCCTGAGAACATAAAAGATCCTAAAAGATCTCTTGATCTTGGCCTTAATTCTTCCGGTGCGACATCCTCAATTGTTTGAAGTAAAGTTTTGTTGCCATCTAAAGCATCTGCCTGATTCTGTGCATAGTAACCCATAAGCACATTGTGGCCTAAATTGACAACACCTTCAAAAGGTAAGGTTCCAGCAATGACTTTAACCAAGGTGGATTTCCCCTGTCCATTCTGACCAACGAAAGCAATTCGCTGATCGCGCTCAACCTCAAGCGACACATTTGATAATACTGCGTTTTCGGCAAACGATTTGCTCACCTTTTCGCATTCTAAAACTACCTTGCCTGATCTTGGTGCCGGAGCGAATTTAAATTTCATTCGACGTCTGTCCTCCTCATCTACCTCAATAAGATCCATCTTATCGAGCTTTTTGATTAAACTCTGCGCAAAAGAGGCTTTGGATGCCTTGTATCTAAATTTCTCAATCAGTTGCTCCGTTTGCTTAATTTCCTTTTCTTGATTCTTCTTCGCTGAAATTTGTTGCTCGCGCTGCTCTTGTCTTAATGCTATGTACTTAGAATACGAAACAGGAAAATCGTAGGCATTGCCAGCAAATAATTCAACCGTTCGATTGGTAACTGCATCAAGAAAAGCTCGGTCGTGACTTACCATGACTATGCCGCCTGGATAATCTTTTAAGAAATTTTCCAGCCACATTATGGATTCAATATCTAAGTGGTTTGTTGGCTCATCTAGAAGCAGTAGGTCGTTCTTTTGAAGAAGCAATTTCGCAAGCTCAATACGCATCCGCCATCCGCCCGAAAAAGTAGAAGTGTGATTATCAAAGACCTCTGGCTTGAAGCCCAAGCCGAGAAGAATCTTTTCTATATCGGCTCTAAAAGTATATCCTCCAATAATTCCATACCGATCGTTGCAATCGTTGAGCTGTTGGATGAGTTCTGTATAATAATCGCTTTCGTAATCCGTGCGAGTGGTTAGCTCATGATTTACTTGCGCTAATTTTTCTTCAAGAGATACAATTTCCGGAAGACTTTTCTCCATCTCTACCATCAGAGAAAATTTGTCTTCTAGATCAAGTTCTTGAGGCAAATATCCTATAGAGCAATCTCCCGAAACAGCTACTTTTCCGCCATCTGTTTTATACTGACCAGCGAGAACCTTGAGCAAGGTAGATTTACCCGCACCATTTCTGCCTACTAATCCTATTCTATCTGTCCTTGTGATTAAGAAACCAATCTCATCAAAAAGGACTCGGTCTGAAAATTCGACCGTTATTTTATTCAGTGATACCATCGTGACAAAGGTAACATAGCGGATGCACGCCCTTCTTACCTTTGTTGCATGTTTAAAAAGGGAAATAAACTCTACAGCATTCTCAGAATGCGCTGTCCAAGATGTCATGAAGAACCTCTATTCATCAGTCGTTCTGCGTATTCTTGGTCTACTATGGCCACTATGCCCAAAAACTGCAGTAATTGTGGTCAGAAATATGAACTAGAGCCTTCTTTCTATTATGGTGCTATGTATGTGAGTTATGGATATACGGTAGCCATTTTTATAGCTGTATACCTGATAACGAAATTTATATTTGATTGGGGAATTTGGGGAACCGTTTCCGGTCTTGCTCTTGTTCTGCTTCTTTTAGGCCCTTATATACTTCGACTTTCAAGAAGTACATACATCAACTTATTTGTGCAATACGACCCTCATTTCTCTAAAAAGCGAGAAGGCGATAACTCTTTAGTTAACCCACCCTCTTCAAATAAATGATTTAATAACTCTACAGCCAATAAGGGTGCCATTAGTACAGCTCTACTACCCATACCGTTAAACACACTCAAATTCTCCATGCCTGGAATTCTTCCAACCAAAGGTTTCCTATCTCTCGT
>ERZ888423.2857-NODE-2857-length-12215-cov-5.283882_pt1 | contig 12215 bp, 12 predicted proteins | sample MGYA00520523_ERZ888423 | MGnify/ENA primary metagenome ERZ888423 (study PRJEB32303, sample SAMEA104408611) | aquatic metagenome | biome: Brackish water; feature: Pelagic; material: water | place: Baltic Sea | collected 2014-06-08T10:24:00 | depth 30,27 m ...
TCTCGAACATGTAGGGCTTCCTGAGGCCGAACTGAACTTGGCTCACGCGGCTATCCATTTAGCGACTGCACCGAAAAGCAATCGCGCCGCCCTAGCCATTTGGGGGGCTCGGGCCGACATCAAGAATGGAGCGGTAGGCGAAGTACCAGCACATTTACGCGATGCTCATTATCAAGGAGCCGCCGTTCTTGGACATGGCACTGGATACGACTACCCTCATGATGATCCACGTGGATGGGTTCCTCAGCAGTATCTGCCCGATGAACTCGTTGACAAGCGGTGGTACGAACCAAGTCCACACGGGCGTGAACGAGAAATCGGGCATCGTCTCGCTCAGCAAAACGAAGAAGCGCATCAGGAGGAGTCATGACAGCAGGAGATTTGGCAATTGTTCTCGCTGCGGTTTTGTTGACTCTCGGTTTTGCCGCCCTCATCGTGGTGCTGCTCCGAGTTTTGGACACCCTACGATCGCTTCGCCTTGAAGTTGATTCCCTACGCCGCGAAACGGGACCCCTCCTCGCAGAACTACGCGCTTCCACCGATGAAGCACGTTACGCAGTAGAAGAAGCTCGTGAAGATCTTGATCGATTTGATCGAGTCCTTGGTTCGGCTGAAGCAATTAGCGGGGCAATGGCGAACACCGGTCGCATGACCCGTATGGCCTTGTCAACTCCAGTCATTAAGGTTGCCGCATTGGCAACCGGAACTTCGCGGGCTGCGCAACGTCTGAAGCGTGACCGGCGAAAACTTGAACGTCAAAACCGACGAGGTTCTTCAGGCCAAGAAGTAGTCAGGAAAATTCGATGATCAAGCGTTTGGTGTGGTTTGTATCGGGTGCAGTTGCTGGAATCAGCGGAGCGCTCTTTGCCGGTAAAAAGGTTCGACGAACTGTGACAGGTCTCGGACCAGTCAAGGTAATCAATCGAGCCGCAAGTTCAACGCGTTCGCGAGTGACGACATTGACTGATGCATGGTCTACGGGTAAAGAGGCTATGTACGACAAAGAGAACGAACTCAAGGCCCGTCGCGATGGTCGAGTTGAAACACTGTCAAGCCATTCTCATCTCGATCCACTTCAGCCTGGCGATGAGGTGCTCGTTGATGGCCAACGAGTTGAACCAGGTCGTGTCATAGTTCTACGTCAAGTGGATGAACCGACTCAACCTCGTCGTTCTCGGCTGACTCGTCATCGTCGCCCATAGCCAATCCAATCGTTACTTCATATGCGAGACAAGCCCCAAGTTCAATCATTGAACACTCAACTTATTTCTCGACTACGAGCGGCACTCAATGTTCACCGAGTCCATACCGCCTCAGCCGATATTGATCTGTACAAACGAGACGCATCCAACATTGAGGGGCGGGCGGGAGTTGTTTGTTTTCCGCTTACTACGGCCGAGGTTCAATCGGTCGTCAGTATTTGCGCCGAATTTCAACAACCATTTGTGGCTCGAGGATCAGGAACAGGACTCTCTGGGGGAGCGACACCATTAGATGGAGCGGTCGTTATTTCAACCGCCAAAATGAATCGTTTGATTTCTGTCGATCCGGTTCATCGCCATGCATGGATTGAACCGGGCATGCTGAATCTCGATCTCACTCGCGAGGTCACGCACCTCGGATTGCACTTTGCACCCGACCCCAGTAGTCAGCAAAGTTGTACGATCGGCGGCAACGTGGCGAACAACTCAGGAGGGCCCCACTGTTTGGCCGATGGGGTGACATCTAGTCATATTTTGGCTTGTGAGGTTGTTCTGTCTGATGGCTCAGTCGTCATGCTCGGCGGCGAAGACCCCGAACCCGATGGTCTTGATTTACGTGGCGCCTTCATCGGTAGCGAAGGCATGTTCGGAATCACCACTAAAATTTGTGTGCGTCTGATGCAGAACTATCAGGCCGTCAGCACCATGTTGATGGATTTCACGTCGGTTCAAGCTGGCGCCGAAACGGTCAGTGCAATCATCGCAGCGGGTATGGTTCCAGCAGCTCTTGAAATGATGGACCAATTGTGTCTTGAGGCTGTCGAGGCATATATCCATGCGGGCCTTCCTACCGATGCGGCGGTTGCTCTCTTAGTTGAGGTTTCAGGTTTGCCACACGCCGTCAACGACGACACCGAGCGAATCTCTGAGATTGGCCGAGCGCATGGCGCGCGAACAATTCGAATCGCTCAAGATGAGGCCGAGCGGGCTCTACTTTGGAAAGGGCGCAAGACTGCGTTCGGGGCCATTGCGCGAATCAAACCTAACTATTACTTGCATGACACAGTTGTACCTCGCCGCAAACTTAACGAAGTACTTCAAGAGGTATACCGCATTGCGCAGCGCCACGACCTTTTGGTCCTCAATGTTTTCCATGCTGGCGATGGCAATCTGCATCCGCTACTCATTTTTGATAAGCGGGACCCAGGCATTATGGAACGCGTCCATGCTGCTGGTGAAGAGATCGTTCGAGTCAGCGTTGAAGCCGGAGGAGTGCTTTCTGGTGAACACGGAATCGGTTTAGAAAAACGCGACTTCATGCCACTGATGTTTGGTCCTCATGACCTTCACGCCCAGGCGTCTATGCGGGTTGCATTTGATCCGCTTGGAATTGCTAACCCCTTCAAGGTTTTGCCCAGCCCTTCGCAGTGCGGGGACGCCCACGACATGGGGGAGGATATGTGGGTATAGATCTCAGCAACTTTGCCGAGTCCATCGGCGGTGTCGACCATGGCCCACTATGGATTGCGGGACAACAGACACGCACACCAGCTCCATCTCAACTACGACTCGTCGCTGCTCCCGCAGGCATTGTCGATTTACAACCCGATGAGATGACAGTCGTGTGTGGAGCGGGCACTCCCATCAATGAACTCCGAACTGAACTCGCCAAAGTCGGTCAATACGTCAACCTTCCCGATGGCCTGACGGGTCCAGGCACAGTTGGGGGAGCCCTCGCCGAAGGGCACAGCGATATCTATCGACTTGGACGTGGACCGGTTCGAGATACGTTGCTCCAAGTTCGATATGTCAACCACGATGGGCAGGTGGTCACTGCCGGTGGGCCAACCGTGAAGAATGTCAGTGGGTTTGACCTGTGCCGTTTACTCATCGGTTCCCGCGGGCAACTCGGTTACTTTGGTGAGACGATCCTGCGCACTCGACCTCTACCACAGTCATCTAGATGGTTCGTGATGAGCGAAGCAAACCAGACCGTCGTCGAGAAAATACTGCGAGTCATCTATCGACCGGCATCGGTGTTATGGGATGGACACAAAGTGTGGTTCTGAATTGAGGGCAACCCGAAGGATTGCGCCGCAATAATTCAACGCATCAGTGTTGAACTGCCAGTCATTACTGAAATCTCTGAACCGCCAGACCTGTCTCTGTATCCGCACCGCCAATCAGTCCCGCCTCGACTTCTCGGCGATGTAGTACAAGAGAGCGCAAGATCTGACTCCCACAAAATCATCGTCGAGGCTGGAGTAGGAATTGTGCACCATCAAGTCCCGCCTGAATCAACGCCAATTGAAAAGGGGATCACCATTCTTCATCGGCGAATTCTTGAACAGTTCAACCCGACTGGTCGACTCAACCCAGGGATAGAGATTCTTGCGAGCGCCCCATCCTTATGAACTTCGCGGAACTGCCACTAGTTGCGACACCGATCGCACTCGTTGACCAGAACGTGGTGAACGAAGCTATTCAAAAGTGCATGGTCGACAAAAATCTTGACAACCCGCGTCTCATTCGCGAATCGATGAACGCGGTCTACCTTGTTCAGTCGTCCGGTGGTCCGCAAGTCATGCGCGTGAGCCGTCCAACAAGTAGCACGATGGCGGCTATTGAGTTCGCACATTATTTAGCCCGAAACGGCTTTGAAGTTCCCGCACCTTTGTCCCATGCTCCATTTCGTCATGACGAAATAGAAATCACATTTTGGGAATTCATCAATCACGACCCACATCACGATATTGATTGGCGACACATCGGATCAGTGGCGCGCCGTCTCCATGACTTGGATCCGCACATTGTTGCTGCGTTTTATCCATTGCCGATGGCAACATCATTTCCATGGTGGGATTTTGATCGACTGTTGGCCGAACTGGGATCAAGTCTTGATTCTTCAGACCTAGATATTCTGGAGAGTCGTTGGCACAACCTTCAGCCATTTTTCATTTCTGCCCAAAATGTCTTTTCATCACCTACTTCGGGACAGCTGGCGTTGAGTCATGGCGATATTCATCCGGGTAATGTCATCGTCAATCGTTTAACCGGTCGCCCGATTCTGATCGATTGGGATTTGCTCTCAGTTGCTCCTCGTGAATGGGACCACGCGGCTTTGCTGACCTGGACACAACGTTGGGGTGGACACGCAACTATCTATCCAGAGTTTGCAACTGGGTACGGCGCCAACTATTCAACTAACGACCTCGCTGAGGCGCTTGCTGAGATGCGCTTACTTTCTGCAACGCTGATGCGTTGGCGAGCCGGACTCACTTCCCCAGACGCACATGTTGAAGCCGAGAACCGATTGAAATATTGGAGAAAGGATCCCACCGCCCCGATGTGGCGTGCTGTCTAATTTCGATTCACTTTGACAGACGAGAAATCACGGTGCGAAGTTGAGCCATTGATCTGAGATTTCGGCGTCACCGTAGATTTCGATTCCGGCATTGGCTCGTCCCCAACTTGACAACACGAGAGCGACAGCAGATCCCCGCCAGGCGACATCGCCTTTGGCATGTTCATGAGTCACGACAACTCGTTCGTCGCTAGGAACGATGAGCCATTCACCTTCTCCATCGGTGCAGTGCAAATGCAACGAGCCCTGGGGGAATGTTTTGCCAAAGCGTTTCGCCCAACCGGTCATCATGTCGATGTACAACTCATCAATACCATCACAAGCCAAAGAGCGATCCATCTCTATTGGTAAAGACAATGCCCTCTGAAGGTCACACACATGGACTGCAACTTCATTGGCCATCCGCCGGAAATAGAAACCAGCATCTTGCCGATCGGACCATGTCCATAGCGTTTCTGAGGGATCAGTATTTTCCAATGTGTTCAGCATTGACCCTGCTCGAGCAGCGAACCACTCCAGAACATCTTGACCGTCAGCAGGTCGAATTTCATCGCCTGGTCCTACTCGTACTTGCGAGCGCGGAATAACTATCGCATCCACCATGGCAAAAACCTGGCCGACATGGCCCAACAGATCACTGATTTTCCATCCAGGACAGTCGCTCACCGCGACGTCAAGATTTCCAGTGGACAGTGCGGTCATGTCATCAATAGACCTACGGAGCAATTCAAGATATTTCGGGGGATGTAACGAAGCCATATTGCTCAGACTAGACGCAACCACTGGTGGCGAGGAAGGTACGGTATGAGGGATGCCTGTTCGACCCCTAGCGATCACCGACGACGAACTGTCAACCTGCGTTGGCTGTGGTCTATGTTTACCGCACTGTCCAACATTTCGGGTGTCCAATGAAGAGGCTTTATCTCCGCGAGGAAGAATTGCGACAATCCGCTCCATTCAGTGGGACGGCCTAAAGATCGATGATCAGGTCAGCGAAATTCTCAATACATGTGTGCAATGCCGAGGTTGTGAACCAGCGTGCCCAAGTGGTGTTCCTTATGGTCGACTGATAGAAGCAGCCAAGAACAATATGGCGACTCACCGCCAAACCACTCCTTGGTGGCAACGCTTCGGTCTACGACTCTTGCGCCACCACCGATTGTTGTTGATCGGAACACCACTACTGGCACTTGCTCAACGGGTCCGCCTTATTCCTAAGCGAGCCGGTTTGTCGCGCTTACCGATTCGACTCGGACCGCCCATTGTTGCATCATCAAAGACTCCCGATGTGTGGCTCTACACCGGATGCGTCATGGACGCTTGGCAACGATCAACCCATCGATCAGTTGCGGCACTGATTTCAAAAGTCGGATGTAGTTACGGAGTTCCAAGTAAGGCTGGCTCATGTTGCGGTGCGCTTCATTCACATGCCGGACTCAGTGACGAGGCCAAAGTTCTCGCACAAGCAGTGATGACTTCTATGCCTGGAAGTGCTCCGATCATTGTTGACTCAGCAGGTTGTGGGGCAGCCTTGAAGGATTACGGACATTTGTTGAACACCCCCGAAGCCCACGAATTTAGTCAGCGAGTATGTGATGTTCATGAGTGGCTAGAACCCCACATCGTGACCATTATGCAATCTCACTTACCGGTCATGAATAAGCCGTCAATCATTGTGCAAGATCCGTGCCATCTACGACATGTCCAGAAATCCCACCTCGCTGTACGGTCAATCTTGGCTCCGGTCGCCAACCTGATTGAACTTGATGATGACGGAATGTGTTGCGGTGCTGGCGGTGCCTATTCATTGGTTGAGCCTGAATTAGCTGCACAAATCCGTGATCGAAAGGTGCAGAATATTACGGCCAAGTTCACTGCTGACTCCAACATTGTGGCCTCAGCCAACCCTGGTTGCTTGATGCACTTACAAAGCGCAGGACTCATCGTGAAACATCCAGTCGACATTCTCGCCGAAGCTTTAGGTCTCGTCCCCACAACAGATCGACCACCGATAAAGGGCTCAACAAAGTAATGACTTATTCAGATGATGACCAGCAACCCGAAATTGATCCGCAGATACTTGAACGCCTGAACGACATCGCATCACGTTTGCGGGACGTTGCGTCATCACTTGATGATGTGATGTTTGATGTTTTGCGCGAAGCATCGCGACGCCGTGAAGGCCGACCGGCTATCGACAAAACATTGTCGCAGGCCCGTCGGGCGATCGACAAGGCCGCGCATTTACTTGATCTTGAATAGAAGTTAATGGCTAGAAAATACTGGCTAGCGAAACTGTTGAGCCTTTTCAGTCAGAGCATCAATCAATTCAGTGAAACTTTTTTGGAACGATGCAACCCCTTCGCGCTCAAGTTTTTGCGCGACGTCTTCCATATCAATACCGATCATCTGCAACGCTTGCCAAACATCGTGGGCTTGTTCAACATTGAGATCAATCGTTCGGGCAACAGTGCCATGATCAGCGAATGCATCGACTGTGGTGTCAGGCAGCGTATTCACCGAGTCGGGCCCGATGAGTTGATCAACGTACAACGTGTCGGGATAGTTGGGATTCTTAGTGCTGGTCGATGCCCACAATGGACGTTGCACTTTTGCACCCATTTTGACGAGCGCATTCCAACGAGGTCCAGAGAAAGTCGTTTGAAACGCTTCGTACGCTAAGACTGCTTGAGCGATCGCTGCTTTACCCTGGAGAGATAACGCTTCCGAGGTGCCCAATGATTCAAGTCGTGCATCAACTTCTGAATCAACGCGACTAATAAAGAATGATGCAACACTCGCTACACCTTGTAGTGAATGACCTGCCGCGACCCGATCTTCGAGACCGTCGATGTATGCATCCATCACTTTTTGGTAACGGTCAAGACTAAAGATCAAGGTCACGTTCACATTGCGACCAGCCGCAATCATGGCCCGAATCGCTGGTATGCACGGTTGCGTTGCGGGAATTTTGACCATCAAGTTGGGACGCTGAACGGTATCCCACAGATGTTGACCGGCCGCGAGAGTTCCCGATTCATCAAGAGCCAAGTTGGGATCTACCTCAACGCTGACAAATCCGTCCGCACCGCCGCTGGACTCATACACCGAGGAAAAAACGTCTAAGGCTCCGCGAATATCTTGCAGCACCATTGCCCAATAACTGTCAATGATGGAGTTCCTGTTTTCGATCAACGTCTTGAACTGATCGTCATAATCAGCCGAACCTTGAATCGCCTTTTGAAAAATCGTCGGGTTTGAGGTGAGTCCCCGAATACCAGAATCGCGGACTTTTTCTAGCTCACCCGAAGAGATCAAACTCCGCTTTAAATTGTCCAGCCATGGACTTTGCCCTTCTTGCTCGAAGAGTTGAACGAGGCGCACTGAACTTGTCATACCTACAGAGTGGCAGATTTGGTCGGTCGAAGCACGTACTACTTGGCTGTCAAGAGACCAAGAACTGAATTTTTCACATTGCTGACCGAGATACCGAGCCGATCAAGAACTTCTGCGCCGGGGGCACTAGCACCAAAGCGGTCGATTCCGATGCAGACATCGGCATAACGTTCCCAACCAAATGTTGAGCCAGCTTCAACTGAAACAGTCGGAACGCCCTTGGGCAAAATCCGTTCGGCCAATTCGGGGTGCGTCGATCGGTAGGCCTCGAAGCGATCCCATGAAGGCAATGAAACTGCTTGAACTTTGCGTCCGGCTTGTCCAAGTTCTTGTGCAGCGGCGATTGCGAGATGCACTTCGCTTCCGGTCGCAACGATCACAGCCTCGGGTGCTCCGTCAACTGCATGAACAATTCCGGCACCATGAGTAACCGCGGATCCATCAGTGACCACGGGCAGATTTTGCCGACTGAGAACTACGACCGTCGGACCGTCAAATTCGTAAGCCGCACGAATCGCTTCTGATGTCTCATTGGCGTCACCTGGACGAATCACCTGCAAATCGGGAATAGCGCGAAGCGCTGCCAGATGCTCAATCGGTTGGTGCGTTGGTCCGTCTTCACCAACACCCACCGAGTCATGACTAAACACGAAGAGACACTTTGCCTGTGATAAAGCCGCTAAACGAATAGGTGGCTTCATGTAGTCAAAGAAAACAAAGAACGTTCCGCCAGCCGGATAGATACCACCATGTAGCGCCAGGCCCACCATGGCCGAACCCATCGCATGTTCGCGAATGCCGTAATAGATTTGTCGACCTTCAGGTGTTGTGTGCGACATCGGTGATTGACCCGACAATTTGGTTCCAGTGTTTCCGGTGAGGTCGGCCGAACCGGAGACTAAACCGGGCTGACCCGATAGCACTGCATCAAAAACCTTTTGAATCGCCACGCGTGTAGCGATTGATTCACCCTGAGCGAAAGTCGGTAACAGTTCTTGCCAACCAGCGGCACCACCATTCCATGCAGCATCCCACTCAGACTTTTGAGCGCTGGCGTTAAGGCGCGACCTCCACGCAGTATTTTCTGCCGATCCATTTTTCTTTGATTGAACACGACATGCATCAACAACTTCTTGGGGAGCCCAAAATGGTTGGTCGGGGATACCCATAGCAGTTTTCGTCTTCGTGACATGCTCGGCAGTAAATGGATTGCCGTGCGCTTCGTGCTTTCCCGTCCAGTCGGGAGATGGGAAGCCCACCTGAGTCTGCAAAATTAATAATTTGGGTCGATCATCTTGAGAATCACGAGCAGCGACGAGAGCTGACTCAAGAGCATCTAGGTCTTCGCCTATTGCACCGAGTCGTACAACTTCCCAGCCATACGAGGTGAAGCGCATCGCGACGTCATCACTGCAAGTCAAATGAGTTGAACCATCAATGGTGATCTGGTTGTCGTCAAACACCACAATCAATCGCCCGAGTTTTTGGTGACCCGCTAACGAAGCAGCCTCATGGCTGACCCCTTCCATCAGGCAACCATCACCAGCAATGACATAGGTGTGATGATTTGACAACTCGCTACCGAATCGTGCGCGTAGGTGACGTTCAGCTAAAGCCAAACCGACTGCATTGGCGAATCCTTGACCGAGCGGACCAGTGGTGACTTCAATACCTGCCGTATGCCCACGTTCAGGGTGACCAGGAGTCGCTGAATCCCATTGACGGAAATTTTGCAGATCCGACATTTCAAGTCCGTACCCCTGAAGGAACAACATTGAATATTGCAAGATCGACGCATGACCAGCCGACAGTACGAAACGATCACGATCTGGCCATAAGGCATCGGTCGGATCATGCTTCATCACCCGGCTATACAGAACGTGAGCCAGGGGAGCCAAGGCCATCGCCGTTCCTTGGTGTCCGCTCTTGGCTTTGAGCGGTGCGTCCATGGCAAACCCACGGGCGATATTGACGGCTGTTTGATCGAATTCTGAAGTCAGTTGAGACGGCACAAAGAAACTGTAACCGAGGACACTGGTGCGCCTAGGGAGCGAAACTCAAGCTGGTGGCAACAAAGTGAAAGGAACCAGATGCCACGGTCCATGATCCACTCGGCAATGGGCGAAAATCTGGCCATACTCGGTGAAATCGAGCTCACCCTTGACGAGGCGATAGGTGAACTTCCCTGGATCAACCGTGAACGGGCTGACGTTGCGGGCGATTTGCTCAGCGTCTTCTTCCATTCCTTTGCGGAAGATCACTTCGAAAACCCCCGATCCACTTTGGTGGGGCGCACAGTAGATGAGCGCAACGAGATGGGGGTCAATCGTGAGTGGAACTGGCGACGGTGCCGCCATTGAAAACATTGCACCGGTGATGTCAATACGACTACTCGGTCCGGGAGCCTGTCGTAACTCAAAGTTTTCTACAAATAAAGCCGAGACAATCTGCATGACTCCGAGGGTAACGACACCCCAATTAAGAAACACCTGTCAACAGACGATTAGCGCACGCGCTGACCAGACATCCATACGGCGCTGACTTCTAGATCATCCGTCAACCCCACGATGTCGGCGACATATCCGCCTTGGAGACGACCGCGATCGGCCAAACCCATGACGTTTGCAGGGTGTGCACTGGCCGCCATCACAGCTTGGGCAACCGAGACGTTGGCTTGACTGACGCAAATATTTAGTGCCTCAGGCATGGTGACGGCACTACCGGCCAGTGTGCCATCTTCTAAACGCGGGACTCCATCACGCAATGCCAATTGGACTTTTCCTGCTGAACCAGCACGCCAAGCGACCGCATCGGTTACAAGAACAATCTGGCTGGGCTTAGCGGCAAATGCCAAGGCGATGACCTCCGGATCAACGTGTACTCCATCAGCGATTAACGATGCATACACCCGATCATCGGTCAGGGCCCATGTCGCAAGACCTGGATCGCGATGATGAACACCACTCATGGCATTGAAAAGATGCGTCACTAGGGATGCTCCCGCCTGCACACACGCATTGAATTGTTGGCGCGTCGGTCGCGAGTGACCCACCGAAATAACGCAACCCCGAGACGCAAGTAATGCACACGCTTCGGGAGCCCCTATGACTTCTGCACCTAAAGTCATCAATGCAATATTGTCAGCAACATTGGTCAACCATTGCAAATCAGGCTCGCGCACATACTGTGCTCGATGAGCGCCAAAAGCAGTGCCTAAATATGGTCCTTCGAGGTGCGCCCCAATGACATGGGGAAGATACGCATCGGGCTTTTGTTGCGAGAGAAAACTGATGGCTGATGAATACCACTCAAGGGGAGCGGTCACCAATGTTGGGCACCAACTTGTGACTCCCTGATCGAGCAGCAGGTTGTTTATCCGACCCCATGCGACGGCATCACTGGCACGCGCCGTCGACCACACGTCAACGTCATCAATCCCATTGACCTGCAGGTCGACAAAACCTGGGGCCAAAGTCAGATCGGTCGTCGGGGATTCGTGGCGGCCAAGTGGCGAAATTGAGCGAATATGTCCATGCGCTATCTCGAGCCGAGCCGCATGAAACTCGCCATCTGCGAGAAGTACTCGATGAGAACTGATGACGGTTGTTGCCACAAACCCATTGTGCCGTGTTCGCACCCAAATTTTGATGACCTGATGTGGCACAGTTGGTGATGCCCACTATTCACAATCAAGGTCAAATTGTCGGTTACGGGGTAGCCGGTGCTCCGCTCGGAACCGCAGGCGATCCGGTTCTCCTCTTTCATGGCACCACCATGAATCGGTCAGCATGGGATTTCGTCATTGGCTCAATGCCAACCGAACGCTCCTACGTCCAAGTTGAATTCCCTGGATCAGGCGAATCGGCTATGCCTTCAGGCGCTCTTTCTGTCGAAGGTTTGGTCAGTGATGCGCTTGCTGTTTTGGACGACCTCAAGGTTGATCGCTTTCACGTTGCCGGATACTCACTCGGCGCAGTGATTGCGGCAGCGACTGCTGCCACAGCACCTCAGCGGGTTGTCACCGCAACCATGTTGTGTGGATGGGCCACAACCGATGCCCGCATGCGCATGACCTTTGACCTATGGAAGCGACTCATCAACATCGGACCCGATCTCTTTATGCGGTATGCCCTCGTTGATGGCTTCACTGCCGATGCGTTGACTGGAATTGAACCCATGGTCGAAGCGATGGTCGCAACGACTGCCGACACTGTGGCCCCTGGTTCAATCGCCCATCTTGACCTTGACATCAT
>ERZ888423.2858-NODE-2858-length-12212-cov-42.516657_pt1 | contig 12212 bp, 6 predicted proteins | sample MGYA00520523_ERZ888423 | MGnify/ENA primary metagenome ERZ888423 (study PRJEB32303, sample SAMEA104408611) | aquatic metagenome | biome: Brackish water; feature: Pelagic; material: water | place: Baltic Sea | collected 2014-06-08T10:24:00 | depth 30,27 m ...
ACGACCATCGACTGGAAGAACACCGGTGATAACTCCTACGACGGTGAAAAGCTCAGGCTTTTAGTACACGATGAAAGCGGTAAATGGGAAAGACCAAACAATATATTAAATAACTGGAGGGTTACAAAAACTTGTTTGAGATTAGGTAGTAGGATCATAGGTAAATGTATGATGGGATCTACGTCAAATTCTTTAGATAAAGGAGGAGATAACTTTAAAAAATTATATGAAGCATCAGACGTTACAAAAAGAAACCGCAATGGACAGACTAGCACAGGATTATATTCTTTGTTCATTCCTATGGAGTGGAACTACGAAGGATTCATTGATACTTATGGATTACCTGTCTTCAACACGCCTGCAGAACCAGTTGACGGCCCTTACGGCGACAAAATAGAAGTAGGTGTTATAGAACACTGGGAAAATGAAGTAGAAGGTTTAAAATCTGATCAAGACGGTTTAAATGAATTTTACAGGCAGTTCCCTAGAACAACAGAGCATGCTTTTAGAGATGAAGCTAAAAACTCCATCTTTAATTTAACAAAAATATACGATCAAGTAGATTACAACGAGGGCATAGGTATTTCTAATGTAGTTACAAAAGGAAACTTTGCTTGGGAGAATGGCATAAAAGACACGAAGGTTATATTCTATCCAGATAAAAACGGTAGGTTTAATATATCCTGGATTCCGCCTTTAAACCTTCAAAACTGTGTAATAATAAAAAATGGTACTAAAGCGCCAGGAAATAGTGACTTAGGAGCCTTTGGTTGTGATAGTTACGATATATCTGGTACAACAGATGGAAGAGGTTCTAAAGGAGCTTTGCATGGGTTAACAACTTTTTCTATGACAGAAGGAGTTCCGCCACATCATTTCTTTTTAGAATATATTGCAAGACCTCAAACAGCTGAAATATTTTTTGAAGACGTATTGATGGCATTAATATTTTATGGTATGCCAATACTAGCGGAAAATAACAAGCCTAGATTGTTGTATTATATAAAAAGAAGAGGTTATAGAGGTTTTTCAATGAACAGGCCCGATAAGTTAGCTGCAAAGCTATCACCTGCTGAAAAAGAAATTGGTGGTATACCAAACTCTTCTGAAGATATAAAGCAAGCTCACGCAGCTGCAATTGAAACATATATACAAGATTACGTAGGGGTCTTTGAAAACGGCGACTACGGAACATTATATTTTAATAGAACCCTAAACGACTGGGCTAAGTTTGATATAAACAAGAGAACGGCATTTGATGCCGCTATAAGTTCTGGATTAGCTATAATGGCTTGCAACAGACATAAATATATGCCTCAGTCAATAAAAACGACTACAAAGTTAAACTTTGGATTTACGAGGTATGATAATAAAGGAGCATTTTCAAAAATAATAAAATAGATGTCAAAAGTATTACCAAGAGGTGTATTCCCGAGCCAAGCGGTTTCAGATTCAGAAAAAGCTTCTAAGCTATATGGTTTAGAGATTGCTAGGGCTATTGAATCAGAATGGTTTAAAAGAGATTCAGGAACTGCACGCTACTATGCAAACAGAGACAACTTTCACAGACTACGCTTATATGCTAGGGGAGAGCAATCAATACAAAAGTATAAAGATGAATTATCTATTAATGGTGATCTGTCTTATCTTAATTTAGATTGGAAGCCTGTGCCTATCATTCCTAAGTTTGTAGACATAGTTGTTAATGGTATTGGCGAAAGAGCATATGATATTAAAGCATACTCTCAAGACCCTAACTCTATTCAGAAAAGAACTGAGTATGTAGAGTCTTTGGTTAGAGATATGCAATCTCGCGAAATATCTGATCAAATAGAAGCACAGCTTGGCCTTGACGTAAGAGAGAATGCTAAGAAAGACATTCCTGAAACTGAAGAAGAACTTAATCTTCATATGCAGCTTACTTACAAGCAAGCAATTGAAATTGCTTCAGAGGAAGCTTTAAACAATGTTTTTGATCATAACAAATACGAGCTATTAAAGAAAAGGTTAGACTATGACATTGCTGTTATAGGTATGGCTTGTTCTAAAAATAGTTTTAATACCGCAGAAGGTATTACAATTAAATATGTAGATCCTGCAGATATTGTTTATTCATATACTGAGTCTCCTTATTTTGACGATATATATTATGTTGGTGAAATTAGAAGAGTTAGTTTAACTGATCTTAAAAAAGAATATCCTGAGTTAACTCAAAAAGATTTAGAAGAAATTGAAGGCACTGGTTCTGGTTCTTTAATGTATAATAAGTCTTATGCAGCGGCTGACGTTCAGGATAAATCATATGTATACGTATTATACTTTGAATGGAAAACTTTTAAGAACCAAGTATACAAAGTTAAAGAAACAGCATCAGGGGCTTTAAAGGCCATTAAAAAAGACGATTCTTTTAATCCGCCTAAAGACGATAGAGCGAGATTTGAAAAAGTAAATAGATCTATTGAAGTATTATATAATGGGGCTAAAGTTATTGGTTCTAATAAATTACTTGAATGGAAGCTTGCTGAAAATATGACAAGACCAAAGACTGATACTACTAAAGTTCAAATGAGTTACAACATTGTAGCTCCTAGAATGTATAAAGGTCAAATCGAGTCATTAGTAAGTAGAATGACTACGTTTGCAGATATGATTCAAATTACGCATTTGAAACTGCAACAAGTACTTTCAAGAATGGTACCAGACGGTGTTTATTTAGATGCCGATGGACTATCCGAAATAGATTTAGGTAACGGAACAAATTACAGCCCACAGGAAGCATTAAATATGTATTTCCAAACTGGTTCGGTTATCGGTAGATCTATGACTCAAGATGGTGAATTTAACCACGGTAAAATTCCTATTCAAGAATTACAAACCTCTGCTGCGGGAAGCAAAATATCAAGCTTAATTAATTCTTACAACTACTATCTACAAATGATAAGAGATGTAACGGGATTAAACGAAGCAAGAGATGGTTCTACACCTGATTCAAACGCTTTAGTTGGATTACAAAAACTTGCAGCAGCAAATTCAAACACGGCTACAAGACACATACTACAAGCTGGCTTATATCTAACATTAAAAACAGCAGAAGCTATATCGCTTAGAATATCGGATGTTCTTGAAAATTCAAACACAAGAAATAACTTTATTCAGAGCATTGGTAGATTTAACGTTGGTACGCTTGAGGAAATTTCAAAACTTCACTTGCATGATTTTGGTATATTCTTAGAATTATCACCAGATGACGAAGAGAAGCAGTTACTTGAAAACAATATTCAAATGGCATTGTCTAAAGAACAAATATACTTAGAAGATGCTATTGATATTAGAGAAGTTAAAAACTTAAAGTTAGCTAATCAATTATTAAAAGTAAGACGTAAAAAGAAATTTGATCAAGACAGGCAGTTACAACAAGAGAACATCCAAATGCAATCGCAGTCAAACGCGCAAGCTGCACAAGCCGCTGCACAAGCAGACGTTCAAAAAAATCAAGCTATTACGCAATCTAAAATTCAACTCACATCTGCGGAATACGAATTAAAAGCGCAGATGTTAGAAAAAGAGGCTGAAATTAAGAAACAGCTTATGCAATATGAGTATGAGCTTAATAAGGATCTTAAGCAGCTAGATTTACAAGTGATTAATGATAAAGAGAAGTATAAAGAAGATCGTAAAGACAAAAGAACAAAATTACAAGCTTCTCAACAATCAGAATTAATAGATCAAAGAAAAAATAATAAAGCTCCAAAAGATTTTGAGTCCGCAGGATTTGATACACTAGGAGGATTTGGCTTAGGGCAGTTTGAGCCAAGATAAAATCATACTGCATAACTTATATAATATCATATCATGTCAGAAGAAACCGCAAAAGTTGTTGTTGATGAAACACCAACAGCAGCAGAAAAAGAAACACAAGTTCTCGAAGCAGCTGGAGTAGATACAAAAGCTGATGACGGAGTCTACAAAGTAGATTTAAGTAAACCTAAAACGCAAAAAAATGCCGTACAACAAGAAGAGCAAGGGAATGAGCAAATCGAAGCCAATGAGCAAATCGATGATCAAGCCCAAGAAAAATTGCAAGAAGTTAATGAAGAAGTAGAGGAATCTGCTTTAGAATTAATTGAAGACACAGAAGAACCTAAAGCTGTTGAAGAAGAACAAGTAACAAAAAAAGAGGTACTTCAAGAAGTAAAAGACACTGGAATTGAACTTCCTGAAAATATTCAAAAAGTTGTAGACTTTATGAATGAAACAGGAGGTACATTAGAAGACTATGTTAATTTAAACAAAGATTTTTCAAATGCTGATTCCGACGCGTTATTAAAAGAATATTACAAGCAAACTAAATCACATTTAGATCAAGAAGAAATTGATTTCTTAATTGAAGACAATTTTGAATTTGACGAAGATTTAGATGAGGAGCGAGACATCCGAAGAAAAAAACTTGCATATAAAGAAGAGGTTGCAAAAGCTAAAAGCTTTTTAGAAACTCAAAAGAGCAAATACTACGATGAAGTCAAGTTGGGTTCAAAGTTGGCTCCGGAGCAACAAAAAGCAATAGACTTTTTTAATCGATATAACAAGGAGCAATCTGAAGTACAGCAGATTCAGGAAAAACAGTTTAATCATTTTAAACAACAAACCGAAAAAGTTTTTAACGAAGAATTCAAAGGTTTTGATTTCAAAGTTGGGAGCAACAAATACAGGTTTAAAGTTAATGATGTGGCTAAAACAAAAGAAGTACAAAGCGATCTTAATAATGTCATAAGTAAGTTCTTAGACGAAAATAATATGATCTCTGACGCTCCTGGGTACCACAAGGCTATTTTTGCTGCAAACAACGCTGACAGTTTAGCAACTCACTTTTACGAACAAGGTAAAGCTGATGCCATTAAAGAAATTTCTAATGATTCTAAGAATGTAAACATGGATCCTAGAAAAACTGGAACGGGTGTTATAGAAACCGGAGGAATGAAAGTAAGAGCCATAACTGGTGACGACAGCTCTAAGTTAAAAATTAAACTTAGAAAATAAACATTTAAAAAATTTAAAATGGCTACAATTATTCCAACTGGAGGACCAAACTTAAACGCGGTTCCAGCTCCAGCTAAACAAACATTATCAACTAACTACCTTTCTTTTACAGGAGGGCAAAATGACTGGTCTCAGCAATATTTACCAGAATTATACGAAGCAGAAGTTGAAAGATACGGTGACCGTACTGTTTCTTCTTTCTTACGTATGGTAGGTGCTGAAATGCCAATGACTTCTGATCAAGTAGTATGGTCAGAGCAAGGAAGATTACACCTTTCTTATGAAGGAGCTGCATTAGTTGCTTCAACTGGTATTATTACTGTATCTGCAGGACACGCTGTACGCGCTAATCAAACAATCGTTGTTTCTGATGGAACTACAACTGTTAAAGCATTCGTATCCGCAGTTACTGCAACTACTATTACAGCTAAAAGATATGACAAAGCTGCATTCTCAACTGATTCAGATTTTGCTGACGGTTCTGTAAGCTTATTCGTGTTTGGTGCTGAATTCAATAAAGGTACTACTGGAATGTCAGGAGCTGTTACTCCATCTTTCCAATCTTTCACAAACCAACCAATCATCATCAAAGACAAGTACGAAGTATCTGGATCTGATGCATCACAAATTGGATGGGTCGAAATTACTGGAGAGTCTGGGCAGTCTGGATACTTATGGTACTTAAAAGCTGAAGGCGATACAAGAACTCGTTTCGAAGATTACTTAGAAATGGCTGTTGTAGAAGGAGAAAATGCTGCTGCATTATCCGGAGCTGCTATTGCTGGTGTTAAAGGAACTGAAGGTTTATTTGCTGCTATCCAAGATAGAGGACACGTAACTGCCGGTGTTGATGGTTCTTCTGCCGCAGAAGATTTATCTGACTTTGACGAAATCCTTAAGAAATTAGACAAGCAAGGAGCAATTGAAGAGAACATGCTTTTCTTAAACAGAGAAGTTTCTTTAAACATTGATGATATGCTTGCTGCTCAAAATTCTTACGGTGCAGGTGGTACTTCTTACGGAGTATTCTCTAACAGCGAAGATATGGCACTTAACTTAGGTTTCTCTGGATTCAGAAGAGGTTCTTACGACTTCTACAAAACTGACTGGAAATACTTAAACGATGCTACTACTAGAGGACTTGTTACAGACATCAGAGGGGTTTTAGTACCTGCTGGAACTTCTACTGTTTATGACAAAGTATTAGGTAAGAACATCAAAAGACCATTCTTACACGTACGTTACAGAGCTTCTGAGGCTGATGACAGAAAAATGAAATCTTGGACAACTGGTTCAGTTGGAGGAGCTTTCACATCTGATCTTGATGCAATGGAAGTACACTACTTATCTGAAAGATGTTTAGTAGTTCAAGGAGCGAATAACTTCATGATCTTAAACTAACATAACTTTGTAGGATTTACCCTCGTTGAACTGACGGGGGTATTTCTTACTTTTATACACTTTTTAATTATATTATATCATGGCAAAACAAGTCACACCAAAAAAATCAACTTCTGTACCAAGAGATACTGAAGTTATAACAGAAGCTTTAGAAGCACCAATTGAAAAAGTTGTTGTAAAGGAAGAGCCAAAACCAAAAAAAAATTTTTGGGAAGTTAAAGACCGTACATACTATTTAAAAGGCGGTAGAAACGCATTAACATATACAATAAGAAGTAAAGGAATTTACTGGTTTGACGAAGAGAAAGGATACGAAAGAGAAATCAAGTATACTTTAAATCAAAAAACACCATTTGTTGATGAATTTCAAGGTCCCGCGAGATTAGGGCATATTGTATTTACTGATGGAACATTGGTAGTACCAAAAGAGAAACAAACGTTACAAAAACTATTATCATTATATCACCCTCAAAAAGGTAAATTGTTTGAAGAGTTTGATGCTGAAGAAGATGCAGAAGACGAATTAGACTTTTTAGAATTAGAATTAGATGCTTTAGTAGCAGCTCGTTCTATAGATATTGATCAAGCTGAAGCTATATTGCGTACTGAGGTCGGATCTAGGGTGTCAGATATGAGTTCTAAGGAGCTTAAAAGGGATTTATTGCTATTTGCTAAGAAAGATCCTATTTTGTTCTTAGAATTGGTTAATGACGAAAACATAAATATTAGAAACTTAGCTATTAAGTCGGTAGAACAAAGGATTATTAATTTATCAGATGACAACAGAACCTTTAGTTGGGCATCAACAGGAAGAAAGTTAATTACTGTACCATTTGATGAAAATCCATACTCGGCGTTAGCAGCTTACTTTAAAACAGATGAAGGCGTAGAAGTTTTTCAATCTGTTGAAAAAAGGCTTAAATAACACGTAATATTTTATAGAGGTTAGGCCGCTTAAACGTGGCCTAGCTAATATAAATAACAATAAACAACATGATAAGTATAGATACAGTATACCAAAGAGTACTTGCTATTCTAAATAAAGAGCAAAGAGGTTATTTAACACCGCAAGAGTTTAATCTTTTTGCGAATCAAGCTCAATTAGAAATATTTGAGCAATATTTTTTTGATCTTAATCAATATATGAGATTAAAAGATAATAACACTGAGTATGCTCAGCTATACAATCTTGTTGATGAAAAAATTAGTAAGTTTAAAACACTTGGAAACCTTTCATACTCCGCTGGAGCATTTACATTTCCTTCTGGCTTACATAAAATAGGTACTGTTATATACAACGGAACCGAGGTTGAAAAAGTAGATATTAAGCAATTGCTTGATTATCAAGGCTCTAAACTAACTCAACCATCTACTACATCGCCTGTTTACATTCAAAATGCTAATGGGTCTTGGAGCGTTACATTATATCCCTCTACAATTACATCTGGCGTAAGCTGTACGTATGTAAAAAAACCTATAAAAGTAGAATGGGCATATACTAATGTAAACAACAACGCTCTTTACAATGCAAACAATTCTCAAGACTTTGAATTACATGAGTCCGACGAAACAACTTTAGTTCTTAAAGTATTAATGTATGCTGGATTAACAATAAAAGATCCTAGTGTATCGCAGGTTGCAGATGCAAAAGAAACTAAAAAAATAACTCAAGAAAAATCTTAATAAATGGGACTTATAAATCAAACAGCAAGGCAGTATTATAGCCTATCAGAAATATTTATAGCGAATGGCTCTACAACTGCATTTACGGTAACGTTTGACCCATTACCAAGCCTTATTACAGATTTTGTTGTATTTATTGATGGAGAAGAAATAGATGATAGCAATTACACTTACAATACGGGTGTAATTACTTTTTCTATAGCACCTGTTGATGGTACAGAAGTTAAAATAGTATTAGACAACCAAAAGCACGGAAGCTATAGATATATTTCATTAGAAGATATTATAGCTAACTTTATGGTTTCTTATGTTGGAGACGACAAAATAATAACTACGGCAAAGCAGCTAGATGTTATGTTTCATGCTAAAAGAGCAATACAAGAATTTAGCTACGACATTTCAAGAATAGAAAAAATACAAGAAGTTGAAGTTGGTACTACTTTAACGGTGCCAATGCCACAGGATTATGTTGGGTATGTTCAGTTAGCATGGATAGATGGTAATGGCTTAGAAAGAATAATATATCCTAGTAATGATACTTCAAGACCATCACAAGCTGTATTACAAGACGACGAAACAAATTACTTGTATGATGATGACGATAGCTTACTAACTGGTACCTCTATTGCTACCGAATACTTTAAAGGTGTTGAAACAAACGACACGATAGGTTTATCTAATAATGACGATTACTTCTTTTCAAACGCAGATCATAACAATAGTGTTATAGGATTAGGTAGAAGATATGGATCAAACCCTGAAACTACTCAAGTTAATGGTGTTTTTGTTGTTGATGAACTAAATGGTCAATTTGGTTTTAGCAGCAACTTAGCTGGTAAAGTAATTACAATAAAATATATTTCTGACGGATTAGGTACTGACAAAGAGATGAAAGTACACAAGTTAGCAGAAGAAGCTATTTATAAATACATAGCTCATGCAATTATTGCTTCTAAAGCAAATATGCCAGAATACATTGTAAATAGATTTAAAAAAGAAAGAAGGGCTACTATGCGTAACGCCAAACTTCGTCTTTCAAATTTAAAATTAAGAGAGCTTACTCAGGTAATGAGAGGTAAGAGCAAACAAATTAAACACTAATTAAATGCCAGAAATTAAGCACCTATTCAACGCGGGTCGAATGAATAAAGACCTAGATGAACGTTTAATACCAAATGGTGAATATAGAGACGCTCTTAATATACAATTATCTAGTACTGACGGGGGCGATGTAGGAGCTATACAAAACCTAAAAGGCAATAAAGCTCTTTCTTCTATTAGTGAAATTGACGCTGTTTGTGTTGGATCAATTGCAGATACAGAAACAAATAAACTATATTGGTTTGTTAAAGATAACAATAAAGATTTTATAGCTGAATATGATACGGTTGAAGACGCTGTAAAACCAGTTATTGTTGATACAGAATCAATTTTAAATTTTCCATCTACAAAAATAACAGGTATTGTTATTATAGAAGGTTTTTTAGCTTGGACAGATGACACTAATGAACCGAAAATATTAGACATACAAGACTTCATTTCTTATTCTACTGATTTTAACACGCACACGCAAATAAACTCAGTAAATTTTATTGAGTCAGATATAACTATAATAAAACAAAAACCATTAAATGCTCCTGTAATTAATTTTTCAAACTATTTAGATGGTTCTGTAGAACCTTTACTTGTTTTAGATCTTAGTGATGTTGCTATTGGAGAAGATTTTACAGTCGTAACTAATAGTCCTGATGTAATAAATAATATTTCTATTGGAGACCCTGTTGAATTAAGTTATGTTGACCCTACTACACAAAAGTATTACTATGCTAAAGGTTCTTTTGTAAGCCAAACTTTAACTCCAAATTTAAATTTAACTTTAAATTTAACTTATAAAAATAACAATGCAGATACCGACGCTGTTAGGTATGTAGTTAAAAAATATATTGAGCCAATATTTCAAGAAAAATTTGTAAGATTTTCATATAGGTGGAAGTTTAGTAATGGCCAGTATTCTGTAATGGCTCCTTTTTCTGAAACAGCTTTTTATCCAAAAGAAATTTCTGATTATAATTTAGAAACTGGTTTTAACAATCAAATGGTAAATAATATTACAGGATTGTTTTTAACTGGAATTGAATATAATGTTAATAATATTTCTGAAATTGACATATTATACAAAGAAAGTAATAATACAAATATATACGTTTACAAAACTTTACCAATTGCCAATTTTTTAGGCAATGTAACTATTGAAAAAGAAAATGTATACTCTGTACTTCCTAATGATCAATTATTAAGACAATTTGACGCAGTTCCAAACAGAGCATTAGCTATGGAAATTGTTGCAAATAGACTGGTTTTTGCTAATTACGAAAGCGGTATTGATTTAACCGGATATTCTCCTAATTTTAATATAAACCTTACTGATAGAACTACAAATACTTTAAGATCAATAAAATCAGATAGGGATTATGAATTTGGTATTTTATTTGAAGATAAATACGGAAGGCAAACTCCTATTGTAGCCAATGATTTTGGTATTAAAAAAATAGATCTTGGAGACGACGGAAAAGGCAAAGCTTTTAGTGTCCAAATGATTGGAGACAGACCTACTGATTCTAAAATAGATAAATTTAAAATATACATAAAAGAATCTGCTCAGCAATATTATAATTTTATAGTTGATCAAGCATATAATGATAGTACTACTGAAGAAAGTTTATGGCTGTCAGTACCAAGCTATGAAATAAATAAGTTTAATGAAGAAGACTATATTATTCTTAAAAAAGGAGCTAATACAAATGCACCTTTAAACAACAAAAACGCTAAATATAAAGTGTTAGATATACAATCAAGCAAGCCTGATAGCATTACTGCAACTGGCCAATTTGATGATAGATTTTTTGTAAAAGTTCAAAAAGACAGTGTTATATCAGATGGATTTTTAAGTTCTTCAGGATTAGCGGGTAATTCATCTTTAATAGAATCAAATGATTTTATAACTGTTGTAACGCCTCAAACTAATGGTTTATATTTAGGAGATATTTGTATAGTATTACAGGGAGGCAACAGAGGCGATAAATATTCTTATTGGTTTAAAGATGGTAATGTTTATGTGCTTCAAGAGTCATGTTCTAATTCCGGCACAAATTTAGTGGGTACATCTATAGGATCAGATGTTACATGTGGTAGCACTACCCTTTTAGCAGCAGACGGCTGGGAGCAAACTAATTCTTCTTTATATTCGGATTCAACCGGGGAAGTTACTATATATACACGCACTGTTTTTAATGGTCAAGATATTGAAGTTTTTGTTTGCTATTCTTCATCAAATGCCGGCTCAGGCGGTGGCCCTGCTGTTTTTGAAACAGCTGTTAAAAATGATTTATTAGATATATACTATGAAACAGAAGAATCTTACCCTATCAGCGAGTATACTGATGCTCATATATTAAGATGGTTTAATTGTTTTAATTTTGGCAACGGTATAGAATCAAATAGGCTTAGAGATGATTTTAACGAAGTTATTATAGATAATCAAGTTAGAGTGTCAACAACAATTTCTGAACAATATAAAAGATTTAAAAATACCAGCGGTCTTATATGGTCTGGTTTATTTAATTCAAGAAATGGCATTAATAGATTAAATCAATTTAATACTGGAGAAGCTATAACAAAAGATTTAAATCCAGAATATGGATCTATTCAATTGCTACATACAAGAGATACTGATTTAATTACTTTTTGTGAAGACAAAGTATTAAGGATACTAGCTAGCAAAGACGCATTGTACAACGCTAACGGATCTACCAATATAACGGCTTCAAATAATGTATTGGGCCAAGCTATGCCCTATAGTGGCGAATTTGGTATTTCTAAAAATCCAGAATCATTTACTAGTTATGGCTACCAAGCATATTTTACTGATAAAGCTAGAGGAGCTGTTTTAAGGCTTTCTAAAGACGGTTTAACGCTGCTGTCTAGCAAGAATATGAATTCATATTTTAGAGACAAATTAAAAGACCATAGCGGCTTTATAATTGGTTCTTATGACGTTCATACAAGACAATACATATTATCTTTTGAAAATG
>ERZ888423.2860-NODE-2860-length-12206-cov-13.701095_pt1 | contig 12206 bp, 12 predicted proteins | sample MGYA00520523_ERZ888423 | MGnify/ENA primary metagenome ERZ888423 (study PRJEB32303, sample SAMEA104408611) | aquatic metagenome | biome: Brackish water; feature: Pelagic; material: water | place: Baltic Sea | collected 2014-06-08T10:24:00 | depth 30,27 m ...
TGAACAACATTTATTCAATTTATTTTATTTCAAATAATTTCACCCAACGGGTTATGATTAATATTTAAGTTGCAAAACTAATTTAGCAATCAATTTTTTGAGTTAAGTGATTATTAAGTATTCATTCGGTATGTTAATATTGTGTAAAGTGGAGAATGTTGTCAATAGAAGATGTAAAGCAAAATAATTTATTGAACATTCTTATTAAATGAATCAATTTCAAATTTTTTGCTGATAAAATGAAAAAAAACAACCTACCTTTTAAATCGAGATGGTTTTCCTATTTTTTCATAGGGAGTACTTTAATTTTTAATAATGTAATGCATCTTGAAATCATACATTTACTGCTTTGCAAAAATCCTTATATTTAATTATAAAACCTTAAAGCTATTAGAATTCCATCAATTGGACTTAAATTATTGTTATTTATATGTCTGAAATGTTTATTAATAATAGCATATATCAAATTCATTTTGATTTACGATCAGCTGTGGAGTAAAATACGGTTGTTTTGCTACTACTTTCCAACGTAGTTGCCAATGCGTACCAAGGCAACTGCTATTGCACACTGATGCAAGTAATCAAAAATTATACAATTTTATTATAAATATACTACAATATTCTTATAGATATACTACAATTTTCTGGAATAAATTGTACAATTATTTAGTAGTTGGCTACGTGCCCGTCTGCAATTGCACACTGAGGCGATGACAACAAGGCACTAAGAGAGTGTGAATTCAAGATGTCTGATTCTAAATTCAAACGGAGGCTCTGTAATTGGAATATATATTAAAGGAAACTATTGGGTGTAATTCAGTTTTCTATAAATTGCACCCAAGGGATTTATTACATATTTTAGTAGTCTAACTCTTCTTATCAGCACAACAAGCCATTGTGCACTCTTTTTTACATTCCATTTTTGTGGCAGTTTTGTTGTCACATTCTTTTTCGCACTTTTCAGTACATGAATGATTTTCTTTTTTATGGATAGAAGCTTTGTATAAATCTCCTCCTGCAATTCCGTCAACAAAAGCGATCAAATCTTTTTTCGATGTTTTATTTGCATCAAATTCGATGTTGGCAATGCTGTCAGCAAAAACAACTTTGGCGTCCAAAACGCCTTCTTTTTTTGATAATTTTGATTGAATGGTTTTTGCACAACCAATTTCGCAAGTCATTCCTGAGATAGCCAATGAAACTTGCGCTTTTTTAACAGGCAACTCAACTTTTGCTGCTTCTTTTTTACATGAAACCATGAATAAACAGGCAACTGCAATACTGAAAATTATTTTTTTTGTGGTCATAAAATTTTCTGATTAAATTATGTTGCAAATTTATCAATTATAATACAGCTCTTTACAGAAATTATTAGAATTTTGCAGTCGCAATTTTTTCTTTATGAATTTACAACAACGAAAATGGTTGTTTCTCGTTTTACTTTCTTTAGTGTGGGGTAGCTCCTATATTTTAATTAAAAAAGCATTATTGGGTTTTGACCCCATTTCATTAGGAGCCTTACGAATCACATTTTCTGCTGTTTTATTATTGATGATTGGTTTTTCTAGCTTGAAAAAAATCAAGAAAAACCAATGGAAGTATATCTTTTACACCGCTTTTTTAGGAACTTTTTTTCCTGTTTTTTTATTTTCGTTTGCTGTTCAAGAAATTGATAGTGCTATTGCTTCTATGTTGAATTCTTTTACACCTTTCAATACGTTTATCCTTGGAATAGTAGTTTTTGGTTTTGGTTTCAAGAAAAAGCAATTTATAGGCATTTTATTTGGTTTGATTGGAACTTCTATCCTTATTTTAAAAGGGGCAGATATGAATCCGAATCAAAATTATTGGTTTTCGTTATTGGCTATTTTGGCAACCTTTGGATATGCTATGAATGTAAATATTGTAAAAAAACATCTTTCGGATTTAGATGCTTTGGCAATCATCACAGGAAATTTTTTGATGATGTTACCACCTGCAATTGTAGTCCTTTATTTTTCAGGATTTTTCAGCACTTTTACAGGAGATGAAATGCAAATGGATTCTTTACTCTATGTGGTAATTCTCGCAATTTTCGGAACAGGAATTGCCAAAGTGTTATACACCAAATTAGTTCAAATTTCAACACCTGTTTTTGCCTCTTCTGTTACGTATTTAATGCCTTTAGTAGGGATTTTCTGGGGATTTTTAGATGGTGAAAAATTAAGTATTTTGCAATTATTTGCAGGATTTATCATTATGTTTGGAGTGTATTTGGTGAATAAGGCCAAGTGATTAGTTTTTGGTTGATGGTTTTTGGTTTTTGGTTTTTGGTTTTTAAAATATATAAAATTAAAAAGAGTCAAAACTCACGTCTTGACTCTTTTCTCTTTATTCTAGTATCTATTTTCTAATAGATTTATTTAAAATCAGCATCAGTAACACCTTCATTAATTTTGATTTCTTTGATTTCAAAATTTAAATCCATAGGGCCCATTTTTTGTGCAATTGAATAAGGGAATTTCACGCCTTTTACTTCCCTGTAATCTCCAAAGTTTGTCGGAACTTCAACTTCTTGTCCATCTGGAGTTTTCACTTTTTTTACTTCTTTTACTTTCAACCAAGTAGTCATGTCGTAAAAAACTTCAGTGTCATTGAATTGCAAAACAATCATGTTTTTTCCGTCAATTGGTTCTACTCTTAATAAGATTCCTGAGGTATAATTCAAATCGCTAAAAATAGCGTTTGTAGCTTTAGCCTCTATAATTTGCTCGGGAGTCATGTCCATTTTTTGACCACGTCCTTCTGCATAGCCTTTAACTCCGTTAAAAACTGTTTTTTGCATTACATTTCCCATCACAGCAATTTCTTGTGAAGTTTTGTTTGGCAAAGAAGCTTTCATAGTCATAACCAATGGAGTTCCTTGAATTGTTGCATTTGCTGTCATCATCGTGGTTTTCACAGCCATCACTTTGTCTTTTCCACCAATGGCATTCAAGTAGTTGTTTACTACTTTTTCAGCAGTCATTCCACCAGGAATTGGCAATGTCATGGCAGGTTTTTCTGTTGGATTTCCATTTTTATCAAAGTACTTAATGGCATAATCAGTATTTTCCAAATTTTTCAACACATCAATTCCTTTTCCAGTAATGATAATTCTGGCTTTATCTCCCTGAAAATATTTGATGGCTGCATTTTGAACATCCTCTAAAGTAACTGCATTAATTCTTTCAATATAAGTTTCGTAAAAATCTTTTGGTAAATTATATCTTGCCATGTTCAAAGCAAAACCTGCCACTGTTGCTGGTTTTTGAACATCCATCACAAAACCACCAATGTATTCTTCTTTTACGTTTTTAAGATCTTCAGGGGTTACTTTTTTATATCTAATGGTATTGATTTCTCTCATCAATTCCACTACTGAACTGTCAGTAACCATATTTCTTACACTTGCTGAAGCTCTAAAACTTCCTGCATATTTACTTTGTCTCACATTTGAATACGCTCCATAAGTGTAGCCTTTATCTTCACGTAAGTTTTGAAATAATCTGGCAGTACCTCCACCACCTAAAATTTGATTTGCCAACAAAGTAGCAAAATAATCTTTGTCTCCTAATTTCAAATTAATGGTATTGATTACTGCAATTTCTGATTGCACTGCATTTGGCATATCAATAAAATTGATTTCTGTTGTAGGAACATTTTTTGGAGTTGGCAATGTATAAGCTGGGATTGTTCCTGATTGCCAATCTGAAAATAATGAAGTGATTAATTTTTTAATTGCTTTGGTTTCAAAATCACCAACAATCACCAAATAAGCATTATTGGGTTTGTAGAAAGAATTGTAATTTTTCATTACGTCATCTAACGTAATTTTATTTACACTTTCATTGGAAGTAAATTCTCCATAAGGATGATCTTTTCCATACGTCAACACATCTTCTACACGTCTTGCAATTGAAGTTACGTTTTTTTCATTATTTTTTAAATTGTCTAAAATGATTTTTTGCTCTTTGTCAAATTCTTCTTGGGTAAAAGTGGGGTTTTTGACACCATCAGCCATTAAACTTAACATTTCTGGGAAATATCTTTTTAATGACGAAGCAAAAGCTCCTGAACTAAAAAAAGAAACATTTGCGCCATAATAATCTACTTTTTCATTAAAAGCATCTTTGGTGATATTTTTAGTTCCTCTTCCAAGCAATCCTCCCATCATTGAAGAAAGTCCTGCTTTTTCTCCTTCAAAATAAGGGTCATTATCTATCGTTAAATTTGCAGAAACTCTTGGTAATTTATGGTTTTCTACCATGATTACTTTTAAGCCATTTTTTAGCGTAAAAGTTTCCGCTTTTCCTAATTTTATTTTGGGTGAAGGACCTGGTTCAGGTTGTTTACTTCTGTCTATTTGTGCATTTCCAGCAAAAGACAGGAGTAGTAAAGTGACTAAAGTTATAATTCTTGTTTTCATATGATATAATGTCTTTTGATGTTATTTTTTTTCTGGAAGATATTCTAAAATTAATCGTTGATTTGGATTTAGATATTTTTTTGCTACCTCTCTCATTTCTTCTCTTTTGATCGATCTATAAATATCAATTTCTGTATTAATTAGATTTGCATCCCCAAATAACACATGGTATGTGGCTAATGAACTTGCAATTCCTTCAACACTTGAATTAGAACTCACAAAGTTATTTTCGAATTGATTTTGTAGTTTTTCGTAATCTTTTTCAGAAATTAAATCTGTTTGAATTTTTAAAACTTCTTCATCCATTTCTTTGATTAAATCATCCAATTTATTTTCTCCTTGTGGCAAACCATATAAAACGTAAGTTCCATAATCTTCTTGACTCAAATTAATTGCACCAACTTGTAATGCCATTTTTTTGTCATCCACCATTTTTTTATACAAAACAGAACTTCTTCCTGTGCTTAAATAGGAAGAAATCATATCCAAAACTCTAGAATCTCTTGTTTTCATTGAGGGAGTTCTGTAAGCTGTAATAATTGCTGGAATTTGAATATTGGGGTCGTAAGCAGTTGCTTTTATTGGCTCAGTAATTGGATCTTCTTTTGGGAAATCTCTTTTAATCTCTTCCCCTTTTGGTATTGAACCAAAATAAGATTCAATCATTTTCTTAGCCTCATTCATATTAATATCACCAGCAACTACAAGTGTAGCATTATTAGGAACATAATATTTTTTATTAAATGCTAAAAACTCCTCTAAAGTAGCTGCATCTAAATGCTCCATTTTACCAATGGTAGTTCCTTTATAAGGGTGTTTTTTAAACATATTCAATTTCACATTTTCTAAAAAACGAGAATATGGTTGATTATCAATACGCAATCTTTTTTCTTCTTTTACTACTTCATTTTGAGTATTTACACCCTCTTGACCAATGATTGGATGCAATAATCTTTCAGATTCCATCCACAATCCCAATTCAATTTTGTTTGATGGAAAAATTTCGTAGTAATACGTTCTATCATCTGTAGTATTGGCATTATTTCTGCCTCCATTTGAAGAAACAATTTTAAACCATTCTCCTTTTTTGATGTTTTGAGTTCCTTCAAACAATAAATGTTCAAAAAAGTGAGCCATTCCTGTTCTATCTGGTTGTTCATCTTTTGCGCCAACATGATACATTACTGAAGTTACCACTACGGGAGCAGAATTGTCTTTATGCAAAATGACATGCATACCATTATCTAATTTAAATTCTTCAAATTCAACCTTTTGAGCTCTTGAAGAAATCGCTACTAAAAACACCGTAAAAAGTGTTAAAATTCTTTTTTTCATTGATAGATATTTAGTTAATAAAAGTTTCTGTTTGATTTGACGCAAAGAAAAAGCCAATGTTACATAAAAAATTGCAATTTTTATTGTTTTTTCAAAAATACTGAACATACTTTAAAAAACGAATAGAAAAGTATTTTTTATCTGGTTCAGTATCTGTAAATTAATTTTAGTATTCTCTTGATAAAATTAAAAAAAGAACTATATTTGCACCCGCATTTTCATGAAGTAAATGCAAACAAACAAGTATTAATACGCAAAACAAATAGTATGTACGCAATCGTAGAGATAGCAGGGCAGCAGTTTAAAGTAGCAAAAGACCAAAAAGTGTACGTTCATCGTTTACAAGCGGAAGAAGGATCAAAAGTTACTTTTGATAACGTTCTTTTATTGGATAACAATGGATCAGTAACAGTTGGCGCCCCAGCTATAGTAGGAGCTTCAGTAACGGCTCAAGTTTTAGGTCACTTAAAAGGTGACAAAGTAATCGTCTTCAAAAAGAAAAGAAGAAAAGGTTACCAAAAGAAAAACGGACACAGACAGTATTTAAGTGAGATTCAAATTGAATCAATTACTCCTACTGGCGCAACAAAATCAGCTAAAAAAGAGGCAGCTCCAAAAGTTGAAGTAACTGAAACAGCAGTTGATTATTCTTCAATGTCTGTTGCGGAATTAAGAGAGGTTGCAAAAGAGAAAAGTATTGAAGGATATAGCTCTTTGAAAAAAGCTGAATTGATTAAAACATTAACTAAATAAGAAATACAATTTTAAAACCATAAAGTCATGGCACATAAAAAAGGAGTAGGTAGTTCTAAAAACGGTAGAGAATCAGAATCGAAACGCCTAGGTGTAAAAATATTTGGAGGACAAGCTGCAATTGCAGGTAATATTATTGTTCGTCAAAGAGGAACAACTCATAATCCAGGAGATAATGTATATATGGGAAAAGATCACACTTTACATGCTAAAATTGACGGTGTTGTTGAGTTCAGAAAGAAAAGAGATAACAAATCTTATGTTTCTATAACTCCATTTGAAGCTTAAAATACTTATCAATATCATACAAAAAGCGTCTTAATTCTGTGTAATTAATACGCTTTTTTTTTTGAATAGGATTATACTAATTTCTATTTTGTATTTTTACCTTCATGAAGTTTTTGTACAATTTTTTAGTTTTCATTGTCTCATCAATTTTGCCAATAATAGCGATTTTTAATAAAAAAATTAGGCTTTTTATTGATGGAAGAAAGCAAACATTTCTCAAAATTGAAGCACTAAAAAACGAAGAAACTGTTTGGTTTCATGTCGCTTCTTTGGGCGAATTTGAACAAGCGCATCCTATTATTGAAGAACTAAAATCAAATTTCAAACACTATAAAATATTGGTTACTTTTTTTTCTCCTTCAGGATATGAAGTTCGAAAAAACTACGATTTGGCAGACGTTGTTTGCTATTTGCCTTTAGATTCAGATGCGAATGCTAAAAGATTTATAAAAAATATTCATCTCAAATTTGCCATTTTTGTGAAATATGAATTTTGGCCAAATTTTCTAAATGAAGTAAACAAAAACCAAATTCCAACTATTTTAGTTTCTGGAATTTTTAGAAAAAATCAACTTTTTTTTCAGCCTTATGGAGGTTTTATGCGAAATTCCTTAAAAGCTTTTCATCACTTTTTTCTGCAAGATGAAAATTCTAAAAAATTATTAGAAAGTATTGATTTTAAAAATAGTTCAGTAGTTGGAGATACACGTTTTGACAGGGTTTCAAGAATTTTGAATCAAAATAATTCGCTCGATTTTATTGATGAATTTAAAAATAATCAATACACCATTGTAGCAGGAAGTACTTGGAAAGAGGATGAAGAATATTTAGTTAATTATATCAATAACAATAGTTTATATGACGAAAAAATCATTATAGCTCCTCATAATATTCAAAATGACGCTGTTTTAGGATTGAAAAAATCAATCCATAAAAAAACAATTTTGTTTTCAGAAAAAGAAGGAAAAAACATGGCTGAATATCAAGTTTTGATTGTCGATACCATTGGAATTTTGACAAAAATTTATGTTGCTGCAAATGTGGCTTATGTTGGTGGAGGCCTCAAAACTGGTTTACACAATATTTTAGAGCCAGCAACTTTTGGAATTCCTGTAGTTATTGGAAACAAATTCGACAAGTTTAAAGAAGCTGTAGATTTGGTAAATCTAAAAGGGTGCTTTTCTATCAAAAATCAAAAAGAATTTTCGAGTATTTTTACAAAACTGAAAAAAGACGAAGGTTTTAGAGAATCGACTGGAAATATCAATAAAAAATATATTCAAGAACATTTGGGAGCAACCCAAAAAATTATGAATTATCTAAAAACACAACTATAATATGGATTTTATTTTTGAACCTTTTGCATGGTTTGTTGGAGGGCCTTTGATTGCAATCTCATTGGTTCTATACTTTTATTTTGGGAAAAATTTTGGAACTTCAACCGATTTTGAAACACTTTGTACCTTAGCTGGCGCAGGAAAATTTTCTGATTATTTCAAAAAAGACTGGAAAGAAAGAGATTTTGGACTGATGTTCGCAATGGGTTTGGTCATTGGCGGAATTATCGGTTCCCATTTTTTAATTCCTGATCAAACAGTTGCATTGAATCCAAAAACAATTCAAGAATTGACAGATATTGGTTTTACAAATGTAGCGAATCAATATTTTCCGGACGAAATTTTTAGCAACGAAGCCGTTTTTTCCTTAAAAGGATTTTTGATTTTAGTAGTCTCAGGTTTGTTAATTGGTTTTGGAACACGTTATGCAGGAGGCTGCACTTCTGGTCATGCAATTACAGGTTTGAGTAGTTTGCAATTTCCATCATTATTGGCAGTTATCGGGTTTTTTATTGGTGGTATTATTGCTGCTTGGTTCATCATTCCCACAATTTTTTAAGTTATGAAAAATATTAAATTTTTACTTTTAGGAATCTTTTTTGCCATAGTTTTGAGCAAATCTCAAGCAATTTCATGGTTCCGTTTTTACGAAATGTTTCGTTTTCAATCATTTCACATGTTTGGAATTATTGGAAGTGCTATTGTGATTTCTGCTGTTTTTATGCAATTATTTAAACGCGGAATGATTAAAGATATTCATGGAAATCTCATCAAACCAAAACAAAAGGAAAAAGGTTTTTTTAGAACATTGGTTGGAGGGACTTTTTTTGGCATTGGTTGGGGAATTTCTGGTGCTTGTGCAGGACCCATTTTTGTAATTTTAGGTTTCAAATTTCTATCTGCGTTAATTCTATTAATTTCAGCTTTATTAGGTGCTTTTATTTATGGTTTGCTCAGTAAAAAACTTCCAAATTGATGAATTCTTTAATTGATTCTTTTGGTCGTCAAATTGATTATGTGCGTTTGGCAGTCACAGATCGTTGCAATTTACGATGTCAATATTGCATGCCTGCTCACGGAATTGATATTGTACCAAAAGATGAATTGCTGACTTTTGATGAAATGGCACGTTTAATTCGTATTTTGTCAGAATTGGGCGTTAAAAAATTACGTTTAACTGGAGGAGAACCTTTTGTCAGAAAAGATTTTATCCGGTTTTTAGAGATGCTTTCTTTCAATGATTTGTTGCAGGAAATTAACATTACTACGAATGGCGCATTAATTTCCAAACATATTTCAAAGATTGAAACACTGAAAAAAGTAAAAAGTATCAATTTGAGTATTGATAGTTTACAGAGAGAAAAATTTGCCAAAATCACAAGAAGAGATGTCTTTTTAGAGGTTTTTAAAACCTTTGAATTGCTTGAAAAAAGTAGTTTAGAATTGAAGTTGAATGTCGTTGTTCAATCAGGTTTTAATACAGATGAAATCAATGATTTTGTGAGATTAACTGAGGAAAAAAATGTGTCAGTTCGTTTTATTGAGGAAATGCCTTTCAACGGAAAAGGTCAGCGTGAAATGAATGAAAATTGGACGTTTCCTAAAATTTTAAATGAAATAAAAAGGGAGTTTGAAGTGACTGAAATTCAGTCTAAAAAATCATCCACTTCTAGAAATTATAAAATCGAAAATCATATAGGTTCTATTGGAATTATTCCAGCATTTACAAGAACAATTTGTAGTGATTGCAACAGAATTCGAATTACATCAAAAGGCACTTTTAAAAATTGTTTGTTTGATGATGGTGTTTTTAATTTACGTGATTTTATAAGAAATGGCGCAAGTGATGAAGATGTAAAAACGCTTTTTTTATCTCTTGTAAAAGAAAAACCTGAAAATGGATTTATTGCAGAAGCCAATAGAAAAAAAGGAAGTGTTTCTGAAAGCATGAGTACAATTGGAGGGTAAAGCCCCCTTTCACCCAAAGGGTAACACTTTCAAAAGAATAATTTTCATCAAAAATAGTAGCAGCTTTAATAATGATATCAGTTGAAAAAGCGTTAGAAATTATTATAAATTCAGGACAAGATTTTGGTGCCGAAATTTCGGTAGAGGAAATCCCTTTTTTAAAATCTTCTGGAAGAATTTTGAAAGAATCGATTTTCGCCGATCGCGATTTTCCCCCATTCAATAGAGTTACTATGGATGGAATTGCCATTGATGTTACCTCATTTCAAAACGGACAAAGAAGCTATAAAATAGAAGGAATTCAACCAGCTGGAAGTGAGCAAATTTCTTTGAAAAATCCTGAAAATTGTATTGAAGTGATGACTGGAGCTGTATCGCCAACAAACACATCAGCAGTTGTTAGATATGAAGATTTGGAAATTAAAAATGGAAGTGCAGTAATTTTGATTGATAAAATTCGCAGTTTTCAAAATATTCACGAACAAGGAAAAGACGAACAAAAAGGGACTAAATTAATTGCAAAGAATACATTGATTGGCGCTGCAGAAATTGGCGTTTTTGCAACTGTTGGAAAATCGTTTGTAAAAGTGGCAAAACAGCCCAAAGTGATGATTGTTTCTACTGGTGATGAATTGGTTTCTGTGGACGAAATTCCATTAACACATCAAATCAGAAGAAGCAATGTTTTTACGTTGGTTTCGTTGCTAGAAAAATTACACATGCCATCAGAAACCTCTCATATTTCGGATGACAAATTCGTTTTAAAATCAACAATCAAAGGATATTTAGAAACTTTTGATGTATTGCTTTTTAGTGGCGCAGTTAGCAAAGGAAAATTTGATTTTTTACCCGAAGTTTTAGAAGAACTAGCCGTTCAAAAATTGTTTCATCAAGTGGCTCAAAGACCAGGAAAACCCTTTTGGTTTGGTCAAACAGCCACTTGTAAAGTTTTTGCTTTTCCAGGAAATCCAGTTTCAACTTTTGTGAATTGTTTGGTGTATTTTTATCCATGGTTTTACAAATCTGTAGGATTAAAAATGGAAGAAAAAACAGCCATTTTATCAGAAAATGTGATTTTTAAACCGAATTTAACGTATTTTTTACCCATAAAAATAAACTATAGATTTGGGCATTTAATTGCAACTCCCATAAACGCAAATGGCTCTGGAGATTTAGCAAGTTTGCTGAAAGCAGATGGTTTTATGCAATTGCCAAATGAACAAAATGAGTTTAAAAAAGGAGAAAGTTATCCAATAGTAACCTATAAATAATGAGCGATTTTTCACATATAAATACTTCTGGAAATCCTAAAATGGTCAATGTTTCTGATAAACAAATAACGCAAAGAATTGCGATTGCAAAAGCAAAAATGTTTTTGGGAAAAGAAGTGATTTCACATTTCACGAATAATGAACTCGTTACCAAAAAAGGACCTGTTTTTCAAACTTCAATTATTGCAGGAATTCAGGCAGTTAAAAAAACATCAGAATTGATTCCAATGTGTCATCCTTTATTGATTAATGGTGTTGATATTGAGATAAAAATGTTAGATAATGAACATGCCGAAGTGACTTGTAAAGTGAGCATTGAAGGAAAAACAGGTGTTGAAATGGAAGCTTTGACTGGAGCAAGTGTAACCTGCTTAACGATGTATGATATGTGTAAAAGTATCAGTCAAAAAATGGTCATTCAAGAAATAAAATTGATTGAAAAAACAGGTGGAAAATCGGATATAAAAAATGGATAAGCATCAAAAACACACCCATTTACAACGAAGAAAAACAGACAATTTTGCACCAAATGAAATTGCTTTTTTAGGGACAAATTGTACCATTATTTTATCTTTAGTTCAGCATATTTCTGAAAAATTATCCAACTATAAATTGGGTTATTTTGATGCTTCTCATGACAAAGATGAAAATCCAAATTCGCTTTCATCATTCACTTTTCATCATGAAGGAAATGTGCAAATAAACACTTCAAAAACTGTAAATACGTATCAACAAAAATTAGATTTTGCACAATTTGATTTGGTTTTTATCAACGGAAATCATTTTGAAGGAGTCAAACAAATCTTG
>ERZ888423.2864-NODE-2864-length-12182-cov-5.466067_pt1 | contig 12182 bp, 13 predicted proteins | sample MGYA00520523_ERZ888423 | MGnify/ENA primary metagenome ERZ888423 (study PRJEB32303, sample SAMEA104408611) | aquatic metagenome | biome: Brackish water; feature: Pelagic; material: water | place: Baltic Sea | collected 2014-06-08T10:24:00 | depth 30,27 m ...
GCTCAAGCCCACCGAATGGATCAATTAGATCACCAAACGAGCCGCGATTTAGGCTAATTGCTAATGCATTGATGGTGAAGTCTCTTCGTTTTTGATCGTCCTCTAAAGAGCCATTTTCTACAGTTGGCTTTCGAGAATTCAGATCATATGATTCTTTGCGAGCGCCCACGAATTCAAGTTCGTATTCGGTGTGATGAATCATAGCAGTACCAAAATTCTTGAATACCGTTACTTTCCCTTTTGGATTTAGTCGCTCTGCAACCGCAGTTGCGAGATCGATTCCACTGCCGATGGTGACAAAATCAATGTCTTTAGGATCTGCACGTTGAAGCAACTGATCTCTAACATATCCACCTACTACATAAACTGCTTGTCCAAGTTCATGGGCCACCTCGCCAATGAGACTAAAAATAGGAGATTGAAGGACATCCTTTGGTAGGAAAAGAGATTTGCTCATTGGGATTCTAATGGCTTAGACATCAGCCCAACGAGTACTACCAAGAAGAGCAAAAAATACAATAAGAAGTGCATTCGGCGAATAGAGTCTTTTATTCTATCGAGCTCAGTGCTCTCTTCTTCTTTTGGGACGCCATATAGCAGTGGAAAAAGCAGAAGTGCTTGATTTCTTCTTTCCTTTTCCTTTGCATTTAAGGAGTTTGAGAAAAAGCGAAAAGGGTTGCATTCTTTTCCAGTTTCCTTGAGGGTTAAATAGAGAAAACTAAGGCTTAACTTTCTCAAAAATACAAGAAGAATGAGGAACAGAAATAGAACGGTTAACAAACCAAGAATAAAGGAAGACATGTATACTTTTTAAAGAGACTTATTGACCTAAGCGCAGGGTTAAACCACCCATTAAGGAGAAGTTTAAAATGTTCGAATACCCATTAACTCCTACACTTGTTCCATTTGAGTTTACATTAATTCCTGCTCCTGCAAACTGAATAGGCATTTGCAAATTAGCCATACACTTCAATCCAATTCGCTCTGTTAAGTATATGTCCAGCCAACCGTTTAGACCAGCGGCGAACATATATTCACTGTTAGAACTATAACTCTGTTCGCTGTTGTCTGCACTCAATACGGCCATCCCTAAGTTGGCAGATCCACTAGCCGCAAATTTGTCATTGATAGGTAGTCGATGCGAAACCCCAAGGGTTAAAAAGCGTATATCACCCTCAATAACAATGCGCTCACCGTTTTGAACCAAAGGACTTCTAAGTTCTAAAAATGTGATTTCTTGGGTATAAAGAATATTTAGTCCGGTATTCTCTGAAAACAAAAAATTGAACATACCACCGTAAGTCGAACCACCATCAAATCGAGCAGTGCCGGCTTGAATAGGGAACGTATCGCCAAAAGTATATCCTCCCAAAGCGGTCAATTCCATCTGTTGAGCACCTAAAAAGGGGATGCTAAAAATACTTGCAAAAAGCAGCGTACATATTCTCTTCATAGCCATTCTTTTCAAATTGCAAAAGTACTTAAAAGGCATTTCTCAAATTGAAGATATTTCAATTGAAAATGAGAGCACTTGAAATACAGGATACAGCTGTGGTTAAATAAGTGATCGGTAAGAGTGCATTAGATTTTGAATTAAGGGTTGCGGTAAGAAATTTTTTTTGGCGTACAGTAGTCCCTCTCGAGTTCTTTGCTGTCGATCTGAAAAAAGAAGGGCCTTTTCTATACCCTTTTGGATAGAGTCAAAACTCTCAGGATTTACATAAATGCTATTCGGACCGCCTGCCTCTGGAAAAACGCCACCTTCAGAGCTAACTACAGGGCATTCACTAAATAAAGCTTCAATTATAGGAATTCCAAATCCCTCAATTCTAGAAGGGTATACAAAAGCCATCGCATTTTTATACAATTGAACCAAATCGTCTATTTCAATTTTCTCAATGAAATGAACTCTTCCATCCATCTTATGGGCTCGAATGTATTCTTTGCAGCTTTCCAAATACTTTTTTCCTCTTCCCACGACAACCAAAGCAATATCGAGCGACTCTATGGCCTTTAGAATACCCATCAGATTTTTTCTTTCTTCTACTGTTCCAACACTTAAAATGTAATCGGAAGGCAAAACATTTAGCCTATTGCTCTTTTTTGAAGTCTGATTTTCTATGGAGTAGAAGGCAGGGTGGCAACTTTGATAATGCACCTGAATTTTTTCAGCAGGGATGAGATAGCGCTCTTGCAATTGCAAAGAAGTATACTGACTTACACTGATTACTAAGTCGGCATTTTGTGCGGCACTTTTGAATTTCCATCGATATGATTTTCGATCGATGGGCTTATAGTATTGCGGATGCGACTCGAAAATGATATCGTGAATAGTAACAGCTGAGGCTATGTTATTCTTTTTCAATCCAAGAGGCAATTCATTGCTTAATCCATGGTATATATCTACCTTCTGTTTTTTTAGATCAGAAGCCATACCAAAACTCCTCCATAATGCAGGCAGTATTTTATTTCTTCCTTCCGGAAGGAATTCATTCAAAATTTCATTGCGATTATGAAAAAGACTCGACTTTTTAGGATTCATGAGAAGATATCGCTCAGAAGGAAACTCATTTGCTAATCCTTCTAAAACAAACCTACTGTAGTTTCCTAGTCCCGTTGAATTATGAAATGCCCGCTTGGCGTCAAAAGCAATAGAAAGAGGCTTCACACGCTTAAGTTGTATTCTCTCAAGACTTGATTGAGGGAGGTTTTTTTATCTGTACTTTCTTTTCGCTTACCTATTATCAGGGCACATGGAACACCGTATTCACCGGCTGGATATTTTTTCGGATAGGTTCCAGGTATAACCACTGCGCCGGCAGGAACTATGCCCTTATATTCTATGGGTTGACTAGAGCTAACATCAATGATTTTAGTGGAAGCAGTAAGCACAACATTGGCACCCAAGACAGCCCCTTCCATAATTCTAACGCCCTCCACTACAATAGCCCTAGATCCAAGGAAGCAATCGTCTTCAATGATTACTGGGGCAGCCTGAACCGGTTCAAGAACACCTCCAATACCCACCCCTCCACTGAGGTGAACATTCTTGCCAATTTGTGCGCAGCTGCCAACGGTAGCCCAAGTATCTACCATTGTTCCGCTATCTACATAGGCCCCAATGTTTACATAAGATGGCATTAAAATTACGCCTGGGGAGAGATACGATCCGTAGCGAGCAATAGCATGTGGAACCACGCGCACATTCTTTTCTCGATAGCCTGTTTTTAAGGGAATTTTATCATGGAATTCAAACGGACCTACCTCAATGGTTTGCATTTCTGAAATAGGAAAAAAGAGCAAGACCGCTTTTTTAATCCACTCGTTAACCAACCATTCGTTCGAATTCATCTCCGCTACTCGAATAGAACCATTGTCTAGTAAGGCTATGGTTTCTCTTACAGCTTCGTCATAAAGGGCTTCCTTTAAAAGCGATCTATTCTCCCAGGCTTCTTCAATCTTTGTCTTCAGCTCTATGTGCATTGCTCTACTTTTGACCAAAAGTACACAAGCTTGAAAAGCAAAGGCAGACTTATTGGGTTGGATGTAGGTGAAAAAAGAACAGGCATTGCCGTTACGGATGCGTTTCAGCTTATCGCATCACCATTAGAAGGCGTAGAGACATCACAGCTTACGAAGCGGCTGAGAGAACTCATTTTAGAGGAGGAATGCGTTGGAATAATTGTGGGTCTCCCCCTGAGACTTCATGGTGAGATGTCTGAAATTGAAGGTCTTATACAGAAGTTTGTTCGAAGTTGGGAACAGCTTTTTAGAGACATTCCCATAAGTAGGGTGGATGAGCGATTTACTAGTAAAATGGCCTCTGCAAGTTTGTTTGATTCGGGCGTTTCTAAAAAAAACCGAAGAGACAAGTTTTTAATAGATGCCACCAGTGCTGCGATAATTTTGCAATCGTATTTAAATCAAAGGAGATAGGCCATGCAAGCAGAGATAATTACCATTGGAGATGAGATTCTAATAGGTCAGACCATAGATACCAATTCTGCGTGGATGGGTCAACATTTAAACGAAGTAGGCGTAGATGTACATGCTATTCAGTCGGTTAGAGATACTAAGGAAAGCATTTTGGCATCTATATCAAAGTTAGATAGCCAAACCAAATTGGTTTTGATCACAGGCGGACTAGGTCCGACTAAAGACGATATAACGAAAACTACATTAGCAGAATATTTCCAGACAGAGTTGGAGTTCAGACAAGATGTTTTTGATCATCTCAAGAGACTTTTCCAAAGTATGGGAAGGGATATATCCAATTTGAATAGAGATCAGGCTTGGCTACCAAAAGACTGCGAAGCCCTTCGAAATGACGTGGGAACGGCTTGGGGAATGAAATTTAAAGACGAAAAAGGAAGGTACTTTATCTCCATGCCAGGAGTGCCCTATGAAATGAAATTTTTAATGCGAGAACACATCTTGTCTTGGATTAAGAAAGATCTGTTGGGTATAGATATTTTGCACAGAACACTATTAACTCAAGGAGTGCCAGAGTCAGTCTTGGCAGACCGAATAAAACAATGGGAGGAAGCCCTTCCATCTCAGATTAAATTAGCTTATTTGCCTTCACCCGGATTGGTTAAGCTCAGACTCACTGCGAAAGGAAATCGCAGCGTGCTGCAGCCTATGATGGATTCAGAGGAGGCTAAATTAAGAGCACTTTTAGGTCAAACCATCTTTGGAACCGATGCCGAAAGTCTTCAGGCCTTAGTGGGAGAATTGCTCTTGCAAAAAGGGTGGACCTTGAGTACAGCTGAAAGTTGTACGGGAGGGTATTTAGCGCATTTATTGACATCCATAGCGGGTAGTTCTCGTTATTTTATTGGCAGTATAGTATCCTATGACAACCGATTGAAGAAAGAACTGCTCGGTGTGAGCGAAGAAAGCATCAGAACTTTTGGGGCAGTAAGCGAAGAAGTAGTTCGTCAAATGGCCGAAGGAGGGAGAGAAAAGCTCCAGACAGATTGGTGCATAGCCATAAGTGGAATAGCTGGTCCAGACGGAGGTACAGAGGAAAAACCAGTAGGAACTGTGTGGATTGGCATAGCTGGTCCACATGGAAGAACAGAGGCGAGAGTGTTTCAGTTTGGACAAGGAAGAGATAGAAATATTAGGAGATCTGCGCTTATGGCACTTGATCAATTGAGGAGACAATTAATAGATTGAGTACTTCTTGTTTATTTATTGAAAATTAGCTTAACTTTGCAGCCCGTTTTTGCGGGAGCATAAAAAATCCAATTGAATGTCTAGAGTTTGTCAACTGACCGGAAAGCGCGCCATGAGCGGCAATCACGTGTCTTTCTCAAATAAGAAGAACAAGCGTAAGTTTGATGTGAATCTTACACGCAAGCGTTTTTATATTCCTGAAGAAGACCGTTGGGTAACCTTGAGAATTTCTACTTCTGCATTGAAGAATATCAATAAGAAGGGAATCGCGGCGGTGATTAAGGAAGCTCGCGAGAAGGGATATTTAGAGCAATAGTTCGTATTTAATTAGCTGAAAGATGGCCAAGAAAGGCAATAGAGTACAAGTGATCATGGAGTGCACAGAGCACAAAGACAGCGGTAAGCCTGGTACTTCCCGTTATATCACTACTAAGAATAAAAAGAATACTCCAGATCGTTTGGAGATGAAAAAGTTCAACCCCATCCTTAAGAAGATGACGGTTCACAAAGAAATCAAATAACACACCTAAGAAATGGCAAAGAAAGTTGTTGCAACCCTTAAGAAAGATGGTGGCGTGGTTATGACCAAGGCCATTAAGATGGTACGTACCAAGTCAGGAGGTTACTCTTTTGAAGAGCGCATTATGCCCAAAGATGTTGTAAATGAATTTTTGGGTTAATTCCTTTAAATACAATACTAAAAGGTCACATCTGGAATAGTTGTGGCCTTTTTTAATTTTTAAACATGGGGTTTTTTAGTCGCTTTAGAAGCAAAGAAGACAATGCTAATCTCGATAAAGGTCTTTCCAAAACGAAGGAAAGCTTTTTTGGAAAATTGGCACGCGTTGTTGCTGGTAAAAGTACTGTTGATGTAGATGTTCTAGACAATCTTGAAGAAGTACTCATTAGTTCGGATGTAGGTACTAAAGCCACCATTCGCATAATTGAACAAATAGAATCAAGAGTTTCTAAAGATAAATATTTAGGCACTTCGGAATTGCAATCTATTTTAAGAGAAGAGATTGTAAATTGTATGGGTGAGTCGAAGTCGGAGTCATATGGCTTTGATCTTCAAAATAAAAAGACTCCTTTTGTTATTCTTGTTGTGGGGGTTAATGGAGTAGGAAAGACGACGAGTATTGGCAAATTGGCCTCTCGTTTCAAGGCAGAAGGAAAAAAAGTAATTTTAGGCGCTGCGGATACATTCCGTGCGGCAGCCATTGATCAATTGAGAATTTGGAGCGAAAGAGCTCAGGTAGATATCGTTGCCAAAGAAATGGGATCAGATCCTTCTTCTGTGGCCTATGATACACTTAAAATGGCCTTAGAAAAAGAAGCCGATGTGGTATTAATTGATACGGCTGGAAGGTTGCACAACAAGGTGAACCTGATGAATGAATTGTCTAAAATTCGTAGAGTTTTGCAAAAGTTGATGCCCGATGCCCCTCACGAAGTCTTACTCGTATTGGATGCATCTACCGGGCAGAACGCAGTTGAACAGGCAAGACAATTCACCCAAGCAACAGATGTTACTGGATTGGTACTTACGAAGTTAGACGGAACTGCAAAGGGTGGTGTGGTGATTGGTATTTCATCAGAATTCGGAATTCCTGTACGTTTTATCGGCGTTGGTGAAGGTATTCATGATCTTCAGATTTTTGATAAAGATGACTTTATCAATTCCTTTTTTCAAACCTCTTAGCACCTCTTTTAGCTGCTCATTCTGGAAATGGAAGCCTAGAAATTCTATTTCAGTGTTCAAAAAAATCTACGAATACATTTCGATTTTTTATTCAGATATGTTTTTGAATTCTTGTGGAATAATTCCGAAATCCGTCTCTTTGATTTTTTTACTAATGAGAATTAGAAAAAGCCAGTTTGTTGTTCATTGAGATTTAATAGAGCGCATGGAATTTACCGATAAGGGTAAAAAAAAGCAGCCTAATTTGGCTGCCTTTCTTACATGAAGTACGCATCTATTCATCGAACACTCCCATTTTAGAAAACTTTTTAATTCGAGAATCAATTAGCTTATCCTTAGGACTTTCCATGAGTTTATTAGCCGTCTTTAGTATAGTTTGTTTTACTGTTTCAAAGATCTCTTCTGGATTTACATGAGCTCCGCCTAGCGGCTCTTTTATTATGCCATCTACCAATTTATTCTTAAGCATATCTTCAGGCGTAAGCTTTAAAGCTTCGGCCGCTTGCTCTTTATGATCCCAATTTCTCCATAGGATAGAGGAGCAACTCTCGGGAGAGATTACGGAATACCAAGTATTTTCTAGCATGAATACTTTATCTCCAACGCCAATTCCCAAGGCACCACCAGAGGCTCCTTCTCCGATAATTATACAGATAATGGGCACTTTTAAAGCACACATTTCATAAATGTTTCGAGCAATTGCTTCTCCCTGACCTCTTTCCTCCGCCTCAAGGCCTGGAAATGCTCCGGGTGTATCAATGAAAGTGATTACGGGTCGATTGAATTTTTCGGCCATTTTCATTAATCGGAGTGCTTTGCGATACCCTTCTGGATTTGCCATTCCAAAATTGCGGTATTGTCGCATTTTAGTATTAATCCCTTTTTGCTGACCAATGAGCATATACGATTCTCCATCTATAAGTCCCCATCCGCCTACCATAGCCTTGTCGTCTTTCACTCCTCTGTCTCCGTGGAGTTCCAGAAAATTTCCATTGGTAATTGCCTGAATATAAGCTAGTGTATAAGGACGGGAAGGATGTCTAGACAACTGTACCTTTTGCCACGGACTTAGGTTTTTTTGTATGTCCTTGCGCGTTGAGATTATACTCTTCTCAATTTCCCGCATCGTTCTAGACAAGTCTTGTCCGGTTTCTACTTGGAGTTGTTTAGTCTTTTTTAACTGCTCTTCTAACTCCCTTATTGGGGATTCAAATTCAATATATTCCATATTGGCTTATTTTAGTTCTGCCTTTATTTCAATTTTCTTAGCCTTTCTCTTGCGCCAACGTTTTAAGAGTCCGTTGGCAATAACGGAAGCCAAAATTAGAGAAGCTCCGAAATAGAAAGCTCCACTCATTTGTTCTTCTTTTCCTAGAATTAACCAAGCAAGCAAGATACCATATATCGGCTCTAAATTAATAGTCAAAACTACGGTGAAAGGATTCAATTCGCGCATTACTTCTACAGATTCTATGAAAGCATAGGCTGTACAAGCAGTTGCAAGAATGAACAACCACAAAAAGTCATAGCCTTTTAGTTCTGGTAGTCCAGTATTAAAGTATCCACCCAAAAGAAGATATAGACCGAGTAAAAGCCAACCTCCACCTAATTCATATACGGTTATAATATCACTCCTATGCTGGCGAACGAGAAGTCCATTAATTACCGTAAAGAGGGCACCCAAAAAGGCAGAACAAAGGGCCATAATAATGCCCATCGTATAATCAGACTCAAATTGAAATACGATTAGTATACCTGTTATAGCTAACAGACCAAGTGCCATTTCTGTCCATTCAAATCTTTTTTTATAAAACAGTGGCTCAAGAATAGAGGTGAAAAAGGCTGCAGTGGAAAGGCATGCTAGCGTTACAGAAACGGTAGAAATTTTGATGGCATGGAAAAAAGTCACCCAATGAACCATAATTATGGCGCCTGCTCCGAGAAAAGGCCAAAGGCTTTTAAGAGGTGTTTTCAAAGAAACTTTCTTCCATCTAAAAAAAAGCCAAAGGCTTAAAACGGCTAATCCCATGCGGTACCAAACCAATTCAAGCGCATCTAAATGAATGAGTGCCCCTAAAACTGCTGTAAAGCCCCATAAAAGGACAATAAAATGGAGTCTGGCTTGGCTACTTTGGAGCAATGGCATAGAGGTAGGCGCCGATTCCGGCAAATAAAATATTTGGAATCCAGACAGCTAACAAGGGTGGGAAGTTGCCTAAGGTGGCAAAGGTGGTGCTAATTTGCATAAAGAAAATATAGAGCACGCAAATAGCCAAGCCAATAGCAATGTTTAAACCCAGTCCGCCTCTTGATTTTTTGGATGAAAGAGAGAGAGCAATCAATACTAGGATGTAAGTGGCGACAGGATAACTGGTTCGTTTGTATTTTTCAATTACGAAGTAGTTTATATTCTCGCTGCCTCTGATTTTTTCGGCTTCAATAAAAGCGTTAAGTTGAGGAGTGGGCATCATTTCAGCATTGTATACAATGATGGATAAGTCGCTCGGTTTCATGGGAAGAACTGTATCTATTCTCCTGTCAATACTCAAGGTTTCTTTTCCTTCTTTGGAAATTTTTCGGGTTACCACATTGTCGAGACGCCACTTTCCTGTCAGCGAATCGTACCGCATAAAATCACTTTCCATTCTAGCTATTAGTCGATTTCCATCGAAGTGTTCATAAGTAAATTGATATCCACTCATGCGATTTGCGTTGTAGTTGGCAATAAAAGCAATGTGCCCGGGCAACAACTGTTTGTGTACGTTCTGAAATCGTTCTTGTTTCTTATCCTTAATGTATTTCCACTCAAATGCCAATCGATTTTCGTTGGTAGTTGGAATTACGTAATGACTTAAAATAAAGGAGATACCGGCAACGAGGGTAGCGCCAATGAAATAAGGAAAAAGCATCCGCCTAAAAGAAACACCCCCCGTGAGAATAGCAACTAGTTCTGTTCTAGCGGTCATTCTTGATGTAAAGAAGATCGTAGAGATAAAGACAATCATACTGCTAAATAGATTGCCGTAGTACACTAAGAAATTCAAGTAGTGGTCTACTATGATTTCTTTCATTGGTGCGCCTTTATTGACGAAGTCTTCAATTTTTTCAGAAATATCAAAGACTACGGCAATCATAAGAATGAGGCCAATGGAAACAAAGAAGGTACTCAGGAACTTCTTTAGGATATAGAGATCGAGAATTTTCATTCTCAGAGTCTGCGACTCAATTTTTCTACCATGCGGTTTTTCCAAGAAGCATATTCTCCTTGAAGTATTTGTTTTCTGGCTTCTTTCACCAACCAAAGGTAAAAACCTAGATTGTGAATTGATGCAATCTGCTTGGCTAAATATTCGTCAGATATAAAAAGGTGTCTCAAGTAGGCTTTGCTATAGTCTGAGTCTACGTAGGTTATAAGAGCAGGATCTAAGGGTGAAAAATCATCTTCCCACTTTTTGTTTTTAATGTTTAAAATGCCTTCTGTGGTAAAAAGCATTCCGTTTCTTGCATTTCGAGTTGGCATGACACAGTCGAACATATCTACACCTAAGGCAATAGATTCTAGAATATTAGCTGGTGTGCCCACACCCATTAAGTATCTCGGTTTATCGGTTGGAAGAATAGAACAGACCATAGAGCACATAGAGTACATATCTTCAGCTGGTTCGCCAACCGAAAGGCCGCCAATGGCATTGCCCTCGGCATTTTTAGAGGCAATGTACTCTGCCGATTCTTTTCGAAGATCAGGAAAAACACTGCCCTGAACGATTGGAAATAGTGCTTGAGAATGACCATAAAGTGGATCAGAGTTTTTAAATGCCTCCATACATCGGTCTAACCATCTGTGCGTTAGATGCATTGAGTTTTTTGCATATTCAGGGGTACAAGGGTAGGGAGGACATTCATCAAAGGCCATTATAATATCAGCACCAATTTTTCTTTGAATCTGCATAACAGATTCGGCGCTGAAATGATGGTAGCTTCCGTCTATATGCGACTGGAAATCAGCTCCTTTTTCAGAAAGCTTTCGTTGTCCAGCCAGAGAAAAAATCTGATATCCACCCGAGTCGGTAAGAATAGGACGATCCCAAGACATGAACCTATGCAAGCCGCCTGCTTTTTCTAAAATGTCAGTGCCCGGCCTCAAATACAAATGATAGGTATTACCGAGAATGATTTGCGCATTTATATCTTCTTTCAGCTCTCTTTGATGCACTGTTTTAACGCTGGCCACCGTTCCGACAGGCATGAAAATAGGCGTTTGAATAAGGCCGTGATCAGTTTGTATGGTTCCGGCACGTGCAGAACTTGAAGGGTCTTTGGCTTCTAAAGAAAAATTCATTAAAACTATTTGACGCGAAGATAAGCAGGGCATCCTTTTAGCTAATTTAGCCGCTTGATGATTGAAACAATTTTTCAGGTTTTAGCCATACTATGCATTTCTGCTTTGGCTTTCCAATATCTCTACATGCTTTATTTTTTCACAGGCTTTCCGAAAAAGATGCCTGTTGATGCAGCTTTAGACCTCCCTAAAGTTAGTTTGGTAATCTGTGCACGGAATGAATTAGAGAATTTACGGAAACATCTACATCCTTGGCTTTCTCAAAAACACCCTCATTTTCAGGTTGTTGTAGTGAATGATAGATCTTGGGATGCCTCTGAAGACTACTTGGATTCTATGGCCCAAATTCACTCCAACTTAAAGGTTGTGAACCTAAGGGATGCAGATAATTTTTGGATTGGAAAAAAGTTTGCTCTTACAATAGGAATTAAAGCAGCAGAACATTCACATCTGATTTTAACCGATGCAGACTGCATGCCTGCTTCAGACCAGTGGTTAAGTCAGATTGCGGTTGGATTTAACTCGGCAGATATTGTTTTAGGTTACGGGGGATACGAGCGAAAAGGTGGAGTGGGAAGCTTAGTGGTATTTGAAACTGTCCATTCGGCTTTGCATTGGATGTCTTGGGCAGCGAGGAAGAAAACCTATATGGGCGTTGGAAGAAATCTGGCCTATAAAAAGGAGATGTTTCTAAACGATAAGGGCTTTAGTACTCACATGCATATTCCCTCGGGAGATGATGATTTGTTTATAGGTTCTGTTGCAAAAAAGAACAATGTTGCTTTACGAATTCTTCCGGAGGCCTTTACTTGGTCTTCTCCTCCTGTATCTTTTTCAAAGTGGATTCAACAGAGATCCAGGCATTTAACTACTGCAAAACTCTATAAACCTTTGCCGAAATTTTTATTGGGAACTTGGAGTTTTACTGCCCTTCTACTATATCTACTCATTCCAATAGTC
>ERZ888423.2865-NODE-2865-length-12180-cov-6.172289_pt1 | contig 12180 bp, 8 predicted proteins | sample MGYA00520523_ERZ888423 | MGnify/ENA primary metagenome ERZ888423 (study PRJEB32303, sample SAMEA104408611) | aquatic metagenome | biome: Brackish water; feature: Pelagic; material: water | place: Baltic Sea | collected 2014-06-08T10:24:00 | depth 30,27 m ...
TATGTTGTGTTTAGTTTACTTTTTATCTGAAACAGCAGAAAAGAAAATCATCTTAGACTCGATTTTTCTTTTATTTTTATGCTACGTTTTATTCAAATCTTTTTCTGGAATGCTTACATTTCTTATGATTCGATTAAAAAATTTGTGATAACAGTGCCTTAATAAATTACCCTGTCAGTTTTCCCTTGCGTGACGAGTAAATATCTTGGTGCTTTTGGAACAGTCACAACAAAAAAAGCGCAAAGACAACACGTTTGTGCACACGCTTCACATTTACAAACCAAGGGCCTCTGTAGAGGCGGTGATACAACTTTTATTTGCTGCCTGATCTTGATTCTAATGCCGCACAGTTTTGGTTGGCTTAGTTTGGGTTAGTTTATCGAGATGTTTCCTCACCTCACTGTGAAATCATATTTTTAAAGCAACTAAACCCTCTTGCGATGCATAAACAGCGCATCACACTCTGACTCTAACACTCCACCAACTAGCTCGGGCTTATGAAAGGGAGCCGCGTCAATCACTGATTGAGCAGACAAGTTAATTTGCCGAATGCCAGCACGAGTTATTGATGCAATTGAGCTAGCGTAAACAACCCCCCCCATTCCAGCCCAAGTTAATGCGCTCATGCACATTGGGCAGGGTTCACCTGTTGTGTACAACACCAAGTCGCCCCAACCACTGTTGCCATGTTGTTGAACATAGTTATTTATGCAAACCATTTCGCCATGAAACGTTGGGTTTGAACCTGAAGCATTTACCCCACTCGCCATCAGTTGCCCAGTGCGACCATGGGTTATGACCGCGCCAAAAGGGTAAGCTGGGTTTGCCGCAGCCACGTTGATCGCTTCTCGCATGGCAAGTTCATGGTGTTTTAAGGGTATGTCTGAAAGGATCATATTTATATTTTGATAATTATCTTAAAGTTAACATGCGCACACTGGTCAGCGAGTGCGGAAATAAAAAAACGTAAGCGGCTTCTTTTGCCTTAACCAATGTGCAAAGCACTTAAGCAAATTGCAACTTAGCTAGCTTGGCATAAAGCCCAGCTGCTGCCATCAGTTCGGCATGCTGCCCCTGCTCTAATAACTGACCGTATTCAAGAACAAGAATGCGGTCGGCCCTAAGCACGGTTGCCAGTCTATGTGCGATAGTCAACGAAGTTCGCCCGGGTAATACGGTATCTAAAGCCAATTGCACTTCACGCTCTGACTCAGCATCTAGCGCGCTGGTTGCTTCGTCAAGCAACAAGATAGCTGGGTTTTTAAGTATGGCCCGAGCGATTGAAATGCGTTGCTTTTGACCACCCGATAGGCGCACGCCACGTTCACCTAAAAAGCTGTCATAACCCTGCGGTAAATCTGAAATAAACCCGTGAGCATGTGCCGATTTAGCTGCTGAAATAACGTCATCATAGCTGGCGTCTAACCTGCCATAACGAATGTTGTCAATTGCACTGGCAGCAAAAATAACAGGGTCTTGAGGAACAATACCGATTAGGTTACGTAACTCGTTAACGGGCCATTTCGCAATATCGCGACCTAAAATTTCAATTTGCCCTTTAGTCGGTTCATAGAAGCGTAACAGCATGGCAAACAATGTACTTTTACCTGCCCCTGATGGGCCCACTAAGGCATAACGCGCGCCTTGCGGTATGGACAAGTCAAGATGGTTCATCACTAAAAAGTCAGGTCTGGAGGCGTAGGCAAACGTGACGTTTGCAAAGACCATGGCGGTAGGCTGATTCAATACCGATGGGGAATCGTCTAAATGACTGTTCTGCTTCATGATGCGGGGCAAGTTTTGATGCCCCCTATCTGAGTCAGAGACTTTCAAAGCGGGCTCGGCCTGCATCAGTTCAACTAAGCGTTCAGTCGCACCTGCTGCACGTTGCAAGTCGCCCCACGTTTCAGATAATGCACCAATTGAACCTGCAATAAACACGGCATACAACACAAACTGAGTTAAATCACCTAATGACATTTGACCAGCTGTTACCTGCTGAGCACCCATCCACAACACAAACACAATCACGGAAAAGGCCAACATAATGGTTGTGGCCGTTAATACCGAGCGCATGGTAATTCTTTTTTTAGCTTCGTTAAAAGCGATTTCAACGGCACGGTCATAACGTTGTTTTTCATGTGGCTCGCGCACAAAGGCTTGCACCGTCGTGATGGCATTTAAAACTTCGCCCGCCATGGCGCTGGTGTCAGCCACTTTGTCTTGGCTAGTGCGAGACATTTTACGTACATAACGACCTAAAGCCCAAAGCGGTAAAACAATGACTAACAGCAAGGTGATCATGGTGCCGGCTAACCAAGGACTAGTGATCAACATCATGGTGACCCCACCAATCAACATCACAATGCTGCGTAACGCAATGGAAATACTTGAACCCACCAGTGTTTGTACGAGTGTCGTGTCACTGGTTAATCGTGACAACACTTCGCCGGTTTTTAAGGTTTCAAAATACTCGGGGCTTTGGCGCAATACATTTGCAAACACACGCTGACGAATGTCGGCTACGACCCGTTCACCCAGCCACGACATGATGTAGAAGCGGCCAGCGGTCATGACTGCTAAGACTGCAGCCAAAATAAGCAAGTTAATGAATTGTTGATTAATGGCTTGACTGGTGATGCCGGTATTAACCAAATTGCGAAACGCCAGTGGTACGCTTAATGTTGCGCCAGCGGCTAAAAGCAAAAATACACCAGCTAAAAACCATTGAAGTTTGTACCGAGAGATGACCCGATAATCTCGCAACCAGCGAGTGAGACTACTGATTTTTGTTGCCATAGAGACTGATTTTAGCTGAATAGGCTGATGTGGTTGTCAATCACTTGAAATGTTAGGCCAGTGGGTAGAGTAAAACAAACGAACCAAACACAACCAGTGCTAGCCGTTTAACCCATGTGCCAGGGGCTATGATGCCATAAGAAATCGCAGTTATGGCAACCCCCACTTTAATCATCGCAATCACTGCACTAACGGGTGACGCAGCTAAATCAATTAAGCCTGGCGTGGAAATCATACCTAAAGGAATCAGGTAGAGACCGACCCCCAGAGCCATAGCTTTCCAGGCTACTTTAAGCCAGTTTTCTTCAACCATACCTGCCGCAATAAAAACCGCACCACAAACAGGTGGCGTAATGGTTGAGAGCAGTGCAAACCAAAATACAAATAAATGAGTCTGTAACAACTCAAGGCCTAGTTGTGTCAAGGCTGGCCCCGCAACAGAAACACAAATAACATAGGCTGCAGTGGTGGGTACTTCCATACCTAATAATAGGCAGGTTAGTGCTGTTAATAAAATAGCAGGCCAAAGCAACCCTCCTGACCCAGACAAAATGACCGACGTAATTTTGACGCCCAAACCTGTCATGCCCAACACACCAATAATGATCGAGGCACACAAAATAATTGAGGCGATCATGGCGATCTGACGACCCGATGTTTCAGCTGCGTTGCAAAGCCGAGAAAGCACCTGCCTGGGCTCAACCTTAAAATGATCATCTGTCAGCAGCAATAAAGCGGCTGCAATCACAGCTAAGCATGCCGCATACTGGGGCGTATAGTTCAAGCCAAACATACCATACAGCAAGACCGTGAACGGAATGGCAAAAAAACCAGTTGTAATGATGACTGTGCGCGTATCGGGTCGTTCGTGTGCGGGCAGTTGCGGCAAGTCGTAGCGACGCGCAAAAGCATTGATACCGACCCAAACGGCTATAAAGTAGAGTAACGCTGCTGGCAGGGCTGCCAACATAATGCCCTCGTAAGGTACACCTGTGAGTTCTACCATCACAAACGCACCAGCCCCCATAAGTGGGGGCATAATTTGACCACCCGAAGAAGCAACCGCCTCGACCGCACCGGCCAGTGAGCGGGGGTAACCGAGTCTACGCATAGCGGGTAAGGTAATCGCACCGGTTGAGGCTACGTTGGCTGAGGCAGAACCAGAGATCGAACCAAATAAAGCAGAAGACAAGACTGAAACCTTCGCAGCACCACCGGTTAGCCTACCCGCGAAGGCAGCCGCTACGTTCATAAAACCAGAACCCGCTTGACCAGCATTAAGCATGGCACCGAAGATCACAAAAATGGCCACAATCGTGACTGATACACCCGTTAAACTGCCCCAAATACCACCCTCAGTAATGGTTAACGTTCCCATAAAGCTATCAAGGGGCATACCTAAATGACCAAATTCACCTGGTATGAAGTTGCCAAACAACCCATATAACAACATCAGCACTGCTATACAGGGCAAGGGCCAACCCACCGCACGTTTGGCCATGATAATGACCATCACCAACAAAATGATAGACATTAGCATTTGCAAGATGCCATCAAGACTGCCGTACTGATCACCCAAATCGTTTTGGTTTAGGGCCACCCAAGCACAGGCCACCATGCCAGCTATACATAACAACCAATTTATAGGTGAAGCGTTTTGACCTGGTGGTCGCCACAACATCACCCAAGGCAGTGCCAGCGCCATATGTATTGGGCGGGTCACTAAATTAGGCACTAGCCCAGCAAAAATGAGCCAGAGATGAAAAGAAATGCAAACTAAGCCCAGCAGCGGCCAAAAACAAAGCCAAAATGTAGACTGACGCATCGATTAAATGTATTTTTTTTATTTAAATATCAAGCCCACCATCCTATGATGGCAGGCCATATATTTATTGATTAGCGGCTGAAACAGGAATATTCATTTCTTTGTAGAAGCGCAGTGCACCAGGGTGAATTTTGCCAGGAATATTTGCCAACATGGCAGGCGTTACCCCACCCCACCAAGCTGCTGTAGCAGCTAATTTGTTACGCTCTTCCCAAAATGTTTTAGTTAAAGCGTAGGCGGTCTTGTCATCCATTTGAGTGGTGGTGTAAGCAATAACCGGCAATGATGTGGTGATGATGTCTGTCGTTTGACCCGCATAAGTATTGGCTTGAATGACGACTTTGGCGGCACCGGTTTGCTGCACCTGTGTATCAGTCATCGACAAGATTACAACGGGCATGCTGGCAGCCGCTTCAATCACGTTGGGTGCAGGAAATGAACCCGCCGTTACAAACGCATCAATTTGTTTATTTTTAAGCGCGGCTACAGCATTATTCAATTCAACATTGGCTAAATTTACTTTGCCTTCCAGGCCAAACATTTTCATGTACTTAGCACCCTCACGAGCTGAAAATGTACCCTTTCCAATCAAAACATTTTTACCCTCTAAGTCAGCAAAGGTTTTAATTCCCGCATCGCCCCGGGTCACAAAGTGCATGGTTAAAGAAGGAATGGGAAACAAAGCACGAATGTCTTGGTATTTTGGTGAGGGCTTTTTCTCAAAGGGGCCCTTATCTGCCATAGCACTTTTAACCAGTGAGGGCGGGGTCGTAAAAACGTAGTTACCTGTGCGGCTAGCCGATTCAATGACGTTTTGAACTGAGCCTTGGCTTTCTTCAACTGTCACAATAATTTGACCATTTGAACCGGCCTTCATGGCTTGCGCTAACTCAACACCCATTTGGTAGTAAGAAGAACCAACTTTGGCTGATTTATAAGTTACTTTGGTGTCAGCTTGCGCGGTTGACGCCATGCTAAAGGCTAAGGCGGCGATAAACGCCGGTGCGAATTTTTTAATCTTTTTCATAAGAGTCTCGATTTGTGTTGTTTTAAGTAGATTAATTATATAGGTAGCAACAACAGACGTGCATAGTGAATTGCACCGGGTTTCGAGGAGGTTAATTGGTTAAAGTAATGGCACTCACTAATCAAATCAGGAGCTGCGACCCTGTAGAGATTTTTGCAACAGTGGCTAAATTAAAACTGACCAGAGGGGCTACCATCATCAAAGATACCGTAACAAAAGCGAAAGAGCACTACGGGATTCATTATTAAACATACAGGCTGAGAGCAAAACTCGAATTTCCGCCAACGTAAGCCATAGATAGTCATCTTGATAAATAACTTCACCGACATCTATGATGCGATAGTTCGAAATACAGTGATAGAAACGGCCACCTTCATCAGACTGTCTTACCGAAAGCCTTACATTCCCAAAATCAGGCGAATCGGTTTTAGGTCCTTGGACTGTAGGGGCGAGTTCGGCACCGCGAACTAACCCCGGCTCCCATTGGGCTCGAAAGGCAAATACAAGACCCGCACTGCCCCGCGCGCAGAACAGGTCGATCACTTGTTCCTCAGTATCCTCTAAAATCGGCTGATCCCAAGCATGCACCTCACGTAAACAAGACTGCACTTCAATATGCTGCAAAGACTGAGCGCCATTGCTCAGCGTGGGTGCGGTATCAAAAGAACAACTGAAACCAGCAACGCTACGCACATCTATAAAGCTTAAATTTTTCGAACGGCATCGAAGCTCATCTAGTCGCTTCAGCACCGCTGCAAGAATATGAGGTCGTGGACACGCTAAAAATGACTTGCGCAACTCCTGAGCGAAATCTTCGCCTTCAGCAAAAGGTACTCCTCCGGCAAGGCATGCCCAGTCCGTACAGCAAAGGACAGATCGTAGATCCGTATTGACGCGAAAGTCCTTGTCTAACATGCTTGCTAACAGCCTAAATGAAACCCAGCGATGCTGGGCAGTGAGTTCCTGCGAGTCGCAATCAACTATGAAGATATTGCGATTTAGCTTACCAAAGAAACGCATGCCATGCTCACTCTGCAGCGAGTCACTAATGATCTCGCCGTGCGGTGATAAAAAATAATTAGAAAATGGTGGAGGCGTTCCACCATGAACTTGGTCCGCATTACTTGCTGTGGCTTGGCATGTTGGTGCCAACTGAACAAAACCAAAATTACCTGGTTCTGCCTTAGCGTTCAACAGAATTTCTAGGCCATCGTTTGACCGTCTTGCAATGACGCCGAGCGTTCCAATTTCCCTCTGCTCTAGGAAAATTGATGCACTCGTTTTACCTAACTCAGACCATTCGACGCCGATCACACTGAAAAACCGTTTACTCACGTGCTGAATGGAGCCGTCAGTAAATACCCACGAATTAGAGCGAAGTAAAGTAGAAGATTTAACAACCATAGCATCACTAAATTGACTTTCTTGCATCCAGCAGTCAATTTGTTTGAGATCGACTAGTCGATCTTGGCTCTTAAGATCAAATTTTTTCATTTCGTCTTTGTAATTAGCATTACCATCTGGCAACGTCGCTCAAAAAAATCTTGGATGAAAGCCAGTCCGTGAGCCTCGATGGCATCAGCACGCGCCCTCTCTTCGTCAAGAACGTTTGCAATTACGCAATCCGCGAACATTATGCCTGTTGTGCCAAACCGTTCCATAGCTCTCAGAGCAAGCGCTACTTTCCTCGCCCCCGCATTTCCAAAATCAACCAGATCAGGAAAACTAATCGGAAAATATGTCAGTAACTCAGGCTCAGTAAACCGCTGCAAAACTGTCGCATGCTCAATTTTCATTCGAAGAATTTTTCCTGCTGAAGGTTCACTCAAATTTACACCGTCTACGATCCTCATTTTCGTCAATTGCATTGGCAGCACCATAAAATCACCAAGCGCTGCTAAACGAATCCAAAGATCAAAGTCAGACAACTGAACAAGACTGCCACGAAACCCGCCCAGTTTCACCAAGTCGGACCTCCTCACCATTGCAGATGGCAATGCAAGACAATTACCGACATCAAAAAAATGACGAAGCCAAGCTCTAGGTAATCTATTTTCCACTGTAAATAGGTTATCCCCCCAACTATTTTTCTTGGCATTTCCATCTACATCAATCAGCTCGACGCCAGTAAAGCAGGCTGTCAAGTTGTCATTGGCTTCCATTACTTCTAATTGTCGAGCAAGCTTATCAAGCTGCCAAACATCATCTGAATTTTGAAAAGCTATATAGCGACCACGAGCCAAACTGAGCGCTAAATTACGAACATGCACTCCACGATTGAATGGTTGACAAATTAGTTTCAGGCGTTCATCACATATAGAAGCTACGATTTCCGCAGTTCGGTCGTTTGATGCATCATCGACAACAATTAACTCTATGTTAGTGAGGCTTTGCGACAACACACTTGTAATCGCCTCGGCTACGAACGGCGCATGATTAAAAGATGCCATCAATACAGAAACTGTTGGTTGCCTGCGCCTCATAAAATTGAGTCGGCTAAACGTACGGTCAAAACGCACCTTAGTTGTCACTACTTAGGCGTATGCCCGAGAACATTAAAAAGGACCCCGCTATCAAAGCCAATTTACGAACTACTTGCATATGCAAACTCTCCATACAAAGATGAGCGTTTGCTGTGGAGTGGCAAACGTTGATGGCGTTAGATAAAATCTAACTGTACTAGATATTGGCGCCGCCCTCTTCTATACAGTATTAATCCGGCGTCAACACTATTTATTAGGTTGCTGTAGGTGTATTGGTGAATTACCCAAAACATATCGTTTAGGTTAAAATATTATCAAATGTGTTGCTGTTGAACGCACAAGTTTTGAACAGTTGGTTTCGACCTTAGGCGTACTTGAGTTAGAAGCGAACACCTAACCTAACTTTTTTTGAGACAAATCATGAATAAAAGAATCTTAGCAATAACTATTATTATGGGTGCTAGCTCACCAGTAATGGCTCAGTCTGCATTTCAAGGCTTTTATGGGCAGCTAAGTACGGGTTATGAAAACAATACCGCTTCGGGCCTAAGTTCACCATTAACTGGGACTCTTGGCTTACAGACTGAGACTCTTGGAAACTTCTCAGCATCTAATCAAAGCTTTGGTGGGGTACCTTTGATTGCAGGTATTGGCTATAACTTTGCTCTTTCACCGAAGTGGTTAATTGGTATTGGTGTTGACTATTCACTCCTTACTCAAGAATCGTCAAGCTACAACTATAAATTATCGGCACTTGACCCTGATAATGATGGCCTAAGTGCGAATGGGGCTAAAATCAAAGCCTCTAATCGGTTAAACATTTTCATTACTCCAAGCTATGCTATCAGTGAAGATAAGTTAGTTTATTTTAAAGCAGGTTATAGCTCTATTAAAGTTGATCACACCGCTCCTAGCAGCCTTTCAGATGGTGTTAACACAATATCTTTTGTTGGAACTGGGTTAACATCTAATCAATCAAAAACCCTTAATGGTTACATTCTCGGTCTGGGGTATAAACAAATTATCAAGGGCGGCTTTTATGCATTCGCTGAAGCTAATTATATGAACTACGGTAGCCAAGACTTTGGCTATAGTCGATCGTTTGAAGGTGGCACACTCAAAACTAGCTCCAGTAGTAGCTTAGACTCTTACCAAGTATTGGTAGGTGTTGGCTACAAATTTTAAAAAAACCTGTCAATTAGTTTAGTTACGCTGACCAGTTAATAGCTTCAGAGTAGCTGTATAACGTTAGCAGACTCAAGGCTAACGCTATGTGTTTGTATAAGAATCATAAAACACCTATCGTTAGCCTTGAAAACCCCTTCCCCTCACCAAGTCTCGCTAATCTTCGCTGATACTTCTTGCGAAACGAAAACACACTTCCCCTCTGTCACAATAGATGTCCGCTCTTGCGATTTCTTTTCTTAATCTTTTGGGGCGGTTGGAGTGAATTTGTTATGCCAACCTACAGCACTGAATTTAAAGACAACATCGTTCATAAAATGATGCCCCCTAAAAGCCAAAGCGTTGAGCAGGTTTGCAAAGAGGTAAGCATCTCTCGATCAACCTTGTATGCTTGGAAGCAACAATATTAATCAAAAGAATATTTTGTTTCAGCTAACCCCTCAACCTCAGATCAATAGGACAGTAAATCAAAGCTGGCGGCCATTATTCAAACCGCTTTGATGAACGAAGTCGAACGGGCTGAATATTGTCGCCAGCATGGCCTGTACCCAGAGCAAATTAATGGCTGGAAAACTGTTATCGAGTCAACAGACCTCAATGTACGAATTGACGACCTGAATAAACTGCTCAATTTTTAAGCAAACTTCATTTTCTGGTTATAGAAAGAGAAGTGCGAGAAGCTCAGTCGGTTCTTAGCGGGTATCACATCGACTTTCGACCCACCCTATCCTCATAAGACTGCTTCTAGAGCTTGTCAGAACGGCGCACTATTGAGCCAAAAACTCGTTAACCCCTTTGTTAACCCCTTTCGTGCACAATTGAAAAAGGCCTACCGTCTTGTGAACGGTAGGCCTTTAATTTTACTGGTGCGCCCGGCAGGAATTGAACCCACGACCCCTTGGTTCGTAGCCAAGTACTCTATCCAACTGAGCTACGGGCGCATTTAGACCGAGAGTATAGCATTTTTTGTGGGCTTCATTTCGTGGCTAACGCCCCCTTTTATACGAAATTATTATATTTTTTTATAACTACAAAAGATGATGCATTATGCTGAAGACTTATGGGGCTGGGCTTCAGTGATAACTCAAGGTAAAACGACCTGAGGCATGCGACGCAAAATAATTTGTGCTTTTCTCTTGGGCCAACTTGCCTGACGTTCAAGGTCATATCTTCTGGGGGCAGGCAAAATAGAGGCTAACCAAGCTGCCTGCCAAGGGTTCAACTTGCTGGCAGATACTTTGAAATAGTGTTGCGCAGCGGCTTCAATGCCAAACACACCCACACCCCACTCAGCAATATTTAAGTAAATTTCAAATATACGGCGCTTTTCAAGTATAAGTTCTAGTAGCGTGGCAATGACGATTTCTTGGGCTTTACGCCAATAGCTTCGATCTGAAGACAAGAAAAGATTTTTAGCAACTTGCATAGTGATGGTGGAACCACCCCGTTTGATGGCACCTTGAGTCAAGTTTGCACGTGCAGCGTCTTCAAGTGCACCCCACTCAACTCCATCGTGCTCGGCAAACCCCGAGTCTTCAGAACCGAGCACCGCTTGTTTCACGTAACGAGAAATTTGATCATAAGCCACCCAAGTTTGCGCGATGCGTTGGGGTGGCTTCATGAGAGACAATCGGTCACGTTCAGCATCTATAAAAGCTGACGAGGTTGGGTTAAACCATTGGAACCAGACAATTTGCGACACAATAATCAGTTGTGAGCCAACGACCCAAACCAACGCCAGGGCAAGTAGGTAACGCCATAATCTGCGTGTTTTAGACATTAAACAATCATAACAACTTCAAACGCCCCAACCGCAAGACCTGTTCAATCAAGATATCAACGTTTCGTTGCTCAATACGATGGTTAACCATAGCAGCACGAATGGCAATGTGGCCATGAATAGATGTTGCTGAAGGTGCAACTAAACCTGACTCATGTAAGTCGGCAATGATGTTGGCATTGACATCGTTAAGCTGTTCAACCGTTGCAGCATGATTACCCCTATACCGAAAACAAACCACATTTAACGCAACAGGGGCCCGCATTTCTAGTTCAGGTTGAGCATCAACTTTTATTTTTAAATATTGCGCCAAGTCGCAGGTTTTATCAATAATGCTACCCAATTTATCAGCGCCGTAAACCTTGATGGTGAACCAAGTTTTAAGTGCCCGAAAACCACGCGACATATCTGGGCCAAAATCACACGGCCAAGGCGAACCGCCAGCTAAACCACGTGTTTCACGTCTTAAATAAGTGGTGGGTGACGCAAAGGTGTCATGATGCAGTGAGCCATCACGCACAATAATAAAACCAGCATCGTATGGCACTTGCAACCATTTATGAAAATCAAACGCGATTGAGTCAGCACGCTCGATACCCTTTAAGCGTGGGGCTATTTTTTTCGACAACATAGCCATGGCACCAAACGCCCCATCAATATGAAACCAAAGGTTTTCTGCGGCGGCAATGTCTGCAATGGCATCTAAATCATCAATCGCCCCAACATCAACTGTGCCAGCTGAGCCTGCAATAAAGAAAGGCGTCAAACCTTGAGCCCGATCATTATCAATCGTATGTTTCAGTTGCACTAAATTCATTTGGTACTGATCATCAAGCTCGATCACGCGCAAATAGTCTGTACCAATGCCACATAAATCAATGGCTTGCATAATGCAGCCATGCGCACCCGCAGACGTGTATGCCACCAGTTTTTTAGGGCTATCGGCCAAACCTTGGCGGCGCACACTTTGCCCCAACATATTATTACGTGCGACCAATACGCTAATCATATTTGCCATTGAGGCACCGGTGACAAACAAACCACTCGCTGTTTCAGGGAAGCTAAATAACTCACGCATCCA
>ERZ888423.2866-NODE-2866-length-12178-cov-7.316671_pt1 | contig 12178 bp, 10 predicted proteins | sample MGYA00520523_ERZ888423 | MGnify/ENA primary metagenome ERZ888423 (study PRJEB32303, sample SAMEA104408611) | aquatic metagenome | biome: Brackish water; feature: Pelagic; material: water | place: Baltic Sea | collected 2014-06-08T10:24:00 | depth 30,27 m ...
GAGGTTGCTGCCTTTATCAAAGACGACATCGAGCTTTTTGCGGCGGGCCACCTCCCTAATGGCTGCCGCAACCTGGGCCTGAATGGGGGCAATGAGTTCTTCGCGTTTGGCAAAAAGCTGACCGTCAGGAGCAAAATACCTCATCTGTCGGGTCTTGGCGCTGTCGAGGGCAGAACCGATGGACTTCTCTCGTTCTGCAATCATTCCGGTGGTGAGCAGCACCCGTTCTGCCTCGAGCTGGCCGCGCATCGCCTCAGAATCGTCAAAAAGGGACTGCACCTCGCCCATCCACTGGCTGTTTAGGCGCTCTACCTCTGCTTGGGCCTGAACATACATGGGGTGCTTCTTGAGCAGGGCCTGAGTATCAACGTATCCAATGCGCTGGCCTGCGGCGCTGAGAACCGCAAGCATAAAAGCAAAGAGAAGAGTCTGGCGCATGCTTAAAACTGTTGGCCCAGCACAAAGTGAGTCTGCCAGCCCGAGGGCACAATCTTGCCGGGCATGGGGTCAAATCCGTAGCCTAGGTCAACGCCCAGCAAACCAAACATTGGCATGAAGATGCGAAGGCCAACCCCCGCGGAACGCTTGAGCTCAAAGGGGCGGTAGTCGCCGAAAGAACTATAGTTGTTGCCCGCCTCCACGAAGGCCAAGGCAAAAATTTGAGCCGTCGGGCTGGGCGAAATCAGGTAGCGCATCTCCGAGGTAAACTTGTTGTACAGGGCTCCTCCTCCGGTTGGGGTGAGGCTAAAGTTGGTGTAGCCCCTAAGACCGACGATTTCGCGGCCGTCCAAAACGAAGTTCTGAAGTCCGTCTCCGCCCAAATAAAAGCGTTCAAACGGAGGCAGGCCGTAGTCCTTGTTATAGGACCCCAGAAAGCCAAACTCACCGTAGGACCGCATCACCAGGTTCTTGGCCAGCTGCATGTAGAAGTCCCCAGAGAACTTGAACTTGTGGTACTCGATAAACCGGTACTTCTCGTTGGTGGTCAGTTTGCTGTAGTCGCGTCCGTCGAGCAGGGAGACAGGCGGCGTGGCCTCCATGTTGAACGACAGGCTTGACCCGCGCGTCGGGAAAATGGGAAGGTCGCGGTTGTCGCGGCGCAGCGTGAAGTTGTAGGCCACCGAGTTGGCAATACCGGTTTTGAACATGTCAGAACCAAAGGGGTAGTTGTTGATGTCAAAGCGTCGGTACTCAATGGCGTGGTAGAGCGTGAAGTAGTCGTCAGGCCATTTTAGGCGCAGTCCTTGACCCAGCGTAACCCCCGTGATGCTGATTTTCTGGGCCGTACTGTCGGTTCGCCCGGAGGCATTCATAATGTTGTGGTATGCCGTGAACGTAATCGAATTCGGCTTTTTGCCTCCCAACCAGGGCTCGGTAAAACTGAAGTTGTAGGACGAGAAGAAGGTTCCGTTGCTCTGAGCCCGCACGTTAATCGTTTGGCCGTCGCCCGAGGGGAGGGGTCGCCAAGCCTTCTTATTAAAGATGTTTTTGGCGCTGAAGTTGTTGAAATTCAGGCCGGCAGTACCGATAACCATGTTTGCTCCCCAGCCGCCCTGCAGCTCAAGCTGACTGGTGGATTGCTCGGTTACGGAATACTCTAGGTCAACCGACCCCGTCATCGGGTCGGGGTTGGGCACAATGTTAATGGATCTTGGGTCGAAGTAGCCCAACTGCCCCAGCTCTCGAATGGTTCGCTGAATGTCTGCCTTAGAGAACAAGTCTCCGGGCCGGGTGCGGATCTCGCGGTAGACTACGTGGTCGTTGGTGCGGTCGTTGCCCACCACCTTGACCTTGCGCACCGTGGCCGGACGCCCTTCGCGAATTCGAATTTCAAGGTCAATGGAGTCGTTGGCAACCCTCGCTTCGACCGGAATCACGTTGCTAAAGAGGTAGCCGGTGTTGAGGTAGAGCGAAGAAATATCGTTCCCGTTGGGGTCGCCATTCACCCGAGTTGCGAGCAACTTCGAGTCGTAGCGGTCGCCCGCATCAATTCTCAAAATACCCTGTAGGGTCGCGTTGTCGTACTTGGAATTGCCCAAAAAGCGCACGCTGCGGTAGTAGTAGGGTCGGCCTTCTTCGACGGTAAACACCAGTCGCACACGGGCCTTGTCTTTAATCATTAGCCGGTAGGTGCTGTCGCGCACAATGCGGGCATCGCGGTACCCGGCGTGGTTGTAGGCCTCGACGATGAGGGCGCGCTCGCCATCAAGCTTGTCATCGAGGTACTTCGCAGACTGAAAAATATTCCACCAGCGCAGGCGATGCAGCTCGTCCATGGCCCGTCGAAGCTTGCCCCCGCTAAGGGCGGTATTCCCTTCAAAAACAATGTCGTCAATTCTAAGGCGCGGACCCTCCTCGACGTCAATGCGCAGTACCTGAGCCTGGGCAAAGGAAGTGTCGGCTTCGGCCGTGATTTTTGCCGTGGCGTCCGGGAAGCCCTTCTCGATTAAATGCTTGCGAATGATGGACTCCGAATTGCGGAGCAGGTTTTGCGATACGATGGTTCCGCGACTCAGACCCAGCTTCTCCCGCAGTGCGTCCTGGCGGGCCTTGCTCAGGCCTACGAAGTAGTACTTGCTGAGCTTGGGGAGCGTTTTAAGGCGAAACTCGAGGTAGACGACCCCGCCGTTGCGTGCGGTGATGAAGAGCTGAACGTCTTCAAACAACTCCTGCTTCCAGAGGTTTCGCACGGCATCCGCAATTTTTTCAGACGGAAACTGCACCACGTCGCCAACCCTTAGGCTGCTGAGCAGGGTCACCATCGAGGGGTCGAGTTCCTCGGCTCCCGTGACCAGTATTCCCCCGATTTCGTAGTCGATTCCCGCGGTGACCTCTACGCTCGATCCGGCGGGCATTTGGCCCAAGACGGAACCCGTGACCAGCAACATAATTGCTAGGGTGATGGTGCGGAGGCGGTTCATTGCTTTAGTTGTTCGCTTGTTTTGCCGATTCGGCGTTCTCGTTGGGCGTATTCTTCAAGCGCCTCAACAAGATCCTTCTTCGAAAAATCGGGCCAAAGTACGGGCAAGAAGATTAATTCTGCGTACGAAATTTGCCAGAGCATGAAGTTTGAAATGCGCTGCTCCCCGCTGGTTCGTATCAGCAAATCAGGGTCGGGCATCGCGCTGGTCCAAAGGGCTTTGGCAATGTGTTCTTCGCTTATGCTTTGAGGGTCAATTTGGCCCGAAGCGGCCTGCGTGGCAATGGTGCGCACGGCATCCAGGAGTTCTTGCCGCCCGCCGTAGCTCAGGGCCAGGGTCAGTACCATGCGCTGGTTGTCCTCCGTCGCTTCGATTGTTTCGTCGAGCTGGCGGCGAGCCCGTGAGGGCAGTGCGGCGAGGTTGCCAATGGCGTTGAGGCGGATTCCGTTTTCTTGCAAAACGCCCAACTCTTTGCGCAGGCTGGTCATGAGGATGGTCATGAGGGCATCGACCTCGGCCTTGGGGCGCTGCCAGTTCTCTTCAGAGAAGGCATAAACCGTCAAAAATTGAATCCCCAGTTCCGCGGCTCCGGTGGCAGCGCGGCGCAGCGCCTCTACCCCGATTTCATGGCCTCGGATGCGGGTTGCAAAACCCTGCTTCTTTGCCCAGCGGCCGTTGCCGTCCATGATTATCGCTACGTGCTGCGGAATGGTGTTCATTAGTTAAGAAATGCTGCGCAGGTTTCCCAAAATTTTTCTAAGTGCAAACCTAGACCAATATTCACGCGAAACAACCCATCGTTTTGGTCAAATTGTCCGCGCGAATAGCCCACGAGGCCGCGGTTGCTCGGGTCTGCAAAGTAGGCCGCGGCGTCGCCCCGCGCTTCGCGCAGAATGGCCACGTCGGTGTAGTCGCCCGAGACGTCGTCTACGTAGTCGCTCTGAATCCAAGTCCACTGAACTTCTGCCTGGGCCGTGAACCAGGGCCCAAGGTGCGCCCGCCAGCCCAGTCCGAGCGGTATGCTCAGGGCGCGCGTGCCGTAGATGGTGGTTCCGCTGCCGGCTAAGCCCTGGCCTTCGGTCCCTAGGGGTCGCAGGTCAATCCATTCGCCTAGGTACTGACCCTGAGGTCGGTAGGCGGTAATTCCGAGTCCGCTGAATAAATAGGGAGTATGCTGAAACTTAAACGAGGGGATGCGCATGGGCAAAAAAGACACTTCGCTCATGACCCAGACGCTTTGGGTTTGGGTTCGAATGGTTATTCCACGGGCAAGGCGGTCGGCTCGGCTTGATGCGGCATCGCTGGCGGTGAATTCCCCCTGCTCGGCCACCAGCCGAACCGAGTAGTGGGGATGCCCTTGGTATCGGTAGCCCAGGGTCCATGCATTGCCCTGGCTGGGATTGCTCCAGGTCGGACCAACGTCTCCACGCAGGCCCAGTCCGCCCCAGGAGAGGGTAAGGTCTTGGCTGTGCTGCGATGCGGCAGGCAAGGCAAGAGTTAGGATTAAAAGCAGGATGCCAGTGCGCATAGAGCCCCAAAGATAAGGCCTTCGCAAGAGGCTAGTTGCGGCGGTCGAGTCCCCAGAGAAGCTTGTTGCGCAGGGTAGTCGGGAAGTTGTGCTCTTCGGTTTGCACCAGGCGAAACTTGAAGTCGGCCTGCTGGATTTTAAGGGTGGTCCCGACATCCAAAGAGAATACGCGCGAATCCATCGAGCAGAGGTAGCTGTCTTCACGGGCTTCGATGCGGAGTTCGAGTATTCCATTGTTGGGAATAACGAGCGGCCTCACGGTTAAATTGTGCGGAGCAATGGGCGTAAGGATAAAATTCGGCGACAGGGGCATCAGAATCGGGCCGCCGCAGCTGAGGTTGTAGCCCGTGGATCCGGTGGGCGTGCTAATGATGAGGCCGTCGGCCCAGTAGGTGTTGAGGAATTGTCCGTTCAGGTGCACGTGTATCGAAATCATGCTCGTAGTGCCCTTGCGGCTTACTGCGATTTCGTTGAGTGCAAAGTCGGGATCCAGGAGTTCAGGGCCTTCGGCCGAGGCTTGCAGGGTGTAGCGTTCTTCGATGCGGTAGGCGCCCTGCAGAATGCGCTTTAGCGAAGCGGGGGCCTCGTCGCGGGTTATGTTGGCCAAAAAACCGAGGCGGCCCGTGTTGATTCCGATCAGGGGAATTCCGCTGCGCCCCACCTGCGAGCAGGCGTCCAAAATGGTTCCGTCGCCGCCAATGACCATAAGAAAGTCCGGGTTAAGTGCTTGAAGCGTTTCTGCAGAAGTGTATTCCGGAAGGGTCAGGCCAAGGTCCCAGGATTCGTTAAGGCGCTTTTGAAAACCGCGGTACATGGTTACCTGGCATCCTTCTTCTTGGAGGGTTCCGAGAATGCGCTCTATAAAGGGTCGGGCTTCGTCGGGAATGCGTTTACCGTAAATAGCAATGCTTGCCATAGTCCAATGATTAAACGCTTAGGTAGTGAAGAAGGTGGTCGAGGTTGTCTTGCGCGTCGTCTTGTCGGCGCCCTCGGGGGAAGGAACCCAGTACCGTGATGCCCATGCGCTCGAGGGTTTCGGCAGCGGCCGTGGGGTCGGGCTGGTCCAGGCGAAGCCATGTTCCAAAAAGTCCGCTCTCTTGATCGAAGTCAGTGGCCATGGCAACTATTCGATAGCCCTCTTCTTCAAGGGTTTGAATAACGGAACCCCTAAGGGTCTGAACGTCTTGAAGCCAAATGCTGCTGCCCGGGAGCTGAAAGCACCAATGCTGGCCCATCCACTGGCTAAGGCGGCTGGCGCTGAGTCCGCCTAAGAGTTCGAGGTCTTGGTTGACCACCGCAACGGAATCGAGCCGGTGCTCGGCAAGCAGAGACAGGGCATCCACGGCGTGCTGGTCGCTGTAAAACGGGCGCACCTCAAGGAGTTCGCCCGACGCGCTCTCCATGCCAAGGTAGAGCCCCTGCGGGTTGGACACTGGCCAGTGCAGTTGGCCTTCGGGGCGTTCCATCTGCAGTATTTCGTTCCAAAACATGCATCAAACGTAAGGTAGGATTTCTAAACAGTTGCGCGACCTTTGGTAAACCTTCCTAAATGTTTGAATTATGGCAGTATTGCGCCCCGCCCGCTTGTCGGTGAACATCAATAAAGTGGCAACGCTACGCAACAGCCGAGGAGGCAATGTGCCCAACGTACTCGAGGTCGCCGCGCGCGCTCAAGACTTTGGTGCCGAGGGAATTACCGTACATCCTCGCCCTGACGAACGCCACATCAGGTATGCGGATGCCCGCGCCCTGAGGGCTGTGGTCCGCACTGAATTCAACATTGAAGGCTACCCAAGCCGTGATTTTATCGATTTGGTCCTCGAATGCGCTCCCGAGCAGGTTACCCTGGTCCCCGACGCCCCCGACGTGCTCACTTCTAATGCCGGCTGGGATACCCTCAAGCACGCGTCGATGCTGCAGCAGGTGCTGGCCGAGTTTCGCACAGCAGGAATCCGCACCTCGCTCTTTATGGAGTGCAATTTTGCCCACATTAAGGCAGCCAAAGAGCTGGGATCTGACCGAATTGAACTCTACACCGAGGCCTTTGCCCAAGGCTATCAGGCCGCACTTGCATTAAGGGATGGCGGCGATCAGGCTGGTTTTGATCGCCTGCGCACTGCGGCGGTTCAGCCCTATGCAGACGCGGCGGAGTTGGCTCATTCTCTGGGTTTGGGCGTCAATGCCGGCCACGACCTCAACGCCGACAACCTGGCCTTTTTTGCGGCATCGGTTCCGCAGCTCGACGAGGTTTCGATTGGGCACGCCCTCATTGCCGACGCCCTTTACCTCGGACTCGAAAACAGCATCCAACGCTACCGCTACCAGCTTGAGTTGGGGGCGCAACAGGCACTTTTTTAGCTGCGGACCCTGTACCTAACCGCATCATGGCAGCAGTAGCATTATCCAGTAAAATTCTAGGAGCCGGAGGCCGTCCGCTCATAGTGCTTCATGGCTTTTTGGGCATGGGCGACAATTGGGCCTCCCACGCTCGAATTTGGGCGGACCAGGGCTTTGAAGTGCATTTAGTGGACCAGCGCAACCACGGCCGTTCGCCCCACACCTCCAGCCACAGCTATCCCGAGATGGTTCAGGATGCATTGGCCTATGCCGAGTCGCACTTCAAGCCAGGGCCCTTGGCTTGGCTTGGCCACAGCATGGGCGGCAAGGTCGTGATGGAATTTGCGGCTCGCTACCCTAGTTGGGTGGAGCGCATGGTTGTCGTAGACATTGGCCCTAAGGCCTACCCACCGCACCATCAGTACATTATTGACGCCATGAAATCCCTTAATTTGCTGGAACTGGGGTCAAGAACCGAGGCCGATCGGGCCATTGAGGTTTACCTGAAGGACTGGGGAATTCGTCAATTCCTTCTAAAAAACCTAGAATGGAACAGCGACAAGCAGCTGGGGTGGAGGTGCAACCTCCCGGTTCTTGAGGCCAGCATGAGCCGCATTGGCAAGCCCCTTGGCCCGCTTGATAACTACGTGGGCGCATGTCTTTTTGTGCGCGGACTCGAGAGCGACTACCTGCGCGACGAGGATTGGCCGGGAATTGTGAAGCATTTTCCTGCCGCACAGCTAGAGAGCGTCGCGGGCGCGGGGCACTGGGTGCACGCCGAGCAGCCGCAGGCTTTTCAGCTTGCCGTCGGTTCTTTTTTAGGGTCCTAGAAGGCCGCTTTTAAGACCAGCTTCTGCAGCGGCCCGGGGTGGGCGAAGCGCTGGTCGCTCAGGTCGGGCTCGCTAAAGCGGTTGCGAACGTTGTTGCTGAAGGCGTAGGGTTCGGTGGGGTTGCCAAAAAGTCCACGGTCCATGGCGCGGTTCCCGTTGGTGTCAAAGTAGGTTGCTAAAATGTACTGACCGGGATTCCGCAAACCCAAAGACACCTGCTGCGGATTGCTTTCTGCCTTGACCAGCACCTCTTCGATGACTTTGCCGTCGGCGCTTCGGAGCGACAGCATCCAGGCTGCCTTGGGGCTTCGAGCTTCCCAAGTGCTTGTGCTCACGGCGCACTGCACTTTCAGTAGGCTTGCATTGGGAACGAGGGTCGATGATTCGACCGACGGAATTCCCAAAAAGAAGAAGGCTAAGAGAAGGCTTAAAAGCCTGGGCGCCATGGTGAAACTAGAGGAGTATCTAGCGAATCAGAACCACAGAACCCTGCTCCGAGAGGCGTACCTGGTTGACTCCGTCGGGGTCAATGTAGGTAGCAGTAAGCTGCCAGAGGTAGGTGCTCTCTTTCATGGCGCGGCCGTTGTAGTTCCCGTCCCAGCGATCGCGGGGGTCGTTGCACTCAAACACCAAGCGGCCGTAGCGGTCAAAAATCCGCATATTATAGGTTGACATTTCGCAAGCCTCCGACACCACTACCCCAAAGAAGTCGTTGGTATTGTCGCGGTTGGGAGTGAATGCGTTGGGGGCAAAAACTCCGCAAACCTCGGTTGGATTGGGATTGGTTTGGGCACCTAAAGTGACCGAGAAAGCAATTAAGAGCAGGGCAATGATGGAGCGCATAGAGTACAAACTTAGAACGATTTTGGGTTTCCTCCGCCCTTGCGCAGAAGTCGGGGTAATTGACTGCGCGAACGATTGGGCTCGTCTAATGAACGGCTGCTGTCTTGGTCGCCGTCGTCCCATTCAAACTCGTACTTTTTTTCGGGCGCAATGGTTTGGTATTCCGCTGGTTTCACCGAATTCTTAACTTCGGCGGCCTGCTTTTGCCAGTCTTGCTTGATGGAGGCCTTTGCGTCTTGCCGCATGGACTTCCCGTCGAGCTTAATCGACAGCTTGTCAATGGGGCCCGTAGCACGAATCGGCACCCATACTGGTCCGCGGCTGGACTCTTCGGTGATGTAGGTATCGAGGCTCTTGCTGCGCTTGGGCTTACTGCCTACTATCATGTCTCTGAGCTGAAGTTCAAAACGATAGTCCACGATTTGGTCAAATCCGTGGGTTCCGGCGACTTTGAGCTGCAGGGCGTTGTTTTCAAGCAGCATTTCGGGAATCAGAATGCGCTGCTGCGAGATGTAGATGCTGTTTCGAAGCGGGGCAAAGCGCACGTCTTTGAGGTCTTCCACCTCGGCAAAACGCGCAAGCTGCTGCAGGGCCTCGATGCCGCGCAGTCGTCCGCCCTCAAGGCTGAACTGAACCTCGGCGATCAGGCTCTTGGGGTCTAAGTCGTAGTTCGCATCAAAGTCGCATTGAAGCTGCACAGAAGCATCTAGGGTTCCGTCGATGTTATCTGCAGTTACAGTGCTTTGATTGAAGTTGCGGACTTCGCGCATGAGCGTGCTCAGCCTAACACGCTGCAGCTGCATTTGCGTGCTTAGGTGCCCGCCGTCGGGCTGCGCTGCCGTCCAGTCGCCGCTGCCTCGAATTTGCCCTCCGCCCATGCTCATGAGGGCATTTTTAAAGCTAAAGTTGAGTCCGCGCCCCACAACGTCGGCCTGAACGTCGGCCAGATGAAGGTCTTGGTAGTGAAGGCGGTTCGCGCGGATTTCTAGGCGATAGGGGTCATTGAATTCCGGATCCTCGGGGTTGGTGGGGCCGGTCCAGAGGCCATTCCAGACTTCAGATTCCATTAATTCGCTGGCATTGAGCTGCTTGCACCGAATCTGAAGGTCGTGGGCCATTCCCAAATCGTTTAAGGCATTGCGCACGGTTCCATTAATTACTGCGTCGGACCTTCCCAGTACGATGCTCCAGTTTTTAAGGTTTAGGTCCTGCCCGTCGAGCTGAACTTCGCCTCCGCGCACTTCAAGGGGCATTTTGTTGCCCTGAGGACGCCATTGGCCCGGGATAAACGCAAGCGTTCCCGACCACATTCCGCCCCAAACGCCCTTGCTGCCCAGCTCGTCAAGATTGGCGTAGTGCTGGCGGAATCCGACGGTTCCGTTGGCGCTTCCGCTGGATTCTTCCCAAGTTTCTATGCCTACCCAGCTCAGAAATTCTGAGGTTGCGAGGTTTGCGGTCCCATCAAAGCTCAGGTCGGGTGCCTCGAAGTTGCTCCATTTAAAGAGGCCCTTGATTTGGCTTGCCTTGCTTTGCGCGGCGCTCAGGTCAATTTCAAGTTCTGAACTGGCTGCGCGCGCCTGCGCTCCGTTGTCGAAGCGAACGACCGCGGCAATATCCGAGAAGTCAAAGGCCCCGGAGGTTAGTCGGCCCTTGGTCCAGACCCCGTCGACCACAAGGCGGCTGCCCTTGGCGTTGGTTTTGGCCTGGGCCTTGACACTCAGAAGGCCATCGATTTTTAGGGTTTCTGGGTCGGGCAGAAGTTCCTTGGGAATCAAAGCGACCACCTTGGCCACATCGAGGTCTTTGGCCGTCATGAGCCAAGTGCCCTCCCCGTCGCGCAGTTCCCCTTCAAGCGCGAGCGGCCATCCGGCTAGGTTTAATGTTCCGTTCTCGACGGCAAACTGACCCGCTGAGCCGGTCATTTCTGCCTTGCCTTCAATGCGGAGGGGCTTGGCGGCAAGGTCGGGAACCCAAAGTTCCCAGTCGAGTTCGGCGGCAAAAGCCTCCGCGTCAAGGCTTCCTCGTGCGCGGACGCGCTCCGCCAAAAAGGTCTGGCTCCAGGGCGGATTGCCCTGCCCGCTCAGGCTCACCTTGGTATTGAGCAGGGTTAGGCCATCGAGCTGCACGGCAGCCTGGTCAGAAGCGCTGGGGTCCTCCTTAAAAATGCCGTAGTTGTTGCTGCCGTCTTCGTTCCAACGAAGTTTTAGGCGGCCGTCTTTTAGGGTTATGCGCTGCATTATGTAGGTTCCCCGAATGGCCTTTAAGAGGTCAAACTGGGCAAAAACGCTTGAGGCATAGGCAAGAGTGTCGCGTGGAATTTGCGGGTCCGGTACCAAAACCTTTTCAAAGCGCAGCGAGACGTCCGGGAACTGTGCCCAGAGGTCTACCTCGAGTCCGCCAATTTGCACGGGGCTGTTCAAGCGGCCGTTGACCGCCGTGAGCATTGCTCCCTTGAGCTCATCCTGGTGGCTGTATACATAGCCCGCTAGGCCTCCCAAGGCCGCCGTTGCAATGGCTAAAACCCAGAGGAGGATGCGAAGGGCTCGGCGCATTTACTGCTGGATTTTGAGAAAGGCAACTTCTTTTTCAGAGAGCAGCCTCCACTCTCCGCGAGAAAGGTTCTTTTTGGTCAGGCCGGCAAAGTCCGTGCGGTCCAGTTTGAGGACCTCGTAGCCGAGCGCACCAAACAAGCGGCGCACAATGCGGTTGCGGCCAATGTGGACCTCAACGCCCACTTCAAAGGGATTCTCGGGATCAGGGAATTCCAGTTTGTCGACGTGCGCTGGGCCGTCTTCAAGGTTGATTCCTTGCTTTAGGCGTTCCGCATCGAGCGGACTAAAGGGTTTATCGAGCGTTACCTGATAAATTTTCTTAGCTCCGTGGCTCGGATGCGTCAGTTTCTTGGCCATGGCGCCGTCGTTGGTCAGCAGCAGAACTCCGGTGGTAGAACGATCAAGGCGACCGACGGGGTAGATGCGCTCGCGGCAGGCCTTACCCACCAAATCCATTACGGTTTTGCGCGCTCGTTCGTCGTCTACGGTCGTGATAAAGCCCTTGGGCTTGTTGAGTAAAACATACATTTTGCGTTCGCTTTTGAGGCGTTCGCCCGCATAGCGCACGTCGTCACCCGGCCCCACTTTGATGCCCATGTCCATGACCACTTTGCCGTTTACAGTGACCAAACCTTGAGCAATAAGGGTGTCTGCTTCTCGGCGAGAGCAAACCCCTGCGTGAGCCAGGTAGCGGTTAAGCCTCATGTGGTCGCTGTCGGGAGCGTACTCCTCGGCGGTTTTGAACTTGGGCCTTCCGGTGGGCTTGCGCCATCCTTCGGGGGTCAAATTCGATGCGCGGGGGCGTTCGCTGCTTTCGGATCCGTACTTGGGGTGAAGTCGGCCTTCGCCGCTGAAGTGCTTGGGACCAAGGCCTTCAAGGTTCCAGGGCTCGTGCGGAGTCTGGCCAACGCTAGCAGGCCCGTTGACTCTTGGCCCATTGCCCCCTGGGCCGTTAGCGCCTGGTCTTTGAAAGCTTGGCTTCGAGAAAGAAGGCTTTGGGAAGGACGATCTCGGTCCGTCAAAGGACTTTCGGGGACCAAAAGTCTTGGTTGCTCCGCCCATACGGTCGGGCCGACTGGGTCGGTCGGTTCGGAATCCGCGGTCGCCTCCGGTGGGTCGGTCGGGCCGACTGGGTCGGTCGGTTCGGAATCCGCGGTCTTCGCCGGC
>ERZ888423.2867-NODE-2867-length-12174-cov-32.538823_pt1 | contig 12174 bp, 8 predicted proteins | sample MGYA00520523_ERZ888423 | MGnify/ENA primary metagenome ERZ888423 (study PRJEB32303, sample SAMEA104408611) | aquatic metagenome | biome: Brackish water; feature: Pelagic; material: water | place: Baltic Sea | collected 2014-06-08T10:24:00 | depth 30,27 m ...
AATTCTCAGTAGTAGGTGAATTTTTTGGTAAAACAATCCCATACTTATTTTCTAATTTAAGACCCGTAAATGCATGGTAAGCAAAAAAAACAGTTATTAAAGTAATAAGACCTAGTATGAAAAATCTATTTCTTAAGATAAAATCTGCAATTCTTTTCCACATGTTTGAACTATTTTGTTTTTATCTAATTGGAGTAAATTTAAGTAAATTGCTCCGTATTACCCCAAAAAATTTCGCTTAGAAAATTATAACCAACGAAAAAGTTCATCAAACATTCCCTTCCCCCATCGAGTATTTCCGTATTCTTTTTCGATTTTTAAACGTAATTCATCTAAGGTAAAAACTTTATTTTTGCCAATTGGCAAGACAATGTCTTCTTTCTTTGGCTTAATTAATTCTACGTTTTTTGCAAAGTAAATAATTCCTCCATCTTCGCTGGCTAAACCTAAAATTGTACCTGGCAAACCACAAAAACCCTCGGGACCAACGCTTGGAATCAATGCTGAAGTATACCATGCATAAATTCGGGTGCTATCATTTTTTTGATAGATTGCTTTTCTACAATCATAACCACTTATTACTCGCTTATTATCTGTTATTTTCCATTGGCGACTTGGAAGTGAATCTAAAATGTAAATATTCTGACCGAAAACCGCCAAAATTGTAAGCTGGCTTTTTTTCTGAAGCTGCTGATAATAAGTATTTTTACTTGTCATCCAAGACATTTGATCAGAGGTTCCTTGTTCAGGTATGGCTTTAAAAATCGAGCAAGTATCGTTAAATAACAGTTCAAATTTCTCTGTTCTAATCTTATTTGTTTCATTGATCATGCGCTTCATGCGCTTATCTGTATATCGTTTTTCTAAGTTTGTACGGCGTTCAAAAGTGATTTTCCCACTTGTAGCATATTGAGAAAAAACAGGACTTATTAAAAACAACAAGACCCCTATTAAAAATAGCTTAGTGCCAACCTTTAAATTCATCTTCTTTGGTTTTATTATTATTAAACTTATACGTTAATCTTAGTAAGAAATAGCGAGAAATAATGGATGTAAAATTATCCGTAACAACATTTCCATTTACTTGTCTTGACAAATTTAAATTTTGATTTAATAAGTCATTTCCAGAGAGCGTAAGGATTAAATTTTCAGTTTTGAAAAATGCTTTGCTCACATCTGCGTTTACAATAAAAATATTTTTATTAAACCCATCAGCTCTTTGAGAGTTGATTGTATAATTTGCATCAAGTTTTATGGTAATATGACTTTTTAACTGCCATTCTAATGCAAATTCATAGCGTTGTGTTGTGAAAGGTTGACTTGAATTAGTGGATAGAGAACTGACTGGATTCGAATAACTAAATGTGTTGCCAATTTCTATCTCTAAAGAATCTAAATTAATTTCAAAATCAAACCCTCCAGAAATTGAGGTATTTTGAGTAACATTATTTGCACTATTAATTACATTAGTATATCGGTTATAGGAAACATTTGCATTTGGTTCAATTTCTAACTTGCGACTTAAAAAAGGTATTCCTGCTCCGAAATAGACATTCCCAAATAAGTTTCCATCTACATTGACTGTTTTGGAGATTGTTCTTCCAAAATTATCAAAGGAAGTTGAATTTGCAAATGCGTTGTTTGTAACACTTGCGTTAAATCCACTCCAAATATAACGGCCAGATAATGCCTGCCAAGTATTAAAATTTCCATTTAAGTTGTGTACATAATTTGGTTTCAAATCTGGATTTCCCTCTTGAGTTCGATTGGGATTTGAATTGTCAAGAACGGGTTGTAAGTCATTAATGGAAGGTTGAGAAGATGAAGTAGTGTAATAAATACCCATTCTCTTGTTCATACTTGGTTTGTATTGATAACTTAAACGCGGTAAAATATTATCGATATTCTGATTAATTTGAGAAGAATTAATAAAATTTGTATTTACAATATCTATGTTTCTATACCCTATTCCTCCAATTACAGTATGAAAACTTTTTTCAAAAATACCAATTGCAGAAATACGGTGCTGTATTCTAGAATTATCAAAAACATTTGATAAAATATCTACTTGTTCAGTGTAAGAGCCATCTCCTCTATTGAAAGTTTTTTTGTCTTGTTTGTTTAGTCCATTTTCATATAGATACTCAAACTCTAATTTAAAATAATCTGAGAGAGGTTCGGTGTACGTTATTATTCCAAAGTTACTAAGCGATGAATTGTCATTGTTCTTTTTCTGATCTATTAATTTAATTTCATTTTCTGCGATATTATTTGATGTCGAAAGTAATTGACCTTCTGTTTCATTATTTGAGTATCCAAAAATATACTTAAACTCCAATTCGCGTTTTTTCTTCATAAACTTTCTTCTAAGTAGAGCTTGTGAATTGCTTGTTATGCCGTTCGATGTATTTGTATTCATAACATCCGTTTCCAAAGATTTTAAATTTGTTTCCCCCAAAAAAGATGAAATGTTTTTTTCTTCACTCTGAGCATAATCGATGTTTAAATTAGGCTTAATCTCAATGAAAGTCAATGAATCTAAATTAGTAGAATAGGAAAAATTAATTCGATGCGCTTTGTTTTCAGTGGTATTTTGAATTGAATCCTTAATAAAATAGGTTGTATCTGTAAGGAAATACTGAGATGAACTATTTGAATTTGCAATCAAATTACTTTCTAAATAAGAATAATTAAAGCCGATTTTTCCAGTTTTTCCTATTTTATCTGAATAATAAACTCCCGCTTTCAAAGTTTGTGGAATACCGCTTGTATTTGCTTGAGATCCTTGATTCCACATCGACATACCGCTAGCATTTCTTTCATTTTCCAAACCAAATTTATTCATGTCTCTGAAAGCAAAATTAGATTTTGGTGTATTTGAATTTAAAAGGAAAACAGATATTTTTTGTTTTTTGTTAAACTTGTTGAATAACAATTCACTTTCGTAGAAAGTATTTTTGTTAAAGAAGGCAAAATCAGAGGCCCCAGATAATTTTCCAAAATATCCTTTTTTTGCACTGTCTTTTAATCTTAAATCTAGCACTTGAATTTTTTCATCCTCTCCAGGTCTAGACTCCTCATTTTGTTTCTCATATACTTCTACTGAAGAAATACTCTTAGCACCAAGATTTCTTGTTGCAATGGTAGGATCAGATCCAAAGAATTCATCTCCATCAACTAAAACTTGAGATATATCTTTTCCTTGGGATGTCAAAGATCCATCTTCATTCACTTTAATTCCCGGAAGTTTTTTTAATAAGTCTTCAACTACAGCATTTTCGCCAACCTTAAATGAATCGGCAACGTAAACAAGTGTATCTCCACGATAATAAATAGGATTTTTATTAGCAAAAACTACCACTTCCGCTAAATCTTTTGTCACCGAATTTAGTTGAATTCGAGGGATATTAATTTCTAAATTTCCTTTATGTCCAATAATATAATAGGTCTTCGCCTCGTATTCTGGATGCTCAATAATCAAAGAAAATGTATCGATTGGGAAATTTGCAAACTCAAATGCACCATCAAATTTTGTTCGTGTAGCACCTAAGAGTAAAGAGTCCTTAATTCTTACACTAAGTACCGAAACATTATTAAGCATTTTTACTCCACTTGAATCAAAAACAATTCCCTTTATATTCATCTTTTGGGAAAACCCAAAGAAGGAAGTAGAAAGAAAAAAGAGAAGAAAAACTGTTTTTTTTAAATGCATTGTTTTTTTATTGCTGTCCAAAGTTACTTACTTTATTGTTCTGAATGTTTATAAAGCTCAAATCTATTTTTTATTAACTAATTCTATCCCTGTCAAAGCTTGAAAGGTAAAACCATTTGCTTCTGTCAAAATCTCAAACTCTATTTTCAATGGTCTATTTTTGTATTGATTTTCACGGTTTTTTAATAATTTTAGAATGCCACTATACTCCTGAAATGCCAAAGTTGATCCATATTTTTCTGTTCCAACTAGTAAGTAAGCTCTATCTAGCATTTCCATGAAACCTTGAAAATTTGTTTGGAAATCACCTTTTTGATTTATAATTTCTTTGGCTTTGATATCATCATGAATTATAAAATCTACTTTTTTAAATTTATTAGATGACAATTTTATTGCATCATTAGAAAATCTAGCTCCAGAGTAGATGACTTTATTTTTAGAATTATAACACGAAATCTTCTCACTAAAATAACTCTTGTTTTCTTTTAAGACACTAATTTCTTGCTGAGAAAAATTCTTATCTATACCATTATAATAAAAGCTTGTCTTAACAATTTTACCATTTATGAATGACTGCTCATGAATTAGCTTTACGATGGCAAATGATTTATCTACAAAACCCTTGACTTGTTGTGCATTTCCATCGTTATCTGTATAACTTAAACTAGCAACTTCAATTAAGTCTTTTCTATTACTTAACGAATCTAGAAATGCAGCAAAATATTCTGGATAATTAAACTCTGAAAGTTTTGTTTTAGTCGAATTTTTAGTCCTTGTACTTTCTTTATTGGAATAATCGCAGGCACAAAATAGAAAAAGTAATAAGGCGCTGAAAAGAAATCGATTCATACTGATTTTTTAAATAAAAACTAGAAGTTACTTTTCACCTTTAAATTGAATTTGCCAAAAATCCAAATTTTAAATTTAAAAATCAATAAATAAAAAGCAGGAATAATTACCAAGGTTAAAAAAGTCGCAAAAGACAAGCCATAAATGATTGCCCAAGACATAGGTCCAAAGAACAGATTGTTATCACCTCCAATAAAAATATTTGGGTCATAACTTGAAAATAAGGTGAAGAAATCAATGTTAAATCCTATTGCCAATGGAATCAATCCTAATACTGTTGTAATTGCAGTTAGTAATACAGGTCGAAGACGTGTTTTTCCAGCTTGAATTGTAGCAAGAATAAACTCATCATTAGAAAGGGGCTCATCTTCCTTTAAGCCAAGTTCATTACGTCTCTTTTTTTGTAAAAAGTTGGTATAATCAATTAATACAATTGCATTATTCACGACAACCCCAGCTAATGAAATAATACCAATCATAGTCATAATGATTACGAAACTTTGTTGCGAAATAACTAACCCAAGAAAAACTCCAATTAAAGATAAAACGACAGAAAACATAATCACACCAGGAGCAGAGTAAGAATTAAACTGAGCAACAATTATTAATAAGACCAAGAAAACTGCAACCAAAAGCGCGTTACTTAAAAAAGCCATTTCTTTAGACTGATCATCTTGCTGGCCAGAAAATCTGAAAGAAACGGAAGCAGGCAATGAGCCAGAATTTTGGTACTTTTCCATTTTTTCTTTTAGGATTTTCACGACATTGTTTGCATTGTATCCCTCCGTTAAATTTGATGAAATAGAAACCAGTGGAATTTGATTTTTACGAATAACAGCAGAAAAAGAGGAGATTTCTTTTGGATCTTTTATAACAGAACGAATAGGAATATTCATCAAAACTCCTTTATTATTTCTAAAAATTAATCGTTGCTCTAAAAGCATGTCTAAATTTTCACGGCTTTCTTGGTTAAAGCGAACAACAATATCATAAGATTCTTCATCCTTTGTGTACGTTGAAATATCTTGTCCTAAGAGCGACTTTCTAATTGCCATTCCAACTTGCGCTGTAGAAGCATTCAATTTTCTAACTTGGTCACGGTCAACTTGAATTGGAATTTCAGGACGATTTGATTCAACATTCAATTTTAATTGTTCCACTCCAGGAACTGCCTCTCGATCTAAATAATTTTTAATGTTTTCAGCTTGATTAATTAATTCACTGTACTCACCTCTTCCAGTCACATCAATATTTATAGGTGCACCTTGAGGTGGACCTTCAGAATTCTTTGCTGCTGAGACTTCAATATCTGCATTGTATCTTCCTTTTAAACCGTCTTGAATTTCTTTCATAATCTCAGAAGTAGAATAATTTGAACGGAATTGAAACTCTGTAAAATTTACTGTTATCCTTGCTTTATTGGGCGTATTTCCCATTGCTACACCCTGTGCTGGATCACTTGTCCCCTCTCCTACTTGAGATATTATTGATTTGATAATCTGTTCATTTTTAGGGATTCCAGCTTCAGTATCTTTAGTAATATATTTTTCTAAAATTTTATTAATATCTTTCTCAACTTGAATAGTTGTTTCATTTGTTATTTTTATATCCGTTCCAATTGGATGAGAAATAAAAATATTGACATAATTTGGATTATTTTCTGGAAAAAACTCCACTTTAGGAGGAAAGATTACCATTAAAAAAATTGAGAAAAATAATAAACCAATTGTGCCTAAAATAAATTTTAAGGGGCGTTTTCCCGTCATTACAAAAGTCAAAAATTGCACATAAATACGATCTAACCGAGGCAAGAATTTTTCTTGAAAACGCATGGTTCCAGGATAAAGAACATAATAGTTTAACAAACTCATTAAGCCAAAGAAAATAAGCAAGTTTCCAAAAGATAGAAATCCAAAAATCACAAAGAAAATCCCAATCACACTTAAAATTAGAAAGGATTTAAAAACAATTTGTTTTACAGGTTTTTCCTGTTTGATTTTCATGTAGCTAACAGCAAGTACAGGATTGATTACGAGTGCGACAAACAACGAAGATGTCAATACAACCATTAATGTCAGGGGGAGAAATTTCATAAATTCACCGATTATCCCAGGCCATAAAGCCAGTGGAATAAAAGCTGCAACAGTTGTAGCCGTCGAAGAAATAATCGGCCAAGCAACTTCACCAACTCCCTGGATTACTGCTTCTTTGGCTGTATAACCTTCATCCATAAATCGGTAAATATTTTCTACAATTACAACACCATTGTCAACTAACATACCAAGAGCCAAAACAAGGGAAAACAAAACCATTACATTTAGCGTAACACCCAAAGCATTGAGTATCATAAACGACATAAGCATAGAAAGAGGAATTGCAACACCCACAAAAAGCGCATTTCTAAAGCCCAAGAAAAATAACAAGACTCCCACGACTAAAATAATTCCAAAAATGATGGAATTTTCAAGGTTTGAAACCATGTCCCGGGTATTATTAGATTGATCATTTGTAAGAGAAACATCCACACTTCTTGGAATTGTGCCATCTTTTTGCGCTAAGGCGATTATCTCATTAATTTTATCAGAAGCAATCAATAAATTTTGTCCCGCTTGTTTCTTTATATCCAACATGACAACAGAGCTTCCAAATTCACGGGCGTATGATGTAGTATCTGAATTTCCAAAATAAACTGAGGCAACATCTTCCAAGTAAACAGGTAAAAATTCATCTTGCTTTACAACAACCTTTCGCAGTTCATCAGCATCTTTAAATTCACCTTCTATTCGAATTGTTTTTCGCATGCCGTTCATCAAAACTTCCCCGCCAGAAATTGTCTGATTTTCTGAACTTACAGCATTTTGAATATCATCTAAGGTTACATTAACAGATTGAGCTTTAATTGGATCTACATCAATTCGCATTTCTTGTTCTTGAATTCCTCGAATATCCACCTCACTTATTTCTGGTAAATCTTCCAATGTTTTTTCCAAGTTCTTTGCAACATCTTTTAAAACACTTGTATTTTCGCCCCGAAGATTAATGTTCATTATGGGCATTTTCGATGGATCTAGCTCAAAAATAGTTGGTTCGACAGGCAGATCAGGAAAATCAGATTTTGTCCTTGCTTTATCTACAGCATCTTTCACTTTTTGCAATGCTTCATTAACAGGCATTTTAAAATCAAATTTGATGCGAATAGTCGTATAACCATGAACAGAATTAGAATTTATTTCATCAATTAACTTGATTCCGCCAATTTCTTTCTCTACCGATTGCGTAATTTTTTTAGCCATAAATTCTGGTGACGATCCAGGCTTGGCAATACCAACATAAATTTCAGGGATTTTTAATTCTGGGAAATTTTCTTTAGGCATTGAATTATATGCCAAAAAACCAGCTATTAATATGATAAAAGAAATAAGGAATACTGTTTTTCTGTTGTTAACAGATAGTGTTGTTAGTCCAAAACTTTTTGAGTTATTCTCCATTTTTAGTGACATTATTTTATTCTAACTTGATCTTTTTCTGTTATTCCTCTTGCTCCTTCAACAATAATTTTTGTTCCCTTCTTAATTGCTGCATTATCCTTTATAAGTGCTTCACCATCTTGATTTTCAATTAGCTCAACAGCTATTTTTTGTACTTTAAAATTACCTTTTGAAGAAGGAAGAGCTACCCAAACATAATCGGAATTATCTTGAGATTTTAAAATGCTTTTTGCGGGAATTACTAAGCCATTTTCAACAGTAAAATCAGTTATTCTAAGCTCAGCCAACATATTTGGCAATAACTCTTTATTACCACTAACCTTTGCAGCAATTCGAAAAGTTCTATTAGTTGGCTCTATAAAATTTCCAACAGTATTTACTTTTAAATTTAGAATAGTATTGTTAAAATTTGGAAATGAAACTTCTATGAGTGTACCGACTTTTATCTTACTAAGATGTTTCTCTGAAATTGAAGCAGTAATCTCAACATTGGAATTATTAACTAATCGCAACAACGGAGATTGAGGACCAGCCATCTGTCCTTGCTTCGCATAAACAACATCAATAATTCCAGAAAAAGGAGCTTTAATCGCTGACTTTCCTCGTTGCGTATTTAAAGAATTTAATTTAGCTCGCAATGATTTTACAGCATTTCGTGCAGTTTCATAGTCAAATTCTGAACCAATTCCTTTCGATTTTAATTCCTCTTGTTTTTGAAACATGTATTCTGCGTATTCGAGTTGTGTTTCGATTTCTTGTGCTCCAGAATTAATAAGCGCTGCATCTAATACAACAAGGGTTTGGCCTGCTGCAACTCGATCTCCAGATTTCACATTCACTTTCGTAATCAATCCCCCCATCTCTGCAGTTAATAAAATATCTTGGTCAGTTTCTACATTTCCTTGCGCATTTATAGTATGCTTAAAAGCTTTTACATCAGCAGTTTCAATTTCCACAAGTGGAAGAAATGATGTTTCTGCAACAGTCTTTTTTTCTTCTGAACTACAAGCCAAAAAAGATGCTGCCAAAATTACAATGTAAGTCAGTTTGATAATTAATTTCATGTTTAGTATTATTTTGTTGTTAAAATTTGATTGTATAATTTATCTAGTGTTATTTTTGATTGAAAAAGTTCTACCATAGAACCAATATATTGAGATTGGGCAATCATTAATTGGTTGTATTTCTGGGTAACAACAATACTACTCTCTTTTCCAATTTTTTCTTTTAGCAATGTATTTGAATAGATTTTTCCGGCAAGTTCAATATTCTCTTTTTGTAGAGCAAGCTTCTGTTTCGCGCCTATAAAATTGTTAGAGGCTTGAATCTCTTGCATTTTTAGAGCTTGTTCTGTTATTTTGAGTGTATTTTCATCTTGCATTAACTTTATTTTTGACTGCGAAATAATCGCACGACCAGATCCGCTTGAATAAATTGGAATGCTAAATTGAATCCCCCAAGATGTTTGAGGATACCAAGATTGGTTTGCAAAGAAATTTAGTTCATTTCTATAGGCAACATAAGAATGCTGAAATTGAGCTTTTAGAATAGGTAAAAAAGCCATTTTTTTATTCTTTAAATCTAATTTGTCTAATAAAATTTGCTTTTCTAATACCTTTAAATTGAAATTATCAGTAATAAAACCACCTTCTGCCAATAAAGATTTTTTTAGTAAATCGGATGTTGTTTCCGATAAACTAATCTCTTTGTCTAAAGGCAAAAACATTGCCAACTTTAGTATTGCTAGCGCATTATTATATTGAAGTTTTGATGATTCATGCGCATTCTTAGCGGATAATACTGCGTAGTTCATTTGGTCTACTTCTTCTTGAGTGATTACTCCTACTTCAAAAAAACTTTTTTGTTTTTCAAGTAATTTTTCAGATAATAAAAGCATTGAATCAACAAAAATTAAATTTTCTTTTGCTACAGCAGCAAGGTGATAGGCTTGACTAACATTGAATACAACATCCTCCTTTGTTTGAAGATCTAAGGTTTTTTGCATTTCTATTAGCACCCTTGAAGCAGATAAGGCAACAAAATAGGATCCGTTGAATAATAGTTGATTTACTTGAACATTTCCCAAAAGACTGTAATCCGTTCCACCTTTAAAACTAACTATCTCACCTTCATTAGCATTTGGATTAAAAAACTTAGCAGAAACTACTTGAACGGGTAAATTAAGGAAATTATTAAATCCGCTATTTGCTGATACTTGTGGCAAACCAATTGCCAGGTATTCTTTTTTTTGTTCTTCAGACTTCTCAATTGCTAGCGCACTATTTTTTATACTTAAGTGATTCTTTAAAGCAAAATCTTGTGCTTCTAATAAACTATAGGACATGTTATTCTGACCAAAAATTGTTGATGAAATCAACAAGAAAAAACATAGCAACTTATTCATTTAATTCTCTTTTATTTAAATACTCAATTCCTTTTTTATTTGACATTCCATAGATGTGAAAGCTCGTGGTTTCAAAATATACTTGGTCGTAGTGAAATTCAGGCCACGGAAAAATCTCACCAGACATAATAATATCTCCATAAGCAACAAACAATCTTGCAACTACCTCTGGATTCATGTTTTCACGGTAAATTCCTTCCTTAATTCCTCTTTGAATATTCTTCAAAATCATATCGTAAACGAAAGTCATTTTGTGGTCACACACTTTTTGCCAAGCACCTGGATAATGTTTTCGTAAATCATAAAAAACGGTTGGATTTACGGAACCTACATTTTCACAAACTGCCTTACTAATAAGAAATAAAGCATCAATCGCATTTTCTGCATTTTCAATGCTAGAAAGACAAATTGCTCTATCGTTTTCCAACTTTAAATCGATGATTGCGTTAATTAAAGAATCTTTGTCTGAAAAATACTGATAAAGTGTTTTCTTAGAAATTCCTAATTCCGCTGTGATGTCGTCCATGGTAACACTTCGCACGCCGTGTCTTAAAATGACACCAGATGCACGTGTTAAAATCTCTATTTTCTTCTCTTCCACGGCGCGAAGATAGACATAAAATTACGAATGGAAACTATTTTACATTAAAAAGTTTCTAAAATAAACATTACTAGTACATTAGTTCAAAAACACAAATTCTTATTAACTTTGAGAATGCCAAAAATGTTAGGAATTGATTTTGGGTTAAAAAGAACTGGTATTGCCATTACTGATGATTTAGGAATACTTGCAGTACCTCATACTTTTGTTGAGTCGATTCATCTTATGAGCTATTTAACCGAAACAATACCAAAATTAAAAATTGAAGCGCTTGTTCTTGGATATCCTCTTCGTTTAGATGGATCAGATTCACACATCAGCGAAAATGTAAGATTGTTGAAGGAAGCATTGGAAAAGCAATTTCCATTAATTCCAGTTTATCTGCAAGATGAACGTTATAGTTCCTCGCAGGCTATGGAAGCTATTCATCAAATTGGGAAAAAGAAACAACATAAGAACAAAGGATTAGTTGATAAAATCAGTGCTGCAATAATTCTTCAGGAATATTTGAAATCAACTGAAAAATAATTAATAAAAACATTGTTTGCGCTTAGCTAAAAAAACAAATTCTTACTTTTGTAGAAAATTTAGTAGATGATTTTGCCTATTGTAGCTTATGGTGATCCCGTTTTAAAAAAAGAAACGGAGGAACTTGCAGAAAATGATCCGAATTTAAAAACCTTAATTGCTGATATGTTCGAAACGATGTATAAAGCAAAAGGAGTTGGATTAGCAGCCCCACAAATCGGGAAAAGCATCCGTCTTTTTATTATTGATGGTTCTCCTTTTGCAAATGAAGAAGGCGAAGAAATTGATCCAAAAGCAATTGGCATTGAAAATTTTAAGAAAGTCTTTATAAATCCAATTATCGAAGAGGAAAGTGGCGAAAAATGGGCTTTTCAAGAAGGTTGCTTGTCTATTCCTAAAATCCGGGAAAATGTTATTCGGCATGAAAAGCTATTGATAAGCTACTACGATGAAAATTGGAAGTTTCACGAAGAGCACTACGATGGTTATGCAGCAAGGATTATTCAACATGAATACGACCATATCGAAGGAGTCTTGTTTACAGATCATCTTCCACCGCTTAAAAGAAAAATGCTTACAAAAAGACTACAAA
>ERZ888423.2868-NODE-2868-length-12173-cov-23.029213_pt1 | contig 12173 bp, 10 predicted proteins | sample MGYA00520523_ERZ888423 | MGnify/ENA primary metagenome ERZ888423 (study PRJEB32303, sample SAMEA104408611) | aquatic metagenome | biome: Brackish water; feature: Pelagic; material: water | place: Baltic Sea | collected 2014-06-08T10:24:00 | depth 30,27 m ...
TCCCAAATTGAAGGAGACCGCATGACAGGCTATATTCGCCAACGGATTCAACAACAATTTGGCGGCATTGGCCCCGGCTTTATACCGGCTCTCAATGTATACAGCACTATGAGCTTCAAGCAAAAAGTCTCACCTAACATGAAACGCTACACCGCGTTTTGGCCACCAAAAATGAGCTCTCGCCAATATGGGGCCCTGTTATCGGCTGCAACTTTTGCCATTGACAGCGCGCGTTCACAACAACAGCTCCCCACCGAGGCGTGGGTCGAGATTGCCCCTTCAGCTGCTGCTTTTACGCGAGCGCGGACCTACAGCCATGTCAAATGTTTCTACAATAGTTGTTATAAATCCTGTGCTGTAAAAGTCTATGAAAATGATAAGCTCATCCACGAAGACTCCCTTGTAGCTGACGGAGGAGCACACGTTCTTCCTTTGAGTTTTGATTATACCCCAAATAAATTGCGTTTTGTGTTCGCGTCTACCAAAAGTCCGGTTTTTACGGGCTTTAGTTTAGAGGGCGACGTCGGTGTTCAAGTTCATAACGTGGCCATGCGCGGCTCTTCTGGCCACGACCTCAGTTCCTCTGATGCAGGACTATTTGCCCAAATGCACCAGCATGCGAATACCAAACTTTTTATTCTTCAGTTTGGTGGCAACTCAGTCCACACCTTTAAAGACAGTAGTAATGTCCGGGGGTATATCGGCGCCCTTAAGAACCGCATTTTATATATCCAAAAATTGGTTCCTGATGCTGGCATTATTATGATTGGCCCTAGTGATATGTCTCGTCTCAATGATGGTATTTTTGAGACGTATCCGCTGCTGCCATATACAGTTGAACGCATGCAAAAAATGTGTGCTGAAAATGGGGTAGCCTTTTGGAACTTATATGCTGCAATGGGAGGTTATAACTCAATGCCTGCTTGGGTTTCACAGGGTTTAGCAGGCAGTGATTACGTGCATTTCAGTCCAAGAGGAGCAAGCATTGCATCACAGTATTTCTATGAGGCCTTTGGTGCGGCTTATACCGATTGGCAAACCAAGAAAGGAGGCAATGAATGAGGTGTCTATTTCTGCTCTTTTTGGTCCCCTTATTTGCTTTAGGACAATATCTCCCGATATGCGACAACGATTCGTTGAGCAAGGCTGAACGCGAAATCTTAGCAAAATATCCCTTTGTTCAAGTTCAATGCAATCAATTTCAATTCTTTGGTCCGGAAAGCCCGAATTGGATGCACCTCAACAAAGAATTATCTGCAATGATCCAAACGGGTCAAGGAAAACTCAACTTTTACCATATTGGGGGTTCACATTTACAGGCAGATATCTATTCGCACGACTTTCGAACATTTTTACAGTCGCATTGGCCTGGTTTGAGCGGAGAAAGAGGTTTGGTTTTCCCTTTCAATTTGGCACATACCAATAACCCATCTAATTATAACTTTTCATCGCCAAATACTTGGAAAGGCTACAGAAGTGTCAGCCAACGCCCTGAAGACTTTGATTACGGTCTGAGCGGAGCTGCAATTACTTGTACTGATTCATTAATCATGATCAATTTCAAGCACTTGCGCACACTTGTGAAACCTCCTTTTGACCGCTTGCGCATTTACCACAATACCGGTCAATTTCCTTATGACCTCAATTTTGGAGATCAAGAATTATTGGTGACAAATGTGGAGCAGCACCTAGATTTGGGCTATACAGAGATTCAGTTTTCTGATCACCTCGACTCTCTCGATCTATTATTTGCAAAGAATTGTAGTGAAGCCTTCTCTTTAGAGCTTTTTGGCTTCGAGTTTCTCAACGACCTTCCCGGGATTACCTACACGGCTATTGGCATTAATGGTGCTAGTTTACTTACTTATCTAGCAAATGCCAATTTTAGCCGAGATCTTCAGCTCAGGGAGCCTGATTTATTTATCTTTTCAGTCGGAACCAATGATGCACATTGTAGTTATGACGCTTTCGACCCAATGGTATACAAACGAAATTTGGAAAAAATGATCCAACAAGTTTTAAAAAGCAATCCCAATTGCGCCATTTTACTCACTGTACCCAACGATGACTACTACATGCGCAAATACCCCAATCGCAATACGGAAAGGCAGCGTGAAGTCATTTATCAATTGGCAGCCAAGTATCAAATGGCTGTCTGGGATTTATATGGAATTATGGGTGAGTTAGGCTCTTCTAAAACCTGGAAAAATGAAGGATTAATGCAAGCTGATTACGTCCATTTTACAGGGGTAGGCTACCATTTAAAGGGCACTTTATTGATTGAAGCCTTCCAAAAAAATTTGAGTGGTTTACAAAACCTGCGCAACTGACTATGAATCGCTTACACGAAATATTCTCCTGGCAACAACAAGAGAGCCTGCTTTTTACCAGACTCGATTTTTGGTTGTTTTTTGTCGCTGTAATGGCTGTCTTTGTACTGATTCACAAGCGGTTTTTGCTCCGTAGTATTTTTTTGACGGGAGTCAGCCTCTTTTTTTACTTCAAGACTTCTGGCAATTTTGTATTGCTATTGGGCTTCATGCTCTTGTTCAATTACTTGATTGGATTAGCTGTCCATGCCAAAAATGGTTTTAAAACAGGTAAGTTCTTGCTCATTTTGGGCCTAGTGGTCAATTTATTGGGCTTGTTTTATTTCAAGTATGCTTATTTTTTTACCGATGCCTTTAATGCGCAGTTTGGTACAGATTACAACGTAGTCAATCAGTTTGCTGTTCTCGGTAATGAGTGGTTTGGAAAGGGGAGTTTTGTTGATAAATTATTGGTTCCAATTGGCGTTTCCTTCTTTACTTTTCATAATATATCCTACCTAATAGATATCTCTCGCAAAGAAATACCGGCTGCCAAAAATTTCTTTGACTACGCGTTCTATGTTACGTATTTCCCGCATCTTATTGCAGGCCCTATCGTACGTGCCAGAGACTTTATCCCTCAAATTCGCCAGCCGTATCAACTCAGTAAATATGATTTTTCTTGGGCACTTTGGATGATAGGCAAGGGCTTATTAAAGAAACTGATTTTTGCGGACTACATTGCCGTTCATTTTATAGACAAAGTACTCGATGCACCAGATGCTTATCCCGGTTTTGTGGCACTCATTGCCATGTTTGCCTATTCTTTACAGATTTACGCGGATTTTTCTGGATATACCGATATGGCAATTGGTGTATCAAAATTGATGGGCTTTAATTTGCTTGAAAACTTTAATTCACCATACAAAGCGGTTTCTGTTGCAGATTTTTGGCGCCGCTGGCACAAATCATTAAGTTCTTGGCTCCGAGACTACCTTTATATACCACTTGGCGGCAATCAAAAAGGATCCTGGGGCACCGCTATTCTGACAGCCATCATTCTGAGCTTCTTGTATTTCATTACGGGCTGGATTGAGTTGTGGTACACCTATGGAATTCTGTTGCTCGTTTACGTATTGCTCTGGCAATTTTGGAAAGCCTTTCGGACTTTTGCTGTCCGAGACCTCAATTTGCTGATTACAATGATTGTTGGCGGCTTATGGCATGGTGCGAGCCAAAATTTTGTGATTTGGGGTGCCATGAATGGTGCTGCTTTGGTCTTGTATAATTACTGGAAACGCATCAGTCCCTATGAGCAAAGTACTTTTTGGTTCATTCGTGGTTGGCGCATCTTTTTGACCCTTACTTTTATCACCTTTACACGCATTTGGTTTCGCTTGCCGGAGCCGGATCAACCGCTGCATTATCTCAGTGTTGTAACTACACATTTTGATTGGACTTCTGCCATTTGGTGGAAAGTATGGACCAATTTCTATTGGGTATTCTGCTTGATTATACTCGGCTTCATCAGCCATTGGTTGCCTCAAAAATGGAAAGACAATACAGTGTTATTCTTCTCTAAATGGCCCATGCCATTACAGGCACTTACTTTTGCTTTTGCTGTTTTTATCATGTACCAAGCAGTTTCGGATACCTTCAAAGCCTTTGTTTACTTCCAATTCTAGAAATAGTTGCTCAAATACTTGACATAGGGGGTCTTGTTGTTGTATCTTTGCGCTCCCTTTGAGTAGGGATTAAATAATGATCCTATGAGTAAAATGAAACTTTCAGATTTTGACTTCAACCTCCCAGAAGAATTAATCGCTAATTATCCAGAAGAAAACCGCGACGAATGCCGCCTTATGGTCGTGCACCGTTCTACGGGTCTCATAGAACACAAAATGTTTCGCGATGTCCTGGATTACTTTAATGAAGGCGATGTCATGATCAGAAATAACACGCGTGTATTTCCTGCGCGCATGTATGGCAATAAAGAAAAAACCGGTGCCAAAATCGAAGTCTTTTTATTGCGTGAGCTCAACCGTGAAAGCCTCCTTTGGGACGTTCTCGTAGATCCAGCCCGCAAAATCCGCATCGGAAACAAACTATACTTTGGCGAAGACGACTCTTTAGTTGCTGAGGTTATTGACAACACCACTTCGAGAGGTCGTACACTTCGTTTCTTATTCGATGGTCCTTACGAAGAATTCAAAGCAAAAATTACTGAGCTAGGTGAAACTCCCCTTCCTAAATATATCAAAAGAGAAGTTGAACCTGAAGACGAAGAGCGTTACCAGACTGTATTTGCGAGCGTAGAAGGTGCGGTTGCCGCGCCAACTGCTGGCCTGCACTTTTCTAAGCAATTACTCAAACGTTTGGAGCTCAAAGGAATCAATTTTGCCGAACTGACGCTTCATGTGGGTCTTGGAACTTTTCGTTCGGTTGAGGTAGAAGACCTCACCAAACACAAAATGGACTCAGAGCAAGTTATTATTCCTGAAGCGGCAGCAGAAATGGTCAATGACGCCAAGCGCCACAAACGTAAAGTTTGTGCCATTGGCACCACTTCCATGCGCTCTATCGAAACCTCTGTATCAACAGACGGAATGCTCAAACCCTACGAAGGCTGGACCAATAGATTTATTTTTCCGCCATACGAGTTCAGTATTGCCGATAGCCTCATTACGAATTTCCATACGCCACTTTCCACACTACTCATGATGATTTCCGCCTTTATGGGCCACGAACTCATGCACAAAGTTTATGATGAAGCGGTCCGAGAAAAGTACCGTTTCTATTCTTATGGAGACGCCATGCTCATTCTCTAATGGAGGTTCTTACGCAATTAGCAAGTTTCCCTAGTCATCAGAAAACGGTCCTTACCATCGGGACCTTCGATGGCCTGCATTTAGGTCATCAAAAAATACTCAAAACAGTTTGCGCCGAGGCCAAACAACGGGGTCTAGTTTCGGTACTTTTGACCTTTCATCCACACCCTCGCCGTGTACTTTTTCCTGACGAGCCTTTGGGCCTGATTCAAACACAAGAAGAAAAACTTACCCGCTTAAGAGCATTGGGCCTCGACCACGTAGTTGTGCTCAATTTTAACGAAGCTTTTGCGCAGCAAACAGCAGCCCAATTTGTAGAGGAGATCCTGATCAAAGGTTTGAACGCGCAAAGTGTCATTATTGGTTATGACCACCAATTTGGTCATGATCGTCAAGGCAACTTGGCATTTTTGCGCAACTATGAAGCAGCAGGAGCTTTCGAAGTGAAAGAGATTCCTGTAGAGCAAATAGACGCCGTTTACATTAGTTCATCAAAAATACGCAAGGCCATAGAACAAGGCCAAATTGCCACGGCAAATACGTATTTAGGCCAACCTTATCAAGTTTCTGGGTTTGTTTCGCGCGGCTTGCAAAATGGCCGCAGCATTGGTTTTCCGACTGCTAACGTACAACTGACCGAATCTGAAAAAATGCTACCGGCCGATGGCGTTTATGCAGTATCTAGCGAATTTGAAGGTCAAACTTTATGTGGCATGATGAATATTGGTTGGCGCCCAACCATCAAAGAAGCAAAGATTGAACGAAAAATAGAAGTTCATTTCTTTGATTTTCAGTCAGACATCTACGAAGCTTATTTGGCACTCTGCTTACACGAACGCATGCGCTCAGAGCATAGGTTCGAAAATTTAGAGGCCCTCAAGGCGCAACTCAAAAAAGATGAGTTGGCGGTAAGAGCCTACTTTAAAAGACTTAGTTCTTCTGAATTTTAAACTGTTGGCTCTGTCCATTTTGAGTCTTGATCTTCACCAAATAAATTCCGCTAGTCAGTTTTGCCGTAGGTATATTCAACTCATTTTGACTGCAGGCTACCGCCATTAATTGTTGTCCAAGCGTGTTATAAATTTCAATTGAGTTGATCAGCTCTTGTGCTTTGATTTGGACAACATCGTCAAATGGATTCGGGAAAATCAACAGTTGTTCAAGCGCTGTATTTTCCATGCCGGTTTGGCTTTCATCAAAAAACAAGACGTTGTCAATAAATACAACACCAGTGCCAACAGGTTCTCCTGATAAGATGAGTTGAGAAAAATGAGCCAAGCTATTCAAACCGTTAAATTGAGACAGGGGTATTTCTATGGTATTCCAAACTTGCGCAACGGGCTGAAAACTCAATTCACTTTCACTGTCGTCGCCACCCGCATATTGGCCATCATTACCAAAATCAACCAATTTGACTTTAAAAGGATCAATGTTAGCAGTCCAGTAATCTAAACGAAAATGGGTCATGTCTGTGAGGTCAAGCTGATTGCCGCCAAGGGTCTCAATCCCTGTAAAATTCATAGAGCTGTAACGTTTGGTATCATTACCTTGAATTTGTAAATCAGTCAATTGTGCACTCGACCAAGGTGCTTGCCAAGTGTCTACATTTACATCAACGTACGGATTGCTAAACATAGAAATCACTGCCGCCGCTGGGTAGGTAGGTGTGGGTGCGGGCACCATTGGCGCTGCACTTTGGGAGCCGTCTTGGTTGGAGAATTTGATATTGTCGATATAACAAATATTATTGTCCGAACGTTGTCCGAAGTCAGGAAAGATGATAATTTGGTCGATGCCAATTGAAGTAGGATTACTGAGCACGTTTGTAAAGTCAAAAGTAAGTTCCTCCCATTGGTTCACAACCGTATTGCTCACGAGGATTTCCCCTGAAGAAGCGCCTGCCGGTGTTGCAAACTTCAGACCAACATTGCTAATGACTGACTTATATACCATCATTTTGATCTGACAATTGGCAGTGGTGAGGTTGAATATACCAATCCCTTGCCCGTGCACGGATTCAAAGCCCGCCCATGGCGCACCATTAATGAGTGCCACGAACTTACTTACAGTGCTCGAAGGGTTGATACCACTTGGGTTTGGATTGGCTATAATTTCTAAGGGTGCATTATTGCCATTTTCGAAGGTAGTCCAGGCCCAATTAGCCCCAAAACCATTGGGTTCAAAGTCGATCGGACCAGCTTGTGAAAGCCCCAATTGAGCGATTAAAAGTAGGGGTAGGGTAAATAATAGTCTCATCTTGTGGAGTGATTTAGCGGTTTAGATATTGTTAAAAGTACAATTATTAAACTTATTTGCTACAATTAATTTTTCCTACCTTCGTTCATATGTCTATGCGCGCTATTGTTTTATTGTGTTATTTATTGACTTTTAGCCTTGTTTTCTCCCAAGGAATAAAATGGGAGGAAGCACTCAAGCAAGACCCTAAAACCGTTATAAGTCTTGACTGTTCTGGCCAAAAGTGGGATAGCCTTCCTCTGGAAATATTTCGATTTACAAACTTGAAGGAATTGAATCTTTCAAAGAATAAATTGAGTCAAATCCCACCGCAATTTAATACATTTCAAGCCATTGAAAAGCTGGATCTTGGCCGAAATAAATTTGACATTTTTCCTTTGTCTGTCTGTACACTAAGTAAGCTAAAAATCTTACTACTCGATCGCAATAAATTGACGCGTTTACCTGAACAAATTACCGACCTCCACGCACTTGAATATTTAGATTTATATGCAAATGGCATTGAATATTTTGGCGAAGGTATCTACATGCTTCCGTCCCTTCGAATACTCAATATAGAAGGCACCATGTACGGGACCGTTTTTGCCAAGCAACTGTTGAGCAGATTACCCAATACGAAAGTACTGATTGATCCACCGTGTAAGTGTTTGGATTAGTATCTTTGCTCATGCTATTTATGCGCTCAATTGTATTATGGTTGCTCAATCACCCGCAGTATGTATTGGGTTTATTTTTAGCTTTCGCGTTGGTTTTGCTTTTGACTAAAAAGAAATGGCGCAAAAAAAAACCTTATCTACCTTGGTTGTTGGTACTCGGTTTTGTTGGCTATATATTTGTTTTTATCCGCTTCTATGACCGCATAGAATTACTGCGGCCAGTGCTACGAAACAACACACTTGAATCACTCTCTGAAACCGCCCTTGCCGACGACCAAACCTTTTGTTTTGGAATCGATGTATCGCAGTACCAAGGGCCGATCAATTGGGATGAAGTTTTACTGACCAAACATCCACTCCGATTTGTGATCGCAAGAGCTACAATGGGGCGTAACGGCCAAGACCTTCAATTTGTACAAAATTGGCAAAACTTAAAAAGAGTAGGCCTCCAACGTGGAGCTTATCATTATTACCGTCCATTTGAGAATTCCACCGAACAAGCCGCTAATTTTATAGCGCACGTGAATTTAACAAAAGGCGATTTTCCGCCAGTATTGGATATAGAGCGCATGTCTCCATTAGGCCCCGCTAACTTAAGAAAAGGTGTTCTCAATTGGCTTCGTTTGGTAGAAAAACATTTTCGGTGCAAGCCTATTGTTTACACGGGCCGCTATTTTTATGAGCGTTATTTAAAAGGAAGTATAGACGGCTATCCACTATGGATTGCTTCCTATGGACCTCACCACAAAGTCGCTCATTTACCTTGGACCTTTTATCAATTTTCAGAGAAATTGGTAGTACACGGAATTGATGCCTCAGTAGATGGCAATTTCTTTCAAGGTAGCTTAACGAAACTTCGTAACTTCGGCTTATGATTTTACTCACGCTCCTTTTCAAATTAGGTGTGCGTTTTGCCATCTTTAATTTCATTTGGTTTTTTTTAGAATTAGTGCATAAAGTGCTGACCGGAATGCGTCCGCCATTTTTGGCTGAACAATATATCCTCAAAGCCATAAAGTATATCTTGTTGGTCGCCATCACATTTACTTATTGTCTCGATTTTGATCCAGGAAAGCCTACATATGCCTTGGATTGGCAAAAATTAGTGCCAGGCGGTCTTATTTTGATGCTTTATTTACTCGGTAAGTTTCAAAAACAACAAGAACAAATCAATTTTTTTGGTGGTTTTCAGCTACCGCTGCAACAAAGGCCTTATGCTAAAAATCTAGAGATTGCGCTGCTGATATTATCGGCTTTGACCTTTATCGGTTTGTATTTCTATCCGCAACTCACCGAAATCGGCCTTTTACATTGGTTTGAGTCCAATATTCATAGCCTAGAAAACGCATTTCTACTTGGTTTTATCTTTCAAGTATTGGGGTTTTTATTTGTCATCAGCGTATTAATCCGTTTACTAAAAGCCTTCTTGCCAAAGCCACCAAAAGCTGACCCTGAACAAATGCAAGATACAGACGACTTCACCGACTACGAAGAAATTTCAGATAAGCAACTTGACTAACAGCCCTACTCATATCGATGAAAGTTTGCCTAAGGCATTCAAGCTGTGCAGCCTCAAAAAGATCGAAGAACTTTTTGCCAAAGGCAGCCTAATCAAAGTTTATCCACTTCGGGTTTTATTTTTACTGGAGAATTTGGATGATGCAGCGTCAGATGCAGCACCTTTTCAGGTGCTTTTTTCGGCGCCAAAGCGTAGATTCAAGAGGGCACATGACAGAAACTATATCAAGCGCTTGATGCGCGAAGTATTGCGCAAAAACAAAGGTGTTCTTATAGAACAACTCCAGACTCAAAATAAAAAACTCGTTTTTTCGTTAACTTATGTTTCCGATGAGCGTCCGAGCTATGAACTTTTGGAACAAAAGTTATGTAAAGTCTTAGATCAACTTATTAAAGAATTGAACCCATGAAATTGATACAAATACCATTCTTTTTATTGTGCTTTCTGTGCAATGTACATATTGGCCATGCCCAAACCAATGCATTTGAAACGCTGAAGAGTTTAGAGATCATGGATCAAATCTACGAGCACCTCGATCTCTACTTTGTAGACGAAACCAAAAACGGTCAGCTGGCCAAAACGGGCATAGATGCCATGCTTAAGGAGCTAGATCCTTATACCGTTTACTACCATGAGTCGAATATCGAAGACTATCGCCTCATGACAACTGGCCAATACGGTGGTATAGGCGCGCTCATTAGAAAAATTGGTGATTTCAGCTTTATTTCAGAACCTTACCAAGGCAAACCAGCGCAGTCGGCGGGCTTGAGGGCCGGAGACAAAATCATCAGTATCGATGGTAAAAGCATGGAAAAGAAAACGACCGAAGAGGTTTCAGATGCCTTAAAAGGGCCCAAAGGCACTACTTTTGAATTGGTGATAGAAAGAACCGGCGAAGGCAAGAAAAACTTCAAGATCACCCGAGATGAAATCAAATTACCTAACGTCCCTTATTTTGGCATGTTGCAGGCAGAAGTTGGATACGTCAAACTCAATTCTTTTACGCAAACAGCAGCGGCCGATGTCAAAAGCGCCATCCAAAAATTACAAGCGCAAGGCATGCAAGAGTTAGTGCTAGACCTCAGGGGCAATGGTGGGGGTTTGCTCATTGAGGCGGTCAAAATTGTCAATTTCTTCGTGCCTAAAAATCAGGTAGTCGTGACTACAAAGGGGCGGGTTACGGAGGAAAACCGCACCTATAAAACCTTAGAAGATCCTTTTTTACCGACCATGCCGGTAGTCGTTTTAATAGACGGCGCGTCTGCATCTGCCTCAGAAATATTAGCGGGCAGCTTACAAGATTTAGACCGAGCAGTAGTCATTGGTGAAACGAGCTTTGGCAAAGGTTTGGTACAGCGCACCTACGATCTTAAATACGGATCAAAAATCAAGATCACCATTGCAAAATATTATACGCCTTCTGGCCGCTGTGTGCAGCGCTTAGAATATTATGACAAAGAGAACGGGCAGAAACCCAAAGAAGTAGCTGATTCTTTGCTCAAAACGTTTTACACCAAAAATGGCCGGCCGGTTATTGATGGTCGGGGAATTGACCCTGATATCGAAGTAAGCTTAGCCGACCTCAGTCGACTGGCAGCAATGCTCTTAGTTAAAAACCACATATTTAATTATGCCACGCGCTACGCTTCTCAAAACGAAAGTATCAAAGAAGCCGGCAGCTTTGCCCTGACTGATGACGAATATGCAGCTTTTAAAAGTTATGTGCTGGCACAAACAGATTTTGATTATACCACAGCCTCGGAAGAAGCATTGCGTAAAATGAAAGAAACCGCTGAAAAAGAGGGATATTTTGAGGATGTATCTGCTCAATACAACCAAATGTTAGAAAAAGTAACGCCATCCAAAGAACGCGACCTCGATAAATTCAGAAAAGAAATCAGCGATTTACTTGAAGACGAAATCATTTCTCGTTATTATTTTCAAGAGGGACGCGCCAAACAACAATTGAAGGCCGACCCTGCCGTTCAAAAAAGTGTAGAAATTTTACAAACGCCGGCTCAGTACAATACTATTCTGAAGATTTAAGCGTTAGTAACATATGCTGCAACGCTGGTTCGGGACGAAAGCCCATTCAAGACTACATTACCTTACACTGCTCTTTTTTGTAGTGGGAATGGTGTGTAGTAAGTTCTTGATGTCTATGGGTTTGTTGTTCGGATCGCTCAATTTAATTCTCGAGGCTGACTATAAAACGTATTACCGCCGCTTGGTCGAGAATCGACTTATTCATTTGATTTTACTATTTTATCTGCTTTTTTGGGTAAGTATGCTGTGGTCCCAGAATTGGACAGAAGGTCTCGATCAGCTCAGGCGACTTACTAGCTTACTCTTGATACCCATCATTGTTGCCGCCAGACCTTTGCCTCGGCCCAGAAAAATAGAAGGCTTATGGAGTTTCTTTTTGGGCGCTTTGTTGCTGAGCTCCTTGGTCAATAGTATTTCGTATCATTTTTTTGCCGAGCGCCTGAATCTCATCGACATCCGAGAAATGTCCTTATTTGGATCTCACATTCGCTACGGGATGCTCATCGGCTTTGGTTTATCCTATGCCATTTCTAGATTCAAGCACAACCGCTGGTATGGT
>ERZ888423.2870-NODE-2870-length-12163-cov-7.220681_pt1 | contig 12163 bp, 9 predicted proteins | sample MGYA00520523_ERZ888423 | MGnify/ENA primary metagenome ERZ888423 (study PRJEB32303, sample SAMEA104408611) | aquatic metagenome | biome: Brackish water; feature: Pelagic; material: water | place: Baltic Sea | collected 2014-06-08T10:24:00 | depth 30,27 m ...
GTTCACCTGGTCGCCGACAGCGAAGCAGATGCGCTGGCCGAGGGGCGGCGCCTTGCGCATCTGCTGGGTCGCCAGGGATCGCTGGATCTGGATTCTGTCCAGGACATCGATCTCGGCAGTCTCCTGCCCGAATCCTCCAAGCGCGCCTACGACGTCCATCCCCTCGTGGAGGCGTTTTTCGACGCAGACTCCATGGTCGAACTCCACGAAAAGTGGGCGCCCAACGTCGTCACTGCCCTCGGCCGCCTCGGTGGCCGCACCGTGGGGATCGTGGCCAATAACCCACTACGACTCGGTGGCTGTCTCGACTCCACGAGTGCCGAGAAGGCGGCTCGCTTTGTACGCATGTGCGACGCCTTCGCCGTGCCCCTCGTCGTGCTCGTCGATGTCCCCGGATACCTCCCCGGGGTCGGTCAGGAGTGGGATGGCATCGTCCGGCGCGGGGCGAAGTTGCTCCATGCCTTCGCGGAATGCGTCGTCCCACGGGTGACAGTCGTGACACGTAAGGCTTACGGCGGGGCATTCGTCGCCATGAACTCCGCGTCACTGGGAGCCACGCGCGTCTATGCATGGCCCGGCGCAGAGGTAGCCGTGATGGGCTCCGTTGCGGCCGTGCGTGTCCTACATCGGCGCCGCCTGGCGGAGGCCACCGACGAGGAGTCTCGCGCCCAACTCGAACTCGAACTCGCCGCAGAGCACGAGGTGATCTCCGGCGGGATCGCTCGCGCGGTCGAGATGGGGGTCGTCGACGAGGTCGTCAGCCCGGATCGCACCCGGAGCGCCGTAGCGCGCGTCCTCCTGGACACCCCAGGGGTCCGCGGTGCGCACGGCAACATTCCGCTGTAGTCAGGAATCCCCCTGCACGACAGGGTTGTCCCGATATCTCTTGCGCGCCGTGGCCGCCCTTTATCGCCCTCCGTCGCCTTCTGTGATGGGATACGCCCCATGAGCAATCTCCTCGATGCCCTCAACGACGGACCCCTCCTCGGCGACGGCGCTATGGGCACGATGCTCCAGGACCTGGGCAACTCCGAGGGAGGTGCGCCTGAACTGTGGAATGTAGAGAGAGCCGATGTGGTCGAGGCAGTGCTCGAGGGCTACGCCGCCGCAGGATCTCGACTCCTGACCACCAACACCTTCGGTGGCACCCGGGCTCGACTGCAGATGCATGACCTGGACGCTCGCGTTGGCGAGCTCAACCAGGCGGCCGCAGAGCTCGCTCGCCGAGTAGCTGATCGGTACGACGGCGTTTTCGTCCTCGGTGACATTGGACCCTCGGGTGAACTCATGGAACCGATGGGTGAGTTGACCCCGGAGTTGGCTGCCGACATGTTCGGCGAACAGATTCGCGGGCTGGTTGCCGGTGGCGTCGATGGCATCCTGATTGAGACCATGAGCGACCTCGCCGAGGTTGAAGCCGCGGTCACCGCTGCCCGCGCGGAGGCCCCCGGGCTGCCGGTGTTGGTCACACTGAGTTTCGACACCAATCTGCGCACGATGATGGGGGTATCTCCCACCATGGCCGTGCAATCAATCGCGGAGATGGGGGCCGATGTCATTGGTGCCAATTGCGGTCGCGGCCTGGATGACATGCGGATCATCGCCGCTCAGCTCGCCGAGTCAGGAGCAGGATCGGTTCGCCTCATGGTGCAGTCCAACGCGGGACTCCCCCGCCTGCAGGGTGACACCTTCATCTTTGACGGCACTCCAGACGAAATGGCGACGTACGCCGCCGACATGCGCGATCTCGGCTTCTCCGTCATTGGTGCGTGCTGCGGTTCCACCCCCGAACACATTGCCGCCATGCGCGCCGCACTCACCTGATCAGGCCATTCCAGGCCCGTCTTGCCCACCACCTGTTCTCCCGTTGACCTATTCCCCCCTCGCCCGGGCCCATTCCCCAACACCCGGACGTGACGTCCCCCAACACCCGGACGTGACGCCGACCCAGGCCCTCATCCACCCCAAGGCCCGTCGACCCCATTCCCGTCCGACCCAGCCTGTGGACAGTCCCGCACAGGGATCGCCCGCTTCGGAGACAGTGTCGCCATGGGCAGGCGATCACTCTCTCCCGCGATAGCCACACACCTCGCACAGGTTTTCGGCAGCGCACCCTTCTCCCTGGACGAGGCCGTCGGCTCCGGCCTAACCCGCGACCAGGTCCACCGAGCGGTGCGGGTAGGTACCGTCCGGCGCCTCCACCCGGGGGTTTACGCCATCCCCACACCCGGGGACATCACCGACCCACCGATGCCGCGCGCCCAGCAGCACGCCCTCGATTCTGCGTGCGGCGCAAGCCACAGGCTCAAGGGCAGCGCGGTGTCGCACACCTCGGCGGCACTTCTGCTGGGCCTTCCCATCCCACGAGGCGAAGCAGGAGATGCTCATGTCACTCATCCCGGTGCACGGGCCCGCATCACCTCGGGTGTCCGCATCCACTCGGCAGCCCTTCCACCGGAGCACACCATGATCCGCGATGGCCTGCGACTCACCAATCCCGCGCGAACCGCCATCGACATTGCCAGGATGAGCACAATTCCAGAGGCGCTCATCTGCCTCGATGCTGTCCTGCGGCGAACCATCGAGCACACGCTCTACGACGCCACATCACTACGGCTTGCCGTGCATGACCATTCCGCGCGCCAGAAGGCCTTCGCTGGTGTCAACTCGGTCATCACGACCCAGTACAGGTGGACGGGAGTGACGTCTGCTTCGTCAGCTCTGCGGTTCGCGGACCCGGCGGTGGAGTCCGCGCTGGAGTCACAGTCCCGAGGCGTCCTGATCGCGGGCGGAGTCCCAAGACCCGAGTGCGGGATGCCGGTAACCGGAGCCAGCGGCAGGGTCTACTGGGTTGACATGCTGTGGAGCCAGCATGGAGTCATTGGTGAATGCGACGGGGCCGTGAAGTACACCGCGCCGGATGTTCTCTATCGCGAAAAACTACGGCAGGAAGACCTTGAGCGGGCTGGGTGGCGGGTTGTTCGCTGGTCGTACGCCGATGTCCTACGTAACCCTGGCCGACTCATCGAGCGGATACTCTGGGCGCTCGGCCCTGCCACCTTCTGAGGATGCAAGACCCGGCGGTCACCGGCACCCGCGCCCACGAGCACCCGGCGCCCACCAGCCACCAGCGCCCCGCAGCCCGCACCTGACGTCGATGTGTTGGCATATCGACACATCGGAAGGCATATAGCCCTACCTACCGACGTGACGTGCGAATTGAGACCTGACGTCTGGGACGGGGGAGGCTGATCTAGATCACGTGGTGCAGCACCCGCACCGGTGAATCCTCGGTCGCTACGCGATAGGGCTCGAGTTCGATATCCCAGGCCGCGCCCAACAGATAGGCGATGCCGTCAGCCAGGTCCGCGCCCGTTGACTGCGCACCAGCGACGGCAGCCCTGAGTCGATCCTCCGAGACGAGGATGTCCCCGTGGACACCGACAATCGCACGATGCAGACCCAGCGTCGGAGTGAGTGCGTAGCGCTCACCCTCCCGGCCCGCTGACGGATCTTCCGTCACCTCGGCGACGATATCCGGGATGGCCTTCAGTGAACTCATGAGTCGAGACCCCAAACCCGGGCGTCCGATCCAGGGCAGCTCTGCTCTCAGCATCGGTGGTGCGACCGGCTGGGCCTGCCAGTCCAGGCGCACCTCGGCATCCACGACAGCACTGAGCGCCCATTCGATATGCGGGCAGAGTGCGCGGGGTGCGGCGTGCACGAGCACAACCCCACGAGCGCGGCCGGACGTCGGCAGCGTTGGCGGCAACATAGCCATACCGTGTCCTCCTTCGATGAGGTTCGCCTTCCCCTGCGTCCTCATCCCGGTGGCCCGGTGTGGCGTGATCTGACAGCGGGCTGCCCGATCACGTACTCCTACCCTAGACCGTCACCACGGCCGATGGTGGCATTGGATAGGGTCACGACACGCCGATCCAGGAGGGAACGTCCATGGCCATCGCCCAGCCCGCCGTCCTCGCAGACGTGTGGAGCATCCGTTCCCACAGTCGCGCAGGAGTCTTTGCCCGCCAAATCGTGCTCGTCCTCGGCGGCGCTGCCTTTGTCGGCCTCGCCGCTCAGGTGGCGATTCCCCTGCCCTTCACGCCGGTGCCGCTCACCCTGCAAACATTTGCTGTGCTGCTGGCGGGAGCCACACTCGGCTCCCTGCGGGGCGTGCTGGCTCTGACCGTGTACGCCGCGGCCGGCATCGTTGGCTTTCCGTGGTTCGCCGAAGGTTCTTCCGGATTTGCCATGCCGAGTTTTGGCTACATCCTCGGGTTCATCCTGGCTGCAGGAATCGTCGGTCGGATTGCGGAGCACGGCGCTACGCGGACCGTGTGGCGCACCGCCGGGGTCATGGTGCTCGGTAGCTTCGTCATCTACGCCGTCGGCGCGACCTGGCTGAAGTTCGCACTCGGTGTCACCTGGTTAACGGCCATGCAACTTGGTGTTGCACCCTTCCTCATTGGTGATGCGGTCAAGATCGCCCTCGCCGCTGGCCTGCTGCCCCTTGCTTGGACAGGGCTACGCAAAGCGGGACTCCTCACCTAACTCGCAGGACTGCTCTCGTCGGTCCAGTGAGGTTCACTGCGCCTGCGAGAGACCTACGTTGCCCGAAGCTGGTGTCACGGAGCCGCGGCCCGGACCCGCGTGCCCGTGTCTGCATCCCCGAAGGCCGCGACTGTGGCTTCGGTCTCCACCTCCATGGCGGCCTCCAAATCAGCGACGGTCACCGACGTGAGCGCTCGGCGCAGGTCTGTGACGGCACGCTCGGAGAGGGCAGCCAGTCGCTGCGCCACCGCCACGGCTTCGTCGAGGAGCACCTCGTCTGGCACCTGCCACTGCGCGATGCCCCAGGCAACCATGTCATCCGCAGATATGTGCTCACCGAGCATGAGCAGGCGCCGCGCACGGGTCAGCCCCACGATGCGGGGCAGCAGGGTCGTGACCCCGCCGGTCACAAAGAGTCCCAGCGCCATCTCGGGGAAGAATCCGCGAGCCGACTCGCCCACGACGACGAGGTCGCAATTCAGCACCCATTCCAGTCCACCACCCACCGCCCAGCCGTGGATAGCGCCGACGACGGGGACACGGCCCAGCATGATGCCTCGCGTCACCTGCTGCAGCGCCTCGACGTAGGCCTGGGTCGTCTCCCGGCTGCTCGCCTGGTCGGCGTATTCATGAAGGTCGTCCCCCGCGCAGAAGGCCCGCCCAGCTCCGGTGAGGACAACGACGCGCACGGAAGGGTCGCCATCGGCTTCGGTCAGAGCCGCTAGGAGATCCTGGACGAGTTCAACCGTGATGGCATTCAGTCGCTCCGGACGATTCAACGTCACAATGCGGACCGGTCCGCGGTCCTGGGTCAACACGGTGCGCATATCGACACTCCTCATTCCTGTGGACGGATGACCCGCCGCGTCTTGCCCTCGGTGCGTGGTAGGCCCCCGAAGTCAAGCACCCGCACCCGAGCCGACACGCGCAGGTCGGCCCGCGCAGCCATCTCGATGCGGGCGGCAATCGGCGCAGCTTCCTCCTGGGAGGTGCGGGATCGTTCGACGTCAAGTGGAAGGTAGTCATAGGGACCGGGTCCGGGGAGCACGATGCGATACTCGCCCGAGAGGCTTGGATCGGCAGTCACGAGTGCGGCCACCGAGGTCGGGAAGACGTTGACACCGCGTACGACGACCATGTCATCAGCCCGGTCGACGACTCGAAAGCGCGGTGCGGTGCGACCGCAGGCACACGGCTGCGTCGACTCCACCACAACGATGTCGCCGGTGCGGAAGCGGACCAGCGGCTGACAGTCGCGCGCCACGTGAGTCAGAACCAACTCGCCTGACGCGCCGGACTCCCATGGGACCCCTCTGCCGTGCGTATCGATGAGTTCGGGATGCACAACATCGAGTGCGACCAGGTGCAGGGCATCCTGCTCCTCACACTGGCCAGCAAGATTGCACATCACATCGGTGACGCCGTAATTGCTGTTGCGGGCCGCGAATCCCCACGTCTCCTCTAGCCGTGCCCTGAATCCCGGGACGTCAAGGGCTGCCTCACCACCGAATAGCCCAAGCCGCAGACCCAACTCACGTGGAAGCACGCCCTGCGTTGCCAGGACGTCCTCCAGGACCGCGGGATAGCTCGGGGTGCAACTGATGGCCGTGACGCCGAGATCGCGGATGGTGCGCAGCAGTAGTTCTGGATTGCCCACTCCGAAGGGAACGACCGTTGCACCCGTTGCCTCAAGTGTGGTGTGATCGGTGAATCCTCCCATCCACATCTGGTAGTTCAGGCAGTGGACAACGACGTCATCCGGGCGGAGCCCTGATGCTCGCTGAGCTCTCGCACCCACGATTGCGGTCTGGTCCGCATCCGCCGCCGACAACGCGAGATTCATCGCCTCTCCGCTCGTGCCTCCGGTGCGGTGAATGCGCATGACAACCACCGGGTCCGCGGCGAGATAGGCACCAAACGGCGGTGCCGAGCGCTGACTGGCCCGCAGCAGCTCCTTGTCGACCAACGGCAAAGATTCAATATCCTCCAGGCGGGTAGGGACCTCCTGCTCGCCCCATACATCACGCAGCAGTGGCGAGCGCTCAAGGATGTACCCACGTTGACGCTCCCACAGCGCTTGCCGGTGCGCTGCGAGATCGACGAGCGGCGCAAAATCCGCGTTGAGCAGCAGGCTCATCGCCCCAGACCGAGGTCGCGTGCGATGAGCATGCGTTGCACCTCGTTGGTGCCCTCGCCGATCTCCAGGACCTTGCTGTCACGCCAGAAGCGGGCCACCGGGTACTCATTCATAAAGCCATAGCCTCCAAAAATCTGAGTTGCCGAGCGAGCATTCTCGACGGCGGCATCAGATGCATGCAGTTTGGCGATCGCTGCCTGTCGCTTGAATGGTTCATCCGCGAGCATCCGCGATCCGGCGTCGTAGTAGGCGAGTCGCGCCGTATGTGCACGCACCTCCATGTCTGCCACCATGAAGTCGAGTGCTTGATAGGCCGACAGGGGCTTGCCGAAGGCCTGGCGCTCATGCATGTAGCGCACCGACTCATCGATGCAACCCTGGGCGAGCCCCACCGACAGGGCAGCGAGCGCGACGCGCCCCTCGTCCAGTGTCTGCAGGAACTGCGCATACCCCTTGCCGCGGGTGCCCAGCAGATTGTCCACGGGCACCCGACAGTCCACGAAGCCGAGCTCATGGGTGTCAGAGGAGTTCCAGCCCACCTTGGAGTATGGCTCAGACACGCTGAATCCAGCAGTGCCCGATGGCACGATGATGGTCGACAACTCCTTGCGGCCATCGCCATCCTCACCCGTGATGGCAAGGACCGCTACGAAGCCGGTGATGTCGGTGCCGGAATTGGTGATGAAGGACTTCGTGCCATTGATGACCCATTCGTCACCATCGAGGCGGGCGGTCGTGCGCGCGGCACCGGCGTCGGTGCCTCCCCCGGGCTCGGTCAATCCGAAGGCCCCGAGCATGTCACCGGTGACGAGGTAGGGCAGCCAGGTGCGCTTTTGCTCCTCCGTCCCAAACCGGTAGATCGGCATCGCACCCAGACTCACGGCCGCTTCCAACGTGATCGCCACGGAGGAGTCGACTCGGGCGATCTCCTCGAGGGTGAGGCACAGCGCGAAATAGTCACCACCCATACCGCCGTACTCCTCGGGAATGGGAAGGCCGAAGAGTCCCATCTCACCCATCTGGCGGACGATGTCGTAGGGGAAGGCGCGCGCTTCATAGAGATCACCGATCACGGGAGCGATGACATCGTGCGCGAAGGCAGCGACCGTCTTTTGCAGTTCCGCATACTCATGCGACAGGTGGTGATCCATCATTCCTCCATTGTGATCCGGTGGGTTGGCGTGTCCACCCCTGACGAACTGCTCCGCGCCCGGACAACGCGTGAGGGACTGGGGCGCCCGAGCTGCGACTCGAGCCAGACGCTGGTGCTGATGAGCGCATCGAGGTCCACACCGTGGCTGATGCCTAGCCCATCGAGCATGTACACGAGGTCCTCGGTGGCGAGATTGCCCGTCGCTGCGTGAGCGTAGGGGCAGCCACCCAGGCCTCCCGCGGATGAATCCACCGTGGTCACGCCGACCCTCAGGGCGGCGAGGGTGTTCGCGAGTGCTTGACCATAGGTGTCGTGGAAGTGGACTCCGACGCTCGAGATGGGGACCCCACGATCCGTGATCCGGCCGATGAGGGCACCCACCTGGCCCGGTGTTGCGACGCCGATGGTGTCGCCCAGACTGAGGCTGTCACAGCCCATCTCCTGCAACCGCAGAGCCGCTTCAGCAACGCGATCTACGTCGACGGGACCCTCCCACGGGTCTCCACAACACATCGATAGGTAGCCGCGCACACGCAGACCCGCCGCGCGGGCCCGCTGGACGACGGGGGCAAACATGTCCCACTGCTCCCCATAACTGCGTCCAAGGTTGCGCTGGGCAAAGGTCTCGGTCGCACTGGCAAAGATGGCCACATCGGCGACACCCGCCGCCATCGCGCCATCAAGGCCGCGTTCATTGGGCACCAGGACCGGATATCTCACCGAGTCGCGCCGCGCAATGCCCGACATGACGTCACGGGCGTCTGCAAGTTGCGGGACCCGGTCGGCGCGCACGAAGCTCGTGGCTTCAATGATGCTCAGGCCCGTGGCACTGAGTCGGTCAATGAACTCAATCTTGGTCGACGCATCCAGGATGGTCGCCTCGTTCTGAAGTCCATCGCGAGCTCCGACCTCCCAGATAGTGACGGCCGTCGGCAGCGAATCATCGCGGACAACCATGGGTAGAGTCACGGCGTCCCCTCCAGGTGCATGTCCATCAGCGGGGCGTCCAGCGGCACGCGGTCACCGACCGCTGCCGTGACCGAGACCACGACACCCGGCCCCGGCGCCCGCACCGTGTGCTCCATTTTCATCGCTTCCACGATCACGAGGGGATCACCCGCCGCAACGGCGTCTCCCTCGTGGACACAGATCTCGATGATCGCCCCGGGCATGGGGCTGCGCGCAGACCACCGTCCCGCCGCGTGTCCTCCAACGATGGCGCGCATGCGCCTGTCACGGATCCGCTGAGGGGTCGCAACGTGATGTCGCCCGTCAGCGTGGATCCACAGGTGCTCGCCCGTGTACGCCGCCGCCTCGATGATGGACGCTGATACCGCCTCGTCATCGACCCGGACGGTGATCCCCGGAGCACCATCTCCTGCCTCAGCGGACGTCGCATCGTCAACCCGGATCTCGACATCACGATCCGCCACGTGCCACCGCTGAGCGGCGGGACCACCCAGTCGCCAGGCATCCCCACCGTCCCACAGCGTGTCCCGAGCAGCAGGCAGGAGAGTCGGGGCAGCCGCCGCCAGAGCCGGTGGGGTGGGTGGGATGTGTCGGGGCACGTGATCGGAAAGCAACCCGGTGTCCATGTCACCCGTGCGTACGCGCGGATCTTCCAACAGGTCTGCCAGGTCATCGATGTTGGTGACGACCCCGAAGACGACCATCTCCCGCAAGGCCGCATGCAGATCCTCGATCACCTCGATTCGCGTCGAGGCATGGGCGATGACCTTGGCCAGCATGGGGTCGTAATGGGAGAGCACGACATCTCCGGCGCCCACTCCGGAGTCAACTCGCACTCCTTGAGGCTCTGTCCACTGCAGGATCTGGCCTCCGGTTGGCAGGTAGCCACGCAGCGGATCCTCGGCGTAGACCCGGGCTTCCATCGCGTGGCCGGAGAAGGAGATGTCAGGCTGGCTCAGCCCCAGGGACTCCCCCGCGGCAACCCGCAGTTGGAGTTCGACCAGGTCCAGGCCTGTCACCGCTTCTGTCACCGGATGTTCCACCTGCAGACGGGTATTCATCTCCAGGAAGGCGAAGTCACCGGGCCGCTCCGATGGCACCACGAACTCCACCGTGCCGGCGTTGACATAGCCCACGTCGCGGGCCAGCCGCACGGCAGCCGCACATAGCTCCTGACGAGTCGCCTCGTCGAGCAGAGCGGATGGGGCCTCCTCGATGACCTTTTGATAGCGGCGCTGCAGGGTGCACTCACGCTCACCCAGGTGCACCACGGCGCCGTGGCGGTCACCGATGACCTGCACCTCAATGTGACGAGGGGAGTCGACGTATCGCTCGACAAGGAGCCGGTCATCCCCAAAACCGGCGCGGGCTTCACGACGTGCGCTCGCGATGAGGGCGAGGAGATCATCACCGGCCCGCACGATGCGCATGCCCTTGCCGCCACCGCCCGCGGCCGGCTTGAGGAGGGCGGGCAGACCAAGTGCACCCATGGCCGCCACCAAGGCCTCATCGTCCATGTCATCGTCGTGGCATCCCGCGACGATGGGCACCCCCGACTCGACAGCCCTGCGCTTGGCAGCGATCTTGTCTCCCATCAAGGCGATGATCTCCGGGCTTGGCCCGATAAAGACCAGCCCCGCATCGCGGCAGGCCCGGGAAAAGGCGGCATTCTCCGACAGGAATCCGTAGCCCGGGTGGATGGCCTGCGCACCCGTGGCCTCAGCCGCCTCGAGGACACGGTCCATGTCCAGATAACTCGCCCTCGGGGAGGCCGGACCGAGGCGTACCGCCACGTCAGCCATGCGCACATGACGTGCGTGAGCATCAGCATCGCTGTAGACCGAGATTCCTGTGATGTCCAGCCTGTGGAGCGTGCGCAGGATGCGCACGGCGATCTCTCCCCTGTTGGCGACGAGCACGCGATCAAACATGGTCACATCCGGAAGACGCCATAGCGGACGGGCTCAAGTGGCACATGGCGTGCAGCCTCAAGTGCCAGGCCGAGGATGCGTCGGGTCTCTCGCGGATCGATCACACCGTCATCCCACAGACGCGCGGTGGAGTAGTAGGGAGATCCCTGCGTCTCGTATTGCTCACGAATCGGAGCGGTGAAGGATTCCTGATCGTCAGGCGACCACTCCTGACCTCGAGACTCAGCCTGATCGCGCCGGATGGTGGCGAGGACGGCCGCGGCCTGGTCTCCTCCCATCACCGATATCCGGGCATTGGGCCACATCCACAGGAAGCGCGGAGAGTAGGCGCGACCGCACATGGAGTAGTTGCCTGCGCCGAAGGAACCGCCGATGACCACGGTGAACTTAGGCACACGTGCGCACGCGACGGCAGTCACCATCTTGGCCCCGTGCTTGGCGATGCCTCCCGCTTCATAGTCGCGACCCACCATGAACCCGGAGATGTTCTGCAGGAAGACGAGTGGGATACGCCGCTGATCGCATAGCTCGATGAAGTGAGCTCCCTTTTGCGCTGACTCGGAGAAGAGGATGCCGTTGTTCGCGATGATGCCGACCGGATGGCCGTGGAGCCGGGCGAATGCGGTGACCAGCGTCGTGCCGAAGTCCGCCTTGAATTCGGTGAACACCCCACCGTCGACCAGGCACTCAATGACACCTCGGACGTCGTAGGGGATGCGTGGATCGACCGGGACGATGTCGAGGATGTCCTCGGCTGATCGGACCGGCTCCACAACAGGAGTTACCGCCCACGCGGGGTCACTCGCGGATGGCAGCGTGGCGACGATGTCTCGGACGATTCTCACAGCATGAGCATCATCATCGGCGAGGTGGTCGACGACTCCGGATATGCGGGCGTGGAGTTCGCCCCCGCCCAGATCCTCTGCGCTGACCTCCTCACCGGTTGCCGCCTTCACCAGGGGTGGACCTCCGAGGAAGATCGTGCCCTGGCCCCGCACAATGACGGTCTCATCACTCATGGCGGGCACGTAGGCGCCACCGGCTGTGCACGAACCCAGGACCGCCGCAATCTGCGGGATGCCCATGGCCGACATGGTCGCCTGGTTGTAGAAGATTCGACCGAAGTGATCCCGGTCGGGGAAGACGTCGTCCTGCATTGGCAGGAACGCACCGCCTGAGTCAACAAGATAAATACAGGGCAGGAGGTTGTCACGGGCGATCTCCTGCGCGCGCAGATGCTTCTTCACCGTCAGGGGGTAGTAGGTGCCGCCCTTGACTGTCGCGTCGTTGGCGATGATCATGCACAGTCGATCGCTGACACGACCGAGGCCGGCAATCACACCCGCAGCTGGCGCTTCATCGCCGTAAAGGCCATCGGCAGCCATGGGGGCGATCTCCAAGAAGGCCGAACCATCGTCG
>ERZ888423.2871-NODE-2871-length-12160-cov-13.717142_pt1 | contig 12160 bp, 10 predicted proteins | sample MGYA00520523_ERZ888423 | MGnify/ENA primary metagenome ERZ888423 (study PRJEB32303, sample SAMEA104408611) | aquatic metagenome | biome: Brackish water; feature: Pelagic; material: water | place: Baltic Sea | collected 2014-06-08T10:24:00 | depth 30,27 m ...
AGCCTTTTTCTTGGCTGCTGCTGATTTTGCAGGGGCTTTTTCAGAACCAACTTTTTCAGTAGTTGACTTGCTAGCTGGCGCATCTGCCGGCGGGCCGGCAGGTCGCCCGGCAGCACGTCGACGTGGTTTTGCTTCTGGTGTTATGTCTTTTCCCGACATGAAAGTCGTCTCCTATCGCGCAAAACCTATGCCGTAGCACTGATCTTGCGTTCACTCACGCCCTAGGGCGCATAAGCCTATGTAGTGACGATGCCGGGCTCAAGCTTGTGTGGCTTCACGGTCCAAAGTGAAAGGATCACCTACGGACCAACCATCTTCAAGCAAAGGACCCTGCGCCAGTCGAGTTACCCGAGGTGGGATCTCCTGGGCGAAGTCCGCAACTTTTTTCAGAGCTGCCAGAACATCGTCGGGTCGAACGGTTGGCAAGCCATGCCGAACGACTACTTGAAGTATGGCACAGTCCGAGCCCATCTCCACATTTGCGCGAATCACCGCAGTTCGGGCGTCAAATGTACGTATTCCCGACTTCGACATACGTTCTACTAACACTTGCGGTGCATCCAAGAACAGCTTTAGGGCATGATCCAAAGTGGCCTGCGAAGTGCCCGGTAGTTCAATTTTCCAGTGACTTGCCTCAAGGCGCGCAACGAAATCTGGGGTCCGGGCTTCCACAACAGCCAAAATATCCAGGCCAGGTGGCAGTACCTCATCCAGTACGACTTTAAGTTTTTCTGGATCAACCAGCGCGACTACGCCAATTTCTACGTACTCGGCTTCACTGGCAACACCAGTTGGAGCTGCGTTGGCGTATGAAATTTTTGGATGTGGCGAGAATCCAGCGCTGTAGGCCATTGGCACACCAGCCCTTTTTAAAGCGCGCTCAAACGCCCGTTGAAAATCTCGATGTGACGTGAAACGGAGTCGATCCCGCTTGGCATGTTGAATTCGTAATTTTTGGATTGCAGGAATGTTCTCACGACCAGGATCGCGATCACGAGCCACTATTAACAGCCACCCGCGATGGAATCGTTGGCATTGGCAACATCACTGCATTAGTTGGACCAACCTGAATTTCGGTACCCATGTGATCGCAGACGCCACAATCAAAACATGGCACCCAGCGGCAGTCATCAACTTCGACTTCCGAAAGTGCATCTTGCCAATCATCCCAAAGCCATTCTTTATCAAGTCCAGAATCTAAATGATCCCAAGGAAGTACTTCCGAAAGTTCCCGCTCGCGGATTGTGTACCAATTAACATCAACGGCTTCATCGGCAAATGCAATTTCTGCCGCTGCCATCCACTTTTCGTAAGAGAAGTGCTCGCTCCAACCATCAAAGCGTTGCCCGTCACGCCAAACTTGTTCAATTACTTTTCCAACCCGGCGATCCCCACGTGATAACAAGCCTTCAACTACTCCAGGCTTGCCGTCGTGGTAACGAACTCCAATGGATTTACCAAATGCTTTGTCCTGACGGATTGCGTCGCGCAATTTATAAAGTCTGGAATCTGTAGTTTCGTGATCTAGTTGCGCCGCCCATTGGAAAGGTGTGTGCGGCTTTGGCACGAAGCCGCCGATAGATACCGTGCAGCGAATATCATTTCGACCAGATGCCTCGCGACCGGCCTTGATTACTTCGTGAGCAAGGCGAGCAATCTGCAATACATCTTCGTCTTCTTCAGTTGGCAAACCGCACATGAAGTACAACTTCACTTGGCGCCAACCTGAGGCATATGCAGCGGTAACAGTACGAATCATGTCTTCTTCAGTAACCATCTTGTTGATTACGCGACGAATTCGTTCGCTTCCACCTTCGGGCGCAAAAGTTAGTCCACTTCGACGACCATTTCGGGAAAGCTCATTAGCTAAATCAATGTTGAAAGCATCTACGCGTGTACTTGGTAACGAAAGTGAAGTTTGGGTATTTTCATAACGATCCGCTAGACCTTTTGCTAATTCCGCAATCTCGCTGTGGTCGGCGCTCGATAATGAAAGCAAACCAATCTCTTCGTAACCCGTCTTTTCTAGACCATTTGCAACCATTTCGGCAATGCTCGTCATGGATCGTTCTCGTACTGGACGAGTAATCATGCCAGCCTGACAGAATCGGCACCCACGGGTGCAACCACGGAAGATTTCCACGCTCATGCGCTCATGCACACTTTCAGCGATTGGCACTAGTGGCGCCTTTGGGTATGGCCACTCGTCAAGATTCATCACGGTGTGCTTTGCAACGCGCCATGGCACACCTGGTCGGTTCGGAGCAACTCGGCGAATTCGACCATCTTCTAAATATTCAACATCATAAAAAGCAGGAACATACATCACGCCAGACTTTGAAAGGCGTAGTAATAATTCCTCGCGTCCACCAGGATTTCCTTCGCTCTTAAATGCAGCAATGATGTCGGTGATTGCTAGAACGGCCTGCTCTCCATCACCTAGTACTGCGCCATCTATAAAAGTAGAGATAGCTTCTGGATTAAATGCCGCATGGCCACCTGCAATAACCAGCGGATGCGTCTCGTCCCGATCTACTGCATGTAACGGAATGCCAGCAAGATCTATGGCAGTGAGCATGTTGGTGTAACCGAGTTCGGTTGAAAAGGAAACGCCAAGTGCATCAAAAGCGCCAACTGGACGATGTGCATCAACCGTAAATTGTGGCACGTTATGTTCGCGCATTAATTTTTCTAGATCTGGCCAAACTGCATATGTGCGCTCACACAGAGTGTCCGCGCGTTCATTTAGTACTTCGTAAAGAATCTGTACACCTTGATTTGGAATGCCAACTTCATATGCGTCCGGATACATCAAGCACCAACGGACAACCGTGTCATCCCATTCTTTGATAACAGCGTTTAGCTCGCCGCCAACATACTGCACAGGTTTTTGCACCCGAGGCAATAACTGTTCCAGCGCTGGAAATACAGACTGTACGGTCATAGTTTTCCCTTTACAGGTTTGGAAAGAATAATGATATTTCGCGCGTTGCTGACTCAACTGAATCCGAACCGTGCGAAACATTAAATTGAGTTTGTGTCGCTAAATCACCACGGATAGTTCCCATCTCAGCGTTTACTGGATTGGTCGCACCCATCATGGTTCGCCACGCGGCAATTGCGTCATCGCCTTCGATTACAGCTGCAACTAATGGCGCACCTGAAATAAAGTCAACTAAATCTTTAAAGAACGGCTTGTCCACATGCTCGCCATAATGTGTTTCGGCAACACTGCGGGCAATTGTGCGCATTTCAAGAGCAACGATTTTGAAACCCTTGCGCTCAATGCGTGAAATTACTTCGCCGATTAGACCGCGCTCTACGCCATCTGGTTTAACAAGGACAAGGGTACGTTGCGACATGTTCTTAATCTTAAAGGGTTTTTTTCAATGTCTCTGCCTGGGCGATTTTTGCCTCATCGACTCTTTTGCTCAACACTACGGCTAGCCACCACACCAATAGAAATAGGATGCCAGGAAAATTAAGGGGTCTGACCCAAATTCCAGCAAAAATTATGACAACTTGAACTAAAACTCCAGTTGCAATTGCAGTGCGCCGATCGTGTCGCACACCGCCAATTGCCAAGATGCAAAGCAGCATGAGCAAGAACGTTGCCCAAAGTGTCAGCGACTTTGGTGTTTGGTAAATAACTATCGAAATCGGAATTGAAAGCCCAAGCACGATTGCCTCAAAAAACAATATTGCGCTTCCCATTACTTTCATCAGGTTCCCACTCTTCCCATAAGGGCGCGACCAGAAGCTGCGGTTACCACCGAGCCAGTAACTACTACGCCAACACCATTCAATCCCGCTTCATCGGCCATCGCGATTGCCTTATCTATAGCACTTGCAAGATTTGCTTCTACTTGAACTCGATCCTCACCAAAAACCTGAATTGCAATTTCCGCAAGTTCCAAACTCTTCATAGCGCGAGCTGCTCCATTCCAAGTGACAACAATTTCGTTGAACACTGGTTCCAATGCTTGTAGCAATCCAAGAACGTCCTTGTCTGCCATAACTGAAACCACTCCGATGATTTGTTCGAACGTGAATGATTCCTCCAAGGCAGTAGCCAAACTAATGGCGCCATGTGGATTGTGCGCGGCATCAACAATTACGGTTGGACTTCGCCGTACGATTTCCATTCGGCCTGGTGAAGTAACGCTTCCAAAACCTTCGCGCACAGCGTCAATATCTAATGTCACTGTTCCACCAAAAAATGCTTCAACTGCAGCCAAGGCAACTGATGCGTTTGCAGCCTGGTGTGCACCAAAAAGAGGTAGCAATATTTCATCGTAATTTCCATTTAGGCCATCTAGATTTAGCGCCTGTCCCCCAATGGCCATGGCGCGATCTCGAACGCTAAATTCCACACCTTGACGAGCAACTGCAGCATCAACAAGTACGGCGCGCTTCAAAAGAATTTCAGCAGGAATTGGATCTTGATATGAAAGAACTGCGATGGCTCCGGCTTTAATGATGCCCGATTTTTCAGTTGCAACTAATTCCACGGTGTCGCCTAAATATTCTGCGTGATCTAAACCAATAGGCATAACGACACTCACCAATGGCGAAACCACGTTGGTGGCATCCCAAGTTCCACCCATGCCAACTTCAACAACAGCGACATCAACCGGTGCATCCGCAAACGCAGCAAATGCCATTCCCGTTAAGACTTCAAAGTAAGACATTGCTGGGCCGCCGTTAGCCAAACTTTCGCTGTCCACGATTGCTAAGTATGGTTCCAGTTCGTCGTAAATTTCTACAAATTTCGCAGCCGGAATTGGGTCACCATTGAGCCGGATTCGTTCACTCACTTGGTGCAGGTGAGGACTGGTTATCAATCCTGTTCGCAGTCCGAGAGCTCTTAGTAAGGATTCAATCATCCGCGCAGTTGAAGTTTTACCGTTTGTTCCGGTGATATGAATTACTGGATAAGCAAATTGTGGATCACCTAAAAGTGTCATTAAATGGCTAATTCGATCCAAACTCGGTTCGATTTTGGTCTCTGGCCAACGAGATTCCAAGACCTGCTCTACCCGCGCAAGTTCTTGGAGATCTGGAGAAGACATGAAGTCATTCTAAGTGGCTGCCATTGTCTAGGATTAGGGTTCATGAGCGCGCAACGTATGCCAGATAAACCAACTCTTGATGGTTTGGAATCAAAGTGGATGCAAGCCTGGGATAAAGCTGGCACTTACTCATTTGATCGCAGTGCGACTCGGGAAAACGTTTTCAGTATTGATACCCCGCCGCCAACAGTTAGCGGCTCACTTCACGTAGGCCACGTGTTTTCCTACACACATATAGATTGTGTGGCGCGGTATCAGCGCATGAACGGTAAGTCCGTTTTTTACCCAATGGGATGGGATGACAACGGATTGCCAACTGAACGACGAGTTCAGAACTACTTTGGGGTGCGCTGTGATCCATCGCTTCCTTACGATCCAAATTTTCAGCCGCCGAGCGAGCCTGGGAAAGATCAGTTGCCAATATCCCGGCAAAACTTTGTCGAGCTCTGTGTGCAATTGACTATTGAAGATGAAAAAGCATTTGAGGAATTGTGGCGTCGACTTGGAACCAGCGTTGACTGGAACCTTACTTACCAAACAATCGATGCCCGTGCGCGCAGCGTTTCCCAGCGCATGTTTCTCAATAATCTAGAGCGTAATGAGGCTTACCAAAGTGAAGCACCAACGCTTTGGGATGTGACATTTAGAACGGCAGTTGCGCAAGCCGAATTGGAAGATCGAGAGCGCCCTGGTGCCTACCATCGCATTTCATTCCATAAACCAGATGGTGAGTCAATATTTATTGAAACTACTCGTCCAGAATTGCTTCCAGCTTGCGTTGCTTTAGTTGCTCACCCAGATGATGCTCGCTATCAGCCACTCTTTGGAACGAGTGTCACTTCTCCCATTTTTGGCGTTGAAGTTCCAGTAGTTGCTCACACTCTCGCGGATCCAGAAAAGGGATCCGGTATTGCGATGATTTGCACCTTTGGTGACACCATAGATGTGACTTGGTGGCGCGAACTTCAACTGCCGACTCGACCAATCATCGGCTGGGATGGTCGAATCATTTCCGAAGTTCCAGAATGGATTTCAACTGAACTTGGCCAAACTGCTTACTCTGCAATTGCTGGCCTGACTGCCCACTCTGCAAAAGAGAAGATGGCTGAGCTGCTTAAAGAATCTGGTGATCTCCATGGCGAAATTCGCGCAATCGTTCACCCCGTTAAATTCTTTGAAAAAGGCGATAAGCCACTTGAAATTGTGACAACGCGGCAGTGGTACATCCGAAACGGTGGACGGGATACGCAGTTGCGCAGCGAATTAGTCGATCGCGGTCGAAACATAAAGTGGCATCCCGATCACATGAAGGTTCGTTACTCGAATTGGGTTGAGGGACTTAATGGCGACTGGCTAATTTCGCGACAAAGATTTTTTGGTGTCCCAGTTCCTGTTTGGTACGGCCTAGCTGCCGATGGAAATCCAATGTGGGACAAAATCTTGGTTCCCGATGTTGCCGCTCTTCCCATTGACCCTTCAACGGATGTTCCCGTCGGATACACCGAAGCGCAACGTGGTGTGCCTGGCGGATTTATGGGTGACCCCGATGTCATGGATACTTGGGCAACGTCTTCACTGACACCACAAATTGCAGGTGGCTGGGGATTTGATGAAGACTTGTGGAGTCGAGTCTGGCCATTTGATGTGCGCCCACAAGCGCATGAAATTATCCGTACCTGGCTGTTTAGCACAGTTGTACGTGCGCACTTAGAGGAAAAAGTTTTACCTTGGAAGCATGCTCTGATTTCTGGCTGGATCTTGGACCCAGATCGCAAAAAGATGTCGAAATCTAAAGGCAATGTAGTTACTCCCCTTGATTTGTTGGATGAACACGGTAGCGATGGTGTGCGTTATTGGGCAGCCAGTGGTCGCCCTGGAACCGATACTGCTTTTGATGTAGGTCAGATGAAAATTGGTCGACGCTTAGCCACCAAAATTCTAAATGCAAGTAAATTTGTATTGACTCAAGGAAGCGCTGCACCCGAAGCAATCACTGAACCAATTGACAAGGCATTACTTGCTGCCCTGGCTGATGTTGTCGATGAAGCCACTAAGGCCTTTGAAGAATTTAATTACACCAAGGCTATGGAAGTTGCCGAGAAATTCTTCTGGGAATTCACTGATGACCATCTTGAGTTAGTTAAGGACCGCTCCTACGGATTAGCTGGCGAAGCTGGTGCGCAATCTGCGCGCGCCGCCCTGACTATTACGTTGGACACCTTGGTAAAACTCTTTGCGCCATTCCTTCCTTTTGTAACTGAGGAAGTTTGGTCGTGGACTCATGAGGAATCAGTGCATAAATCAGCTTGGCCAACTTCTGACGCCCTGCGGGCATTCAACGGAGATGCATCCTTACTTGGAGTTTCTGCCGAGATTTTGTCGCAACTACGAAAATCCAAGAGTGAAGCGAAAGTTTCGATGAAAGCGGAAATTGTAACGGCGACAATTAATGCACCGGCGCAGGCGATTGCTCAAGCAAAGCTAGTTGCTGCTGACTTACTAAGTGCCGGCCGAGTCCAGAGCCAATTTGTATATGCGCAAAGCGCGAGCCAAATCTCCTTGGAGATCGAACTCGCGCCAACAAGCGAAGGTTAAAACTAAGCGGTTTTTTCCTTTGGAATTCGTTTTGCAACTGGTGCCTCGCGTGGAATCAAAGTTGGGTTAACGTTCTTAGCAACAACTTCTCGGTTGATTACAACACGAGCAACGTCTTCGCGACTAGGAACGTCATACATAACCGTTAGCAAAACTTCTTCCATAATCGCGCGGAGCCCACGTGCGCCTGTGCCACGCAGAATTGCCTGTTCGGCAACCGCTTCGAGCGCATCTGGTGTGAACTCAAGCTCTACGCCATCTAGGTCAAATAGTTTTTGGTACTGGCGCACCAATGCGTTCTTTGGTTCAGTCAACACAGCAATCAGCGCTTCTTTGTCGAGCTGGGCCACGGAAGTAAATACTGGCAGACGGCCAATAAATTCTGGGATCATGCCAAACTTCAACATGTCTTCAGGCATAACCTGCGAGAAAATATCTTGCTCGTTGATTTCCTGTTGCTCGATATTTGCTGTGAAGCCCAGTGCCTTCTTGCCAATGCGCTGGCGAATAATATGATCTAAACCAGCAAATGCTCCGCCAACAATAAACAGCACGTTGCTGGTATCAATTTGAATAAATTCCTGATGCGGATGTTTGCGACCACCTTGAGGTGGGACTGAGGCAGTTGTGCCTTCTAGGATTTTCAAAAGTGCTTGCTGGACACCTTCACCCGAAACATCTCGAGTTATCGAAGGGTTTTCGCTCTTGCGCGCAACTTTATCAATTTCATCGATGTAAATAATTCCAGTTTCCGCTTTTTTCACATCGTAATCTGCGGCCTGAATTAGTTTCAGTAAAATGTTTTCCACATCTTCGCCAACATAACCAGCCTCAGTAAGTGCTGTGGCATCTGCAATTGCAAAAGGCACATTTAGCATGCGAGCTAGGGTTTGGGCCAGCAGTGTCTTACCCGAACCCGTTGGTCCAAGTAACAAAATGTTTGATTTAGCAAGTTCCACGCCTTCTTCGCGCGTGGATTCATTAGCGCCAGCTTGAACTCGCTTGTAGTGGTTATAGACAGCAACAGAGAGAGATTTCTTTGCTACTTCTTGACCGATTACATATTGGTCAAGGAAAGCAAAGATCTCGCGTGGCTTAGGAAGTTCATCCCAGCCTAGGTTTACTGACTCGCCTAATTCTTCTTCAATGATTTCATTGCACAAGTCAATGCATTCGTCACAGATATATACAGCTGGGCCAGCGATCAATTTCTTGACCTGTTTCTGGCTTTTGCCACAAAACGAACACTTCAACAGGTCGCCACTTTCACCAATTCGAGCCATAGTGGTCACCTCCCGGGGGAATAAGTGTGGACAGATACTTCGAGCGTTCCTCCAAAGTATCTTGAATCATGCAATTTCTCTTGGCGTACACGCCAAAGGAAGACTATTTATTCAGCGGAACCCTTGAAGTAAGTACCTGGTCGATGATTCCATATTCCTTTGCCTGTGGGGCGGTAAGGATCTTGTCACGATCCATATCTAGGCGAATCTCTTCAACAGAGCGACCGGTGTGATGGGAGAAAATACCTTCCATCTCATCGCGCATCCGCAAGATTTCATTAGCTTGAATCTCAATGTCGGAACCTTGGCCGCCACCCTCGGTGTATGGCTGATGGATCAAAATCCGCGCATGCGGTAACGCAAAGCGTTTTCCTGGGGCGCCGGCAGCAAGAATTACCGAAGCAGCCGATGCCGCTTGACCAAGACATACTGTTTGCACGTTGCACTTAACGAATTGCATGGTGTCGTAAATTGCAGTCATCGCAGTGTAAGAACCACCCGGTGAATTGATGTACATCTGAATGTCGCGATCTGGGTCTAGAGATTCCAATACCAGAAGTTGCGCCATAACATCGTCTGCAGATGCATCGTCAATTTGCACACCTAAGAAAATAATTCGCTCTTCGAATAACTTGCCGTAAGGGTTGTATTCCCTGATTCCTTGCGGTGTGCGCTCAATATAGTTAGGCAGAATGTAACGCGATTGTGGTGAGTAATCCATGAAAGTCTCCCTTATGCCGTTCCGCCTTCGCCGGCCACATCGCGCGCACTGCGCACAACGTGATCGACGAAACCATAATCTTTTGCTTCTTCTGCAGTGAACCAGCGGTCACGATCAGAATCATCAGTAACTGTTTGCATTGATTGGCCGGTGTGTTCGGCGATAAGTTCTGCCATCTTTGCCTTGGTAAATTTCATTTGCTCAGCTTGGATTTTGATGTCAGCTGCAGTTCCACCGATACCACCGGAAGGTTGGTGCATCATGATGCGTGCATGCGGCAGGGAATAACGCTTTCCAGGTGCACCCGCACACAACAGGAACTGACCCATGGATGCAGCTAGTCCCATAGCAACTGTTGCTACATCATTTTTTACAAATTGCATGGTGTCGTAAATTGCCATTCCAGCACTTATTGAACCACCAGGGGAATTGATGTAAAGGAAAATATCTTTTTCTGGATCATCGGCTGCCAAAAGTAAGATCTGAGCACAAATGGCGTTGGCCATATCGTCAGCAACTTGAGTGCCTAGGAAAATAATGCGATCTTGCAATAGGCGCTGGTAAACCGAATCTCCAAATTGCTGTCCAGTTGGGGACGGGGTGCGTGCTTCCGGGACATTGAACCCCAGGACCTCGAGACCGCTCACAATTACTCCTAAATGTTTTTTTGGTAACTACTAAACACTAAGGGGTTAGCCTGACATTGGCATTGGCGACCTAGCTTTGTTCGCTCCTAGCGTGCTGGAAATACCAACAAGTGCGACTATTCGTCGGCCTCGTAGTACCTACTTGCTTTTCGACCGACTATTCGTCAGCCTCGCAGTACCTACTTGCTTTTCGACCGACTATTCGTCAGCCTCAAAGTTTTCAGTATCAGAACTCGCGTCAAATTCTGCATCAAAATCTGCAGCTGACTCATCGCCACGAAGTACTGACTCTAAATCGACAGCGTTACCTGACTTATCAACAACTGAGACACTCTCGAGCACGGTTGCAAGCGCCTTTGCCCGGCGAACTTCAGAGACTGCGCCTTGAACCTGGCCAGAAGAAACAAGCTGATCAGCAAACTGATCTGGCGCCATGTTGTAACGTTGCGCTTCTTGGATTAGCCATTGGGAAAGCTCAGCATCATTAACTTGGAGATCTTGGGTCTGCGCAATCTTGTCTAAAATCAATCTCGACTTAAGGCCACTTCGAGTTGTGGTCTCGTATTCAGCGCGATGCGCCTCATCACCATGTCCATCTTCAAAGTGAGCTGCGATGTCATCTTGAATAGTGCGATCTGGTAACTCAAGCTTCACTGCCTCCATTAGCGCATCATGAGTTAAATCGCGTGCTTGGTAAGCCTGTTCAATTAGTCGTACCCGACCTAAGCGCGTGCGAATGTCTTCGCGCAGTTCACCAATAGTGTCGAACTCACTCGCAAGTTGGGCAAATTCATCATCGGCGGCTGGAAGCTCGCGCTCGCGCACGCCCAAGACTTTAACTTCGACCGTTATTCCTTTACCACTCCACTGGCCGGCCGTAGGAGTGAATAAGAAGTGACGGACTTCATCAGCATTTGCACCGCGAACCGCATCATCGAATCCAGGAACCATATCGTCAGATCCGAGTTCATAACTAAATGCATTTGCTGAAAGTTCTTCTACATCCTGACCATCATGGTCGCCGCGCAGATCAACCAACAAAACGTCGCCATCTTTCGCAGCGCGCTTTACATCTTTTAGGGCGCCGAATCGGCCGCGAAGCGCAGTTAGCTGCTCTTCCACTTGGTCAGTAGTAACTTCTGCGTTATCTACAACTACTTTAAGATCGCTAAATTTTGGAAGTTCAAATTCTGGGCTGATATCCAGTTCGGCTGTGAAGATTAAGCCCACTTCTTCGTCAAGTGTCGTTACATCAACTTCAGGGCGACCAAGTTGAACAATTTCATTTTCGATTAAAGCCTGGGCTAGGCCAGATGGGATTGCATCGTTAACAGCTTCTTCTAAAACTGCAGCTCGACCAACGCGCTGATCAATTATGCGAGTTGGGATTTTTCCCTTACGAAAGCCCGGAATACTTACTTGCGCTCCAATGCGCTGATAAGCCGAATCCAAATTTGACTGCAGTTCAGAAAATGGCATCTCTACGGTGATCTTCACCCGAGATGGGGAAATGTTTTCTACGGCGCTCTTCACGGCTCTCCTACTTATAAGGCGTTAGATGTGTAGAGCCCGCCCTAAGAAAAATAAGGCGGACTCCGCAACTACGAGTCGGGGCGGAGAGACTCGAACTCTCGGTCTCCTGCTCCCAAAGCAGGCGCGCTAGCCACTACGCTACGCCCCGATCTTGCTGTTCGATTGTAGTAGAAATGATGCGATAGTCTAAATTCGCGCCCAATCGCAAAAAGATTGGCTCGCGGGTGTAGCTCAATGGTAGAGCCCCAGCCTTCCAAGCTGGCCATGCCGGTTCGATCCCGGTCACCCGCTCCATTCGTTCCGCATTAT
>ERZ888423.2872-NODE-2872-length-12155-cov-13.580661_pt1 | contig 12155 bp, 12 predicted proteins | sample MGYA00520523_ERZ888423 | MGnify/ENA primary metagenome ERZ888423 (study PRJEB32303, sample SAMEA104408611) | aquatic metagenome | biome: Brackish water; feature: Pelagic; material: water | place: Baltic Sea | collected 2014-06-08T10:24:00 | depth 30,27 m ...
AAATAACTGAATATTTAACTTTTATGATAAAAGTTAAAGTATTGAAATTTGCTCAAACACGCAAAAACAACAAAGAAGCATACGAACTTTTTGGAGTTAAAAAGAGTACTTTTTATAAGCGGAAGAAATCTTTTGAAAAAGAAGGTGAAAACGGTTTAATGCGAAAGAAACCAATTGCTTATAATTTTCCGAATCAAATTAGAGAAGATATCGTTGAAAAAGTATTGGAATTAAGAAAAGAACACAAATTAGGCACCTGGCGAATTAAATGGTATTTAGAAAGATATCATGATATTACTATTTCTGAATCAAGTGTTTTCCGTATTCTAAAAAGGAATAAGGTAGAAAGATTGGATAGAAAGATAACTCGAAGAGCTATGCATAGTATTCGATATGAAAAACAAACACCAGGTCATCATGTTCAGATTGATGTTAAATTTTTAATCTTTAATGATAGTCAAGGAAATAAAATTAAAAGATTTCAATATACAGCAATAGATGATGCTACTCGAATTAGAGCATTGAAGATATACGAAAAACACAATCAAATTAGTTCAATTGACTTCGTGAATTATGTAATTGAAAAATTCCCTTTCAGAATCAATACCATACAAACTGATAATGGACATGAATTTCAATCAAAATTTCATTGGCACGTAAAAGATATAGGAATGAAACATAGATTCATCAAAGTAGGAACACCTCAATTAAACGGTAAAGTTGAACGTTCACACTTAACAGATAAAAAAGAGTTTTATCAGCTTTTAAGCTACACTGACGATGTAGATTTAAACTTGAAATTAGAACAATGGGGAAACTTTTACAATTTTAGTAGACCACATGGTTCATTTAATGGAAAAACTCCTTATGAAATATTAAAAACTAAACTAAAATAATTAACTTTGAAGTCTACAAGGCGATGAAGTACGACAATAAAATATTACAAATGACATAAATATCCTAAAAGAAAAAGTATATGAGGTCTATGAAAAACTTAATAATTATCGGTCATCCGAACGAAGATAGTTTTTGTTATAGTGGTATTATGCAAACTATTAAAAAAACATTGTTACACAACAATGAAGAATTAGAAATTATTGATTTATATAGAGATAGTTTTGCAAGACCCAGAACCAATTTGACTCAAGGTTATAAAGATTTGATAACTTGGTCAGATAGGATTTATATCATATCACCCGTTTGGTGGTTTAGATTAACCCCAAGAACAGAAACTTTCTTTGATGAAGTATTCACTCCGGGATTTGCATATAACTTTGTGCCATTTACAAAACTATATGGTTATCCAAAACCACTATTAAGTGATAAAAAAGTTAGAACTTATTTGACACACGGAGCGCCCGCACTGCCAGTCGTAACACTTTACTTTAATTCAGTAAAATTAAGATTAGTAATGGGTGTTTATTCATTTGTGTTTGGTTGGTTTAAAACTAAAACACGCCAATTTTGGAGTGTCCCTTTTGTTTCGCAAGTGAAAAGAGAACAATACTTAAAAAAAGTTGAAAAAGACATTAAAAAAGATTTAAAATTATAGAAATATGATAGAAATATTGAAACTACAACCTTTAAAGTAATTAAATAGTTGAAGTATATAAATCATAATACAAAAACTATAAAGGGAGTAATTTTTACTCCCTTTTTTTATTAAATTAACGAAGTTAATAATGACAAATAAAATTTAAAATAAAATAAAATTGCGTTTATTTTGACAAGACAGACCGTATTGTTTTACCACCATGGTGTCTTCACTCGGTTGGCCCTCTATCTTATAAATGCTTTAAAATTGTAACTCATTTTATTAAATTTAAAAAACCCTCATAAATATACAAGCCTTTTTAATCCGCATCAAAAACTTCTTGATACCTATTATAACTTGATTTTTTGTTTCATCAAAATCTAAAGCTAAGGATGTGGATCTGAAAGATACCCAAGATTTCATACTTATTAGATATATAAAACTGAGGCATTCCCCTTAGATTTTGTTATTAGCGCTATTTTTTGCAATTGCAGTTATTTCAATTTATATCAACAATACAGTAATTCCCAAAAAAGCGGAAGAATTAATCCGCGAAAGCTATCCAGCATAAAAAAAATTAAAAATTTGTAACAATATCCCGCTTTTAACTACTAATTAAATCAAACAATTAAACTAAAAAAATGATTGTACCCTTTTTAAAGTTAGAATGGAAACAATATTTTCGTTCTTCTTACTGGCAAAAAAGTATTTTTCTCAACATATTGTTGGCTTTTTTTGCGCTCTATTTTATGGCGTCTTTTCTGATTATTGGTATTGGAGGGTATTATATTTTAAAAGACCAATTTCCTACTCAAGACCCATTAGTTGTCGTGAATGGCTTTTTGATGTATGTGATTCTTGGTGATTTAATTTTCAGATACATCATGCAAAAATTACCTGTCATGAATATCAAACCTTTACTGACATTGCCAGTCAATAAAAATATGATTGTCCATTTTATTTTGATGAAATCTGCTATTTCAATTTTCAACCTTTTTAGTTTGTTTTTTTACATCCCATTTGCGGTTGTTTTAATCCTAAATAGGTATGATGCAATAGGCGTTTTGGCTTGGTTGTTTAGCATGATTTTACTAACGCAAAGTGCTAATTTTTTCAACTTTTTAATCAACAAAAACAGTCGAGTTTTTGTGGGTTTAATTGCGATATTGATTATTGGTTTCGTCATCCAAAAATTTGAGATTTTCAATTTGGCAGGATTTATTGGCGAAGGTTTTGATGCGGTTTATAGTAATCCAGTATATGCGATTATATTCCTTGTTTTGTTGGTTTTCTTGTACAATTTCAATTACAAACAATTGCGAAATGAAGTGTATTTAGATGCATTAATTTCTCAAGAAGTAAAATTTGCAAAATCAGCTGATTTGTCTTTTACAGATCGATTTGGTGATATTGCGCCTTTTATCAAAAATGATTTGCGATTAATGATGAGAAATAAACGCACAAAATCATCACTTTGGATGTTGTTAATGGGTTTATTATATGGGTTGGTTTTTTATACACAACCTATTTATGCTGATATGGAAGTGATTTTTGTGTTGGTTGGTATTTTTTCAACAGGAATTTTCTTAATGAATTTTGGACAATTTATTCCTGCTTGGGACAGTAGTTATTATAAAATGTTGATGAGTCAAAACATCAAATATGAACGATATTTAAACTCGAAATTTATGCTAATGACCATCAGTATTTTAATACTTTTTGTGTTGGGAATACCTTATGTGTATTTTGGATGGAAAATTTTAGCAGTCCATTTTGCAGCAATGATTTATAACATTGGGGTGAATACACATGTGATTTTATTTGGAGGATCTTTCAACCGAAAAAGAATAAATTTGGATGAAAAAGCCGCCTTCAATTATAAAGGAACAGGAGCTGTTCAATGGCTGATTGGGATTCCGTTAATGCTTTTTCCAATGGGACTTTTTTGGATGATAAGTTGGTTAAGCAACTTTGAATCTGCAGTGATAACTTTACTGATATTAGGTTTTGCAGGCATTGCATTTCACAAAAATTTAATGACGATTATTAACAAAAAATACCAGGAATCAAAATATAAAATGATTCATGCTTTTAATCAAGAAAACTAAACACGATGATAAAAACAACACAATTATCAAAAAAATACGGTCAAATAGCAGTCTTACATATTGATGCTTTAGAAATTCCAACAGGTCAAATTTTTGGTTTGGTGGGCAATAATGGCGCAGGAAAAACTACTTTTTTTAACACATTGTTAGATTTAGTGAGACCAACAACTGGGGCAATTATCAACCACGGTTTTCAAGTGAACACCACTGAAGAATGGAAAACATTCACGGGTTCTTTTATTGATGAATCTTTTTTAATTGGCTATTTAACTGCTGAAGAATATTTTCAATTTATTGGAGATTTACGTGGTTTAAATAAGGCTGATGTTCAAACTTTTTTGACATTTTTCGAAGAGTTTTTCAATGAAGAAATTCTGAATAAGAAAAAATATTTGAGAGATTTAAGCAAAGGAAATCAGAAAAAAGTGGGAATTATTGCTGCAATGATGGGAAATCCAAAAGTGATTATTTTGGATGAGCCTTTTGCGAATTTAGACCCAACAACACAAATCAGATTGAAAAAAATTATCAAAGAATTGACTGAAACCAGAGAAATTACAGTATTAATTTCATCTCACGATTTGACACATGTAACGGAAGTTTGCGAAAGAATTGTAGTTTTAGAAAAAGGAAATATCGTAAAAGATATTAAAACTTCTACAGAAACTTTACAAGAGTTGGAAAGCTATTTTGCTGTTTAAGTAAAATTTTCTCAATTTATTGCTATTTTTACACTCTTATTTATACTATTTTCCCTGAAAATTAGTTGTAAATAAGAGTTTTTGATTTCAAAAAATAAAAGTTAACGTAGCTTTATCCGTGTGAAAACCACCAAAAAAATAATTGCTTTAGGATTCTTTATCGTTGTTGCAATTGCTTGTGGCACTAAAAAGAACACTTTTGTTAGTAGAAATTATCAAGCATTAACTACGAAATACAATGTTTTATTTAACGGACAAGAAGCATTATTAAGTGGCGTTGAAGAAATCAATGCAAACTATAAAGATGATTGGTTTCAAAGATTGCCTATTGAGCCTATTGAATTTGAGGAAAAACGAGCAGATATTTCTAGTTTTGGTTTAGGAGCGGGTTTTGATTCTAATGAAAATGACTCCAAAAAAACACTCACTACTTTTGATAAAGCTGAAGAAAAATCAGTAAAAGCGATTCAAAAACATGGCATGAACATTGACGGTTTAGAGCGAAATAGACAAATTGACGATGCCTATTTTTTATTAGGAAAATCAAGATATTATCAACAGCGTTTTATTCCGGCCATTGAAGCATTCAATTATGTGATTGCCAATTATCCGAATGCCAATTTGATTGCCGACACTAAAATTTGGCGCGCAAAATCAGAAATTAGAGTTGATAATGAAGAAATGGCTATTGAAACCTTAAGATTATTATTGATTGTAAGAGACACTTTAGAAGCCAATTTACCTGATGAAACCAAGGAAAATGGCTATACTGCTTTAGCAATGGCTTACCTGAAAAGTGACAGTATTCAAAAAGCAAAAGAAAGTTTGTTGTTGGCAACAAGAACCCTAAAAGACAAAGACCAAGCCGCAAGAAATCTCTTTATTTTAGGTCAAATGTATGCTGAAGAAAACAAAAAAGATTCAGCAATAACCATGTTTACAAAACTAATTAATTTTAATAATGCGCCTTATAAATATAAGATTCACGCAGAAATTGAAGTTGCTAAAAATTCAGTAAATGATTCAATGTCCGTTGAAACGCTTTCACGATTGCAAAAACTGATTAAAAACAGAGACAACAGACCTTATTTAGACGCTTTATATTATCAAACAGGAGTTTTGAATGAAAATCAAGACAGCATTCAATTAGCGATTTCGAATTATAATAATTCTTTACGTGCTGCAAATGGAGGAGAAAAACAACGAACATTTACGCATGAAAAATTAGGAAATATCTATTTTAAAAATTCTAAATATCAATACGCAAGTGCCCATTATGACAGTGTTTTGCAAATTTCAAGAGACAGTTTAGATTTAAGAATAAGACGCATCAGAAGAAAACAAAAAAGTTTGATTTCATTGATAAAGTTTGAAAATTTAGTACAAAAAAATGATAGTATTTTAAAATTAGTTGGTTTGTCAAAAGAAGACCAAAAAGCCTATTTTGAAAACTATATTTCTAAACTAAAAAAGGCCGATGAAGATGATGCGCAATTGCGTTTAAATCAAATGGCTTTTGGGAACAATAATACTTCTTTGGCTTCAGCTGATAAAGGGAAATGGTATTTTTACAATACACAATCTACCAGTATTGGCGCAACTGAATTTAAGAAAATTTGGGGAAATAGAAGATTGGAAGACAATTGGAGATGGGCTGAAAAAGCAAAAAATAAACCCCAAGAAAATGAAGTTACTAAAGTAAATCAGAAAAATGAACGCTATGATTTAGAGTCATATATCAGTAAAATCCCTGCAGAAAAAACAATTATAGACAGTTTGTTTTTTGACAGAAATCAAGCACTTTTCGAATTAGGGTTGATTTATAAGGAACAATTTAATAATCTTAAATTAGCAAAAGAAAGATTAGAAAAAGTTGCTTCTTTGCAACCAAATGAAGAATTAATTTTACCAATTAATTGGCATTTATATCAAATTACAACCAAATTAGGAAATGTTGAAAAAGCATCAGTTTATAAAAACCTAATTTTAACAAAGTTCCCAGACACTAAATTTGCCCAAATTCTTCTAAATCTAAATGCTGAAATTAAAGCGGAAGTTGCTGAAAATGAGGTAGAGAAACAATACAAAGAATTATACTATTTATTTAAAGATAGTAAATATGAGAAGTTGATTCCGAAAATTGATGCTATTTTACCAAGCATTTCAAATTCAGAGTTCCTACCAAAATTCGAACTTTTAAAAGCATACGCAGTTGGAAAATCCAAAGACAAAGAAAGCTATAAAAAAGCGTTGGAATTTGTTGCAGTAAATTATGGATCTTTTGAAGAAGGAAAAAAAGCAAAAGAGATTGTAAATCAATTAGATAAAAAGTCATTAGACTAAAAACCAACTAAAAGTCAGAGAATAATCGTATGGAAAGAAATGTTATTTCAAAAAACACAACTATTATTGGAGATATAAAAGCAGAAGGTGATTTTAGGATAGATGGTGTTTTGGAAGGTTCATTAAAAACAAAAGGAAGAGTAATTTTAGGTGCTGATGGAAGCATAAAAGGAAATATTGAAGCCTCAAATGCAGATATTGAAGGGATATTTTCAGGACAATTAAAAGTCGAAAAAACATTGACCGTAAAAACAATTGCAACTATTTCAGGAGAAGTTACTGTGGGAAAATTATCCATTGAACCTGGAGCTAATTTTAATGCATCTTGTTTTATGACTGAATCTGTAAAGGGAATAAAAAAAGAAAATGAAAAGCCAAAACAGCCCAAAAACTCTTTTAAATAAAGCCATCCAGCTTTCAGGAGCTGGTCTTCAAATGGGCTTGACTATTTATCTTGGTTTTTTGTTTGGTAAATGGTTAGATGCAAAATTCCAACTTCATTTTTTAACTCAAACAATTACTTTATTGGCTGTTTTTTTGGCAATGTATTCTTTAATTAAACAGGCAAATAAAATCAATGAGTAAATCATTTTTAATTTATTTTTTGGTGTTTTTTTCGTTGTATTTTATAGGATTCAATAGTCATCAATTTATTCTTGAAAAATATTCATTGAGTGCCCCTTTTTCACTCCAAAAAGTCTATCTCTTTCACTTCGGATTTTCATTGTTGATTTGCATGAGTTTCAAATACTTTTCGTCTGTTGATAAAATTTTTCAACAGTTAGGATTTATCTATTTGATCCCCATTTTTTTGAAAATCATTTTATTTTCTGCAATCTTCTATAAATCATTGTTTAACGAAGGAGATTTCCCGTTTTTTTCAAAAGTTTCATTATTCATACCGGCAATTATTTTTTTATCAACAGAAGTCATTTTCATCACAAAAATTTTGAGCAGAAAATAATAAGCAATAAATGTTAAAAAAAAATTTGTTTTTTTGATTTATTACATACCTTTGCGCCGAATTTAGAAAGCGTATTTTTACAATGAAGATTGCCCAAAAAACCATCAAATTTTTTTTATTATTTGTTTTAGCTCTTTTTTCAGCTGCAAATTTTGCGGCTATTTCAGAAAAAAAACAGGACAATCAAAATGATGGTGGTCGTGTAAAAACGAAAGAAGAAGTAGAAGCTTATATTTTACATCACATAAAAGATTCGCACGATTTTTCCTTATTTTCTTATACTTCTGATGAAGGCGAAAGAAAACACGTTGGTTTTCCTTTGCCAATTATTCTATGGACAAGTGAAGGGCTCATTACCTTTATGTCTTCGGAATTTCATCACAATGATGATGGTCATGTAATTGTTGGAAAAAGCGGTTTGAAATTTGTTAAAATTCATTCAAAAATATATGAATTAGACGAAGGTGCTTCGAAGGTAACTTTTGATGAAACGCATCACGCAAAAAATGCTCATAAAGTATTAGATTTTTCGATTACGAAAAGTGTAGTTGGTGTTTTATTAATCGGACTTTTAATATTATTTTGGTTTTCAAGTTTGGCAAAACAATATAAATCAAAAAAGATTCCAACAGGGTTTGCAAGAGTTTTAGAGCCTTTGGTAATTTATGTTCGAGATGAAATTGCCAGACCAAATATTGGCGAAAAACATTATAGAAGATTTACAGGGTATCTATTAACTGTTTTCTTTTTCATTTGGTTGTTAAATTTAGTTGGTTTGACCCCATTAGGATTTAACGTAACAGGACAATTAGCAGTAACAACTTGTTTGGCAATTTTTACACTAGTAATTTATTCCGTGAGCGGTACAAAAGGATATTGGATGCACATGATTTGGATGCCTGGAGTTCCAGTATTAATTCGTCCAGTTTTAGCAATTATTGAATTGGCTGGAGCGCTTTTAATCAAACCATTTTCACTGTTAGTCCGTTTGTTTGCAAATATTTCAGCAGGTCACATTGTGGTAATGAGCTTAATTGCAATTATGTTTACACTTAAAGAATCTTTAGGGGTTTTTGGCGCAACAGGATTGTCATTGGTATTATCATTTTTTATAACATTAATTGAAGTTTTAGTTGCTTTTTTACAGGCCTACATTTTTACAATGCTTTCGGCATTATTTATTGGAATGGCACTTGAAGATCATGCTGAGCATCATTAATACACATTTGTTTAATTTAATATAAATACATTTATTATGTACAATTTAATTGGAGCAGGATTAATCGTAATCGGAGCAGGAATTGGTTTAGGCCAAATTGGCGGAAAAGCAATGGAAGGTATTGCTCGTCAACCAGAAGCAACTGGAAAAATCCAAACGAATATGATTATTATCGCTGCATTATTAGAAGGTTTAGCATTTGGTGCATTATTCTTAGGAAAATAATCCAAAACAAAAAATAGGTTCTGTAACGGTTGGTTACAGAACCTATTAAAAAAATTTAAGCAACATACAAACAATAATTAGTTCATAGAATGGAAACTTTATTAAACGATTTTTCTCCAGGGTTATTTGCAATAACAACTATTTTGTTATTGGCTTTGATTGCATTAATGGTAAAATTTGCATGGAAACCAATTTTAAATTCTTTGGAAGAAAGAGAATCTGGAATTGAAAATGCTTTAGCAGCTGCAGAAAATGCTCGTAAAGAGATGCAAAACTTGCAAGCAGATAACGAAAAATTGATCAAAGAAGCAAGAGCAGAAAGAGATGCAATGATGAAAGAAGCAAGAGTAATTAGAGATAAAATGATTGCTGATGCTAAAGAAGATGCAAAAGAAGTAACTGCTGGTTTGATTGAAAAAGCACAAGCATCTATTGAACATGAAAAACAATCTGCTTTGGCTGAAATCAAAAAAAATGTTGCTGAATTGTCAATAGGAATTGCAGAATCTGTTCTTAAAAAAGAATTATCTTCTAAAAAAGATCAACTTGAATTGGTTGAAGGATTGTTAAAAGACGTTACTTTAAATTAATTCAAATATGAGAGATTCAAGAGCAGCTTTACGTTACGCAAAGGCAATCTTAGATTTAGCTAAAGATTCAAAAAATGAAACTAAAGTCAATGAAGATATGTTATTGATTTCTTTAACTATTTCTGAAAATCACGATTTAGATGTTATGTTGAGAAGTCCAATAATCAAAGCAAAAGCAAAACAAAATGTATTGAATTCATTGTTTGAAAACAAAGTAAATGAACTTACTTTAGGCGTTTTTCAATTGTTACTTGACAACAAACGTTTGGATATTTTATATCCCGTAGCAAAACAATATACAATCATATACGATTATCTAAAAAATATTGAAATTGCAAAAGTAACTACTGCAATCCCAATAACTAAAGAACTAGAAGGCCAAGTGTTGGCTAAGATATTAAAACTTACAGGACATGAAGCTAGTTTAGAAAACGTTGTAAATCCAACTATTTTAGGAGGATTTATATTGCGCGTTGGTGATTTGCAATATGATGCAAGCATTTCTAATCATTTAAATAAATTGAAAAAAGAATTTGACAATAGTCATTTCATTCCAAAAATATAAATAGCGTTAACCTTTAAGCAATATGCAGTATGCAAAAAGCTAAAAGCAAAAAGCAAAAAGCTAAAAGCAAATTTTAAAAAGATGGCAAGTATTAAACCAGCTGAAGTATCAGCAATTTTAAAAGAACAACTAACAAACTTTAAAGTGCAGGCTTCTTTAAATGAAGTTGGGTCAGTTTTACAAGTGGGTGATGGAATTGCTCGTGTTTACGGGCTTTCAAATGTGCAATATGGGGAGCTAGTTGAGTTCGAAAATGGACTTGAGGGTATTGTTTTAAATCTTGAAGAAGACAATGCAGGGGTTGTATTATTAGGTGCCTCAACTTCAATCAAAGAGGGTTCAATCGTAAAACGTACTGAAAGAATTGCCGCTCTAAAAGTAGGAGAAGGTATTGTTGGAAGAGTTGTAGATACATTAGGAAATCCTATTGATGGAAAAGGTCCTATAGAAGGTAAAACATATGAAATGCCTTTAGAGCGCAGGGCTCCTGGGGTTATTTTTAGAGAGCCAGTAACTGAGCCTTTACAAACAGGTATCAAATCAATTGATGCAATGATTCCTGTTGGAAGAGGTCAACGTGAGTTGATTATTGGCGACCGTCAAACTGGAAAATCAACAGTTGCTATTGATACAATTTTAAATCAAAAAGAATTTTTTAATGCTGGAAAACCAGTATATTGTATTTATGTTGCTATTGGTCAAAAAGCTTCTACAGTGGCAGCAATTGCAAATATGTTAGAAGAAAAAGGAGCTTTGCAATACACCATTATTGTGGCTGCAAATGCATCAGATCCAGCTGCAATGCAAGTTTATGCGCCTTTTGCTGGAGCAGCAATTGGTGAATATTTTAGAGATTCTGGAAGACCCGCTTTGATTATTTATGATGATTTATCAAAACAAGCTGTTGCTTATCGTGAAATTTCTTTATTATTAAGAAGACCTCCAGGACGTGAAGCTTATCCTGGTGACGTATTTTACTTACACTCAAGATTGTTAGAACGTGCTGCAAAAATTATCAATGATGATAAAATTGCAGGTGAAATGAATGATTTACCAGATTCTTTGAAAGAAATTGTAAAAGGTGGAGGATCATTAACTGCATTGCCAATTATCGAAACTCAAGCAGGTGACGTATCAGCTTATATTCCGACAAATGTAATTTCAATTACTGATGGACAAATATTTTTGGATGGAGATTTATTCAACTCAGGTGTTCGACCCGCAATTAACGTAGGTATTTCTGTATCACGTGTTGGAGGAAATGCTCAGATTAAATCCATGAAAAAAGTTGCTGGAACTTTAAAATTAGACCAAGCTCAATATCGTGAATTAGAAGCTTTTGCTAAATTTGGTTCAGATTTAGATGCAGCCACAATGAGTGTAATTTCTAAAGGACAACGTAATGTGGAAATTTTAAAACAAGCACAAAACGATCCTTATGCAGTAGAGGATCAAATCGCAATTATTTATGCCGGTTCAAAAAACTTGTTGAGAAATGTTCCAGTGAGCAAAGTAAAACAGTTTGAAAGAGATTATTTAGACTATTTAAATGCTAAACATAGAGATGTGTTAGATGTATTAAAATCAGGTAATTTAACCAACGAAGCAATTGCAACTTTAGAAGCTACTGCAAAAGAAATTTCAACACATTTTTCTTAATAGGTTAAGATTTAAAGTTCATGGTTTAGGGTTTAATATTGTTTAAATTATACAAACAATTAAAAACCAATAACTAATAACTAAAATATGGCAAATTTAAAAGAAATACGGAACAGAATTACCTCAATCAAATCTACTATGCAGATTACCTCCGCAATGAAGATGGTTTCTGCTGCTAAGTTGAAAAAAGCACAAGATGCAATCACAGCAATGAGACCTTATTCGTCAAAGTTGACTGAATTGCTAC
>ERZ888423.2873-NODE-2873-length-12148-cov-5.917804_pt1 | contig 12148 bp, 12 predicted proteins | sample MGYA00520523_ERZ888423 | MGnify/ENA primary metagenome ERZ888423 (study PRJEB32303, sample SAMEA104408611) | aquatic metagenome | biome: Brackish water; feature: Pelagic; material: water | place: Baltic Sea | collected 2014-06-08T10:24:00 | depth 30,27 m ...
TAGGTCAGATTGTGACACGGCAATTTCTCAACTCTGCCATACCCATTTGATTTGATGACCTCATGTTTAGTGCTTTGCGTTGTACCCAATGTCGACAGATATTCCGCCCGCGTGCGGTCGATGCCGTGGTTGAATCTCCAACGGGGCGTGTCTGCAGATCATGTGATCCAGTGAGCGGCGCCACTTCACGAACGATTAGGGCAACTGATCAGTTGCACGGCGACACTCAAGAATTGATTCGCGGATTGAAATACCGCAATCAAAGGGGTGCCGTGGCCGAATTAGCCGACCAGCTGGTGCAGTCAATCATTGATGATCCCGAATCTCCGGAGTACGAGATTGTGACCTGGGCTCCAACGTCAAGTGTGCGTCAACGCCAGCGTGGGTACGACCAATCCGAGTTATTGGCACGGGCTGTCGCGGCGCGTCTCGGTATTAAATGTCGGCGCTTGCTCTATCGCGATCGCAGCGCACCTCAGACCGGTCGCAATCGTGAACAACGGCTACATGGCCCAATCTTTAGGGCCCGTCCGATGCGGCGGCCCTATCGAGTTCTCGTGATCGATGATGTGGTCACGACGGGAAGTACTTTGCGGGCGGCCGCACATGCGCTCGACTTGGCTGGGGCTAAAGAGGTGTGCCTGCTGGCGGTAGCGGCCACACCACGTGACCGTTCTACAAATTCGCGAGTTGCCTGACCCGTTGCACCGCATTGGTCGGATCAACGTCTACCCAAATGCCATGCATTCCTACGGCGGTGGCGGCATTGACATTGCTTTGGGCATCGTCAAGAAATGCCGTTCGATGAGCCTCAACTCCAAGCCGACTCAACGAGAGTTCGTAGATGGCGTGGTTGGGTTTGCGCATACCGACTTCGTGGCTGTCAACAACATCATCAAAAATGTTGGCGAAATCAAGCATCGGCCACCAGGCTTGCCGCAATTCGCGGACATTGTTAGTTAGGACTCCCAAGCGAAATCCGCAAGTTTTGAGTTCGTGAACGAGGTCAACGACCAAATGATTGGGTTCGAACGCAAATCCGACGATCGACGGATTCTTTGAATCTGCGTTCTTTGCAGCAGGTGTTTCTAATGAGTTCGCGGACAGTTGTAAGCCGGCTTCCAGAACCAGTGGACCAAGTTGCTCGCGATATTCGACCATGCTGATCTCGCCACGCTCTAGGCGATGCCACGGATGGTCAGTATCTTGGCCATAATCGCCCATCATGACCTTCATTACCTTGTCGACGGGGTCGTTGGGGAAACGTTTGGCTACGTCGGATGGGCGTCCGTTGCTGGCTAAAACCCCACCAAAATCGAAGATGACTGCGTCAATATGCCGAGATGACGATGGGGTCTGTTTTGACGAGGAAGGCGCTGAGTCGGACACGGGTTAATTCTGCCCGTCGGCCTGCTTGCTTACATCATTGTTGCATGTGAACTTTGGGTGACCCCCGAGGCGCGTAGATACCGCCTGTAGGCTCTATACCTGCATGGGAATCCTCGATCGCATCCTGCGGGCCGGTGAAGGCAAGAAACTGAAGGCCCTCGAGGGTCTCGTTCCTGATATCAACGCCCTCGAGTCATCTATTCAGTCTTTGTCCGACGACGCACTGCGTGGCAAGACCGCCGAATTCCGTACCCGTCTTGAGCGGGGTGAATCGCTGGATGATCTACTGATTGAAGCCTTTGCGGTTGTGCGTGAAGGAGCCCATCGTGTGATCGGGCAACGGCACTACGACGTGCAGTTAATGGGTGGCGCGGCGTTGCACTTTGGTTGGGTTGCTGAAATGAAAACGGGTGAAGGTAAGACCTTGGTCTCAACCTTGCCGGCCTATCTCAACGGTGTGTCTGGCAAGGGTGTGCACCTCATCACGGTCAACGACTACTTGGCCCGTCGTGACTCCGAATGGATGGGTCGCGTTCACCGTTGGCTTGGTTTGAGCGTCGGACTCGTGGTTCCGGGTTCTCGCGAACGACCCGAACAAAAGCGGGTTGACTATGCCGCCGACATTACATACGGAACCAATAATGAATTTGGTTTTGATTACTTGCGCGACAACATGGCGGCAACAAAGCTCAATAAGGTCCAGCGTGGACATGCCTTTGCCATCGTTGACGAAGTTGACTCAATTTTGATTGACGAAGCGCGTACGCCGCTGATCATTTCTGGACGGATAGCCGATGCGGCCAATCTGTATTACCGATTTGCTTCCATCGTGCGTGCGCTCAAGCGCGATGTTGATTACGAAGTTGAAGAAGATAAGCGCATTGTCATGCCGACTGAGGCCGGTATTGAACGAGTCGAAGCCGAGCTCGGTCTCGAAAACTTGTACGACGAAGTGCAACGCAATCTTGTTCACCAGTTGCAGGTGGCCTTGAAGGCGAAAGAGTTGTATCGCCGGGATAAGGATTACATCGTTCAAGGTGGCGAAGTAAAAATCGTTGACGAATTTACTGGTCGAATTCTGGAAGGTCGTCGCTGGAGTGAAGGTATTCACCAAGCGGTTGAAGCCAAAGAGGGCGTCAAGATCAAAGAAGAAAATCAGACACTTGCGACGATTACATTGCAGAACTATTTCCGCATGTACGACAAACTTGCGGGTATGACCGGAACAGCGCAAACAGAAGCTGCCGAACTGATGAATACATACGATCTGCAAGTTGTGCCGATTCCAACGAACCGCGCCGTGGCGCGTATTGATTCACCCGATCAGATTTTCAAAACAGAAGATGCCAAGTTCAACGCGGTTGTCACTGACATCATTGAACGACATGCCAACGGGCAGCCTGTCTTGGTAGGTACGGTCAGCGTTGAAAAGAGCGAACACCTCTCGCGACTTCTCGCCAAAAATGGCGTGAAGCACGAAGTCTTGAACGCTAAACAACACACTCGTGAAGCCGAAATTGTGACGCAGGCTGGTCGTCTAGGAGCGGTTACGGTTGCAACCAACATGGCCGGTCGCGGAGTAGACATTTTGCTTGGTGGTAATCCAGAAGGTCTTGCTCATCGCGCCGTACTCGCCGAAGGTCATGCCGCTGACACGCTGACTGACGAATTTACTTTGCCGCTTCCGCTTGATCAGATGCCCGATGAATATCGCGCCGCGCGAGTTGTGGCGCAGGCTCGCTATGCCGAACTCCTCACTGCAATCACAGCGAAGTGCAAGGCTGAGGGAGACAAAGTTCGTGAGGTTGGAGGGCTATATGTCATTGGCTCTGAGCGTCATGAGAGTCGTCGTATCGACAATCAGTTACGAGGACGCGCCGGCCGTCAAGGTGATCCTGGTTCAAGCCGTTTCTATTTGAGTCTTGAAGACGAATTGATGCGCTTATTCGCTACTGGCGCGTTGAGTTGGGTGATGGGCCGAGCGTTGCCCGATGACGAAGCAATTGAACACAAGATGGTGACTAAGGCCATTGAGCGGGCACAAAGCACCGTTGAAACACGTAACGCCGAGATTCGTAAGAACGTTTTGAAATACGACGAAGTGATGAATGAGCAGCGCAAAGTTATTTACAAGCGCCGCGACCAGATTCTTGATGGGGCTGATCTGAAGGTTGCCGCTCTCGAATACATGGCTGAAGCCGTTGATTCACTGATCGATACTCATTGTGTGAGTGAAGCTGATGACGAATGGGATCTCGAGGGTCTGACCAAAGAATTGAAAACTTATTGGCCCAATGATTTCACGCCAGAGGTTTTGGGTCAGTCGTCAAGCACCAACAAGATGTACGACGTCGTGATGGCGAACGCAACTGGCTATTACGACCAGCGTGAAACTGAATTGACTCCAGACGTCATGCGTGATGTTGAGCGCCAAGTCATGTTGCGCATTATTGATCAGCGTTGGCGTGAGCATCTTGAAGAGATGGATTACTTGCAAGAGGGCATCAACCTTCGCGCCATGGGTCAAAAAGATCCTCTAGCCGAATGGCAGCGTGAGGGTTACGAAATGTTCGGTTCCATGATGAAAGGAATCGCTCAAGATTTCGTGAAGTACGTCATGCATGTGCAACTGGTTCGCAACGAAGAGCCAGCGCCCGTCGTGCAAAACCTTCAACAGACAAAATCTGATGCGCCGTCGGCAGTTAGCCAAGCATCAGCACAGGGTGCAAGTGAAATGCCTCAGCAGGCTGCGCCAGTCAAGCAACAGCCCATCGTGAACGACGAGTGGTCAAAGACCCCTCGTAATGCGCCGTGCCCATGTGGCTCGGGTAAGAAGTTCAAGATGTGCCACGGCGCCAACTGAGTTCGTCATGCGCGATTTCACAGATGATCTAAAAGATGTGAGTCGACGGCTTGGTGAGGCAAAGGTCTATCTTAAGATCGAAGCACAACGAGATCGTTTCCGCGAACTTGAGATTGAGGTCTCGAAGCCCGGTCTTTGGGATGATCAAGAGTTTGCCAAGAAACTCAATGCTGAATACGCGAACACCAAAGGTGACATTGACATTTTTGATGGACTGGCTCGTCAGTTAGAAGATGCTGAGGTGCTCCATGAATTGGCCCGCGAAATTGATGATGCCTCTCAAGAGACAGAAATTGAATCAAGCATCAAGGTTATTGCGCAGTCACTAAATGGTCTTGAAATGCGCAGTTTGTTTACTGGTGAACATGATGAGGCAGATTGCATTGTGCACATCAACACCAAAGACGGTGGCGTCGACGCCCAAGATTGGAGCGAACTTCTGCTGCGCATGTATCAGCGTTGGGCTGAGCGTCGTGGACTTGAGTTTGAAATTAACGATATTTCGCCAGGTGCAGAAGCCGGAATTATGTCGGTTGAATTCACGTTGAAGGGTCGATACGCCTACGGGCTCATGACTTCTGAACGAGGTACTCATCGTTTAGTTCGGATTAGTCCCTTTGATAACCAGGGTCGCCGCCAAACAAGTTTTTCCAATGTGCAGGTGTGGCCAGCAATAGAAAACCCCGACATTGAGATTGATGAAACTGATGTGCGGATGGAAGTATTCCGTGCCTCTGGAGCTGGTGGTCAGCACGTGAACAAAACTTCATCTGCGGTTCGCTTGATTCACGAACCGACTGGTCTTGTCTCATCGTCTCAAGAAGAACGCAGTCAATTGCAAAACCGCGAAAGGGCGATGAATCGTTTGAAGGCGATGGTTGCGGCAAAGATTGAAGAAGAACACCAGGCTGAACTTGATCGCATTGCTGGTAAACAAGCCACCGTCGGTTGGGGGAGTCAAATCCGAAGTTATGTTTTGCAGCCGTATCAAATGGTGAAAGATTTGCGTACAAATATTGAATCAAGCAGCGTCGAATCAGTGCTGGACGGCGATATTGAAGAATTTATGGTCGGTTATTTGCAATGGCGTCGTGCTGGCGACGATTCCTGACGAAGTACCACTGATATCCTGACGACTTGACTTCATGTGGTCGGCCATTTGGTCGGTCTCTTGCCCGAGGAGCAATATGATTCGCCTCGAAAACGTGACAAAAACTTATGGCACCGAGATACCTGCGGTGCGCGACGCTTCTTTCGAGATCGCTAAGGGCGAATTCGTCTTTATGGTTGGTCCGTCGGGTTCTGGTAAGTCGACATTGTTGCGGCTCATGAATCGTCAAGAACAGCCCGAACGCGGCGAAGTGTGGGTGGCAGGTAAAGATATCAATGCCATGGCTGACTCAAAAGTTCCGTATCTACGACGAAATATCGGAAATATTTTTCAGGATTACAAACTGTTGCTCAACAAAACAGTTTTTGAAAACGTGGCGTTTGCTCTTGAAGTGATTGGTCGACCTAAGCATGTGATTCGCCAACAAGTACCAGCAGTACTCGACCTGGTGGGTCTTTCCGATAAAGAAGATCGCTTTCCTCACCAACTTTCTGGTGGAGAACAGCAGCGTGTTTCGATCGCCCGAGCCTTCGTGAACCGTCCATTGATTTTGCTGGCGGACGAACCCACCGGAAACCTTGACCCCGCAACGGGTGAGGGAATCATGCGGTTACTAGATCGCATCAATAACACCGGGACAACAGTCGTCATGGCAACCCATGATCAGCGAATCGTGAATATGATGCGCCGCCGTGTTGTGCAACTTGACCGAGGCGTCATAGTGCGCGACCAAGAACGAGGAGTGTACGACTGATGATTGCACGAATCAGTTACGCGTTCCGCGAAACGTGGGCGAGCTTTAAACGCAATGTCACTTTGACGATGGCCGCCGTGATTACCTCTGCGGTCTCTTTGCTGCTGGTTGGTTCAACTTTTTTGATTCAGCGAGCTTTTGACAATCTGCTGACCCGATGGAAGGGCGACGTCGAACTCATTGTGTATGTGCGCTCGGACGCTGACCCGAATCAGATTCAAGTGATTGAAGACGCTCTGAAATCGCAGCCATCAATTATTGATGTCACAAAATTGCGGTATCTAGATCAGGCTGAAAGTTATGCCGAGGCCCAGAAGTTATTTGCTGGTGACCCCGGAACCCTGCGACTTCTCACTCCCGAGAATATTCCTTCGCAATTTAAGGTCGTCCCAATTTCGCAGGACTCAAACTTAATTCGTGAACTTGGCGAACAGTTCCGAGGTTTGGCCGGAGTTCGCGAAGTCGCCTACGCGCAAGATGTGTTTGACGTCGTGGCACGAGTCTCGCAATTTATTCGAATAGCGACGACTGCGATGTCGATTGTTCTCCTCGTCGTGGCAGTTGGACTCATCTGGAACACCATCCGCACGGCTATGTTCGCCCGTCGTCGTGAAATTGAAGTGATGAAATTGGTTGGTGCAACGAATTGGTTTATCCGCATCCCGTTCATGCTTGAAGGGCTCTTACAGGGTCTCATCGGTGGAGTCCTGTCATGTTTAGGTTTGTGGGGACTCAACTCGGCATGGTCGGGTGCAGTCGCTGATTTCAACGACACTGAACTAGCGGCTCTCGTGGTGACTGATGGCTATATGCGTTTCGTGATGATCATTTTGCTTGGCATTGGTGCAATAGCCGGAGCCGTTGGTTCGGGTATTGCGGCTTCACGTTTCTTAGACGTCTGACCTTCTATTAGGGTCTGTGCATGGCCTACGAAGAAATCATCTATGACGTATCCGAGCAAATCGCGACGATTACCTTAAACCGTCCCGACAAGTTGAATTCGTTCACGAATCGCATGCTTAAAGAAATCATCGCGGCTTTCGATGAGAGTGATGCTGACGACAATGTTCGTGCTGTCATCGTGACCGGTTCAGGCCGGGCCTTTTGCGCTGGTGCTGATTTATCGGGAGGTGGAGAGACCTTTGCCAAGGGTGGAAGCGATGTGAAAGCCAAGACTGGTGTGATGCGTGATGGCGGTGGCTTGGTGTCACTGCGAATTTTTGAGAGTAAAAAGCCAGTGATCGGCGCAATCAATGGCGCGGCGGTTGGTGTAGGCGTGACGATGACACTGCCGATGGATATTCGACTTGCGAGCACAACCTCAAAATTTGGATTTGTGTTTGCAAAACGGGGCATAGTTCCCGAAGCCGCCAGTAGTTGGTTCTTGCCGCGGATTGTCGGTATTTCGCAAGCCACAGAATGGTGTTTCACTGGTCGCATGATTAGTGCTGAAGACGCCAAAGAAGCACGACTCGTTCGAAGTGTGCACGCGCCTGAAGACCTTTTGTCAGCAGCTCGTGAGATCGCTCGCGAGATTGCGGAAAACACTGCGCCAGTTTCAGTGGCCTTGTCGCGGCAAATGTTGTGGCGCATGCTTGGTGCCGATCATCCGATGCAGGCGCACCGAGTTGATTCAAGAGCAATCAATTCACGTGGTGCGAGCGACGATGCCCGCGAAGGTGTCATGAGTTTTCTGGAAAAGCGACCAGCGGACTTTCCAGTCAAGGTCAGCGATGGATTGCCAGAAGTATTTCCCGATTGGCAGGATCCACAGTTCTCGTGAGTGATGAAAATGTGAGAGAAATCTCAATGTACGAACGAGTGGGTGGAATGCCCTTTTTTGAAACCCTCGTTGATCATTTTTATGTAGGAGTCGTGGCCGATGAAGTGTTATGGCCCTTGTATCCCGATCAGAGCGACCTTGAAGGTGCTAAGCGACGATTCACTCTTTTCTTGGGGCAGTATTGGGGCGGGCCACAGACGTACATGGAAGAGCGCGGTCATCCAAAACTACGCCTGCGGCACATGCCATTTCATGTCGGACCACTTGAACGTGATCGTTGGCTGGTGCATATGGCCGCGGCTATTGAGTTGACAACAACCGATGAGTCCATTCGGCAAGAGTTGCTGACGTACTTTGTTCCGGCTGCTGAGCACCTACGTAATGACACCGGATTGCCGATTAGTTCGTCAAAGCCTAACTAAAAATTAAGTATTAACTGAAGACAACAGTCTTGCGGCCGTATACCAAGACGCGATGTTCAAGATGAGCGCGAACGGCACGAGCCAGCACAATAGTTTCAAGATCGCGGCCCTTGCGTGTGAGATCGGCAACTGAATCGCGGTGCGAAACCCGCGCAACTTCTTGATCAAGGATTGGGCCTTCATCAAGTTCTTCGGTGACATAGTGCGCAGTTGCGCCGATGATTTTGACACCACGATCGTGGGCTTGTCGATAGGGGTTGGCGCCAATAAAAGCCGGGAGGAATGAGTGATGGATATTGATGATTCGCGACTGATATGCATCAACCAGAAGTGGCGAAAGTATTTGCATGTACCGCGCCAAGATGACCAGGTCAACTTGGTTGTTATTGAGGGTCTCAAGCACCGCGAGTTCTTGATGTGATTTGGTTTCTGGGGTGACTGGTAAATGCACGTAGGGGACGCCCATATGTTGCACAAGGTCGGCATGATCAGGATGATTGTCAACGACCGTCACAATGTCTGCGGGAAGTTCGCCTGATCGCCAGCGACTGAGTAAGTCGAAAAGGCAATGTGACTGCTTGCTGGCGAGTATTGCGACCCGTGGTAGGTGGTCAGTGAAACGCAATTGTACGTTCATCGAGAATTTTTCGGAAACTGATGCAAAAGCGCTGAGAATTTCGCGTCGATCAAGTGAGAATCCGTCGAGTTCGAATTCAACTCTTTGGAAGAAGACCCGTTCGACGTCGTCGGTATGTTGCTCGGCGTGCACGATATTTCCGCCATGTGCTGCGATGAATTCCGCGACCGCAGCAACGACACCACGTTGGTCGGGGCAAGAAAGTAAAAGGACGCCAGTTGCAGACACGTCCATAAGTTTGCCTGCCGAACAAGTCAATTGCGACTCGGTCACGATTCAGGTGCTGAAAGAATTAGGGCTGAGGGATGAGGGCGTGACAGGCCACCGCGGCGGCGGCTGCCACATTGAGGGAATCGATGCCCGATGCCATAGGGATTTTCACCATATGGCTCACTGACAACAGGGCCTCTGTGGATAGACCGGCTCGCTCGGATCCGAGAACGATGGCAACTTTCGCATCGACGGGAATTGATAAGCCAATATCGCGAATATTGCGGGCGTCCTCGCGAGGGGTGAGCCCACACACGATGTAGCCGGCATCGCGTAAAGCGATGAGCGTTGATGAAGCATCGGTCACTCGGCTGTAGCGCATCGAAAATGCGGTTCCCATGGACACTCGAAGGGCGCGCCTGGCGAGTGGATCTGCGCTGTTGCGATCAAGGATGATGCCATCGATTCCGAGTGCTGCAGCACTACGCACAATGGCCCCGATATTGGTGGGATTATCAACATCTTCAACAACTAGCAAGTGACGCGCTGATGTCAGCAGTTCATCAAGTTTGAGTGGGGCTGGTCGTTCAAAGAGCCCCATGATGTCGAGGGCTACTCCCATACCCGTGAGAGTTTTACGAACAGCCGCATGAGCGGCATAGACAGGAACGGATGAATCAACCGTGTCAACAATCGGACTTGGCGACACAGCATCGGTTAAAACCTCAACAAGTCGACATCCTGCGGCTAGCGCTCGTTCAACAACTAAGTCGCCTTCGGCAATGAACATTCCGAGGGTGATCTTTTCCGCTTCGCCGGTTTGCATTGTCTTGAAGACACGGGCAGGAATATTGCGCGGACGCAGTTCTCGCTCACGCAGTCGAAATCGATCAAGGCGTTGATCATCTAACGAATCAACGTAGATCAGCTCACGAGACATATTTGTGACGTCAGAAATCAGTAGTACCAGGGGTACGGAGCCCAGTCAGGATCGCGCTTTTCAAGAAATGACATGCGACCTTCTTGAGCCTCGTCGGTCATATATGCTAATCGAGTTGCCTCACCGGCAAACACCTGTTGACCAACGAGTCCGTCGTCAATGAGGTTGAAAGAAAACTTCAGCATGCGTTGAGCAGTGGGGCTCTTGCCATTGATTTCTTTTGCCCACTGCAAGGCGGTTGCTTCAAGTTCGGCATGAGGGACAACGGCGTTAACCATGCCCATACGTTGGGCATCTTCGGCGCTGTATTCGCGACCGAGGAAGAATATTTCACGAGCGAATTTCTGCCCAACTTGCCGAGCTAAATAAGCCGAACCGAAGCCTCCGTCAAAACTTGCGACATCGGCGTCGGTTTGTTTGAAGCGAGCGTATTCCTTGCTGGCGATTGTGAGATCGCTGACGACATGCAAACTGTGTCCACCGCCGGCAGCCCAACCAGGAACAACACAGATCACTACTTTGGGCATGAAACGAATTAGTCGCTGGACCTCCAGGATGTGCAAACGTCCGCTTTTGCCGGGATCAATTGTTTCGGCAGTTTCACCTTCGGCGTAGCGATAACCATCGCGTCCACGAATGCGTTGGTCTCCACCACTGCAAAAGGCCCAACCGCCATCTTTTGCTGATGGGCCATTACCGGTTAGAAGTACGCACCCAACATCGGTGCTTTGGCGCGCATGTTCGAGAGCCGTGAAAAGTTCATCAACTGTGTGTGGCCGAAACGCATTGCGTATCTCGGGACGATTGAAGGCCACGCGTACCGTGCCATGTTCGACCGAGCGGTGATAGGTGATATCGGTGAAATTGAATCCCGGCACGATCCGCCAAGCGGTGGGGTCAAAGATGTCAGAAACGTTGTTCTCGCTCACGGCTTTATTCTCTCAGACGAAAACGTGATTCGCCCCTTTTTGTACTGAATGTGTCATCTCGCGAAACGATGTGGGGACTGCCAACACTTTGTCCTCCTTAATGGATACTTTGAGTGGATGTCCAGATTGCGTCACATCAGCGTTGCTGCCGGGTCATTAGCCCTGCTGCTGTTGATGGCGGCGTGCTCTTCGGGCTCGGCCCAGGGGGCGACGAGTATCTCGGCCAGCACAACCGACCCAGTGACAACGACTATTTCTGCGTCGACGACTTCGACGAGTACCACTATGCCGCCGACCACTATGCCGCCGACGACCACTACGACGACCAGTGTGGCGCCGACGACAACACTGCCTGAAGTAGCTCCATTGTTGGCTCCGCTGGTGGCAGTTGGTCGAAGCGATGGACCCGAAACTGCACGAATTCAAGAGCGCTTGCTTGAACTTGGATTTTGGTTGCAGTCAGTTGATGGTGACTTCGGCGGAACCACCAAGCAAGCAGTGATGGCATTCCAGAAATACATGGGGCTTGATGCCACAGCGCGAGTCGATCAAGTAACCGCCGATACCTTAACGCTTGCTACGACACGAGCTGTTGGTCTATCAAACGAACCCGGAACTTTGGTTGAAGTTGATAAAGACAAGCAAGTGTTGTTCATGATGAACTCCGGAAAACTGTTGTGGGCAATCAATACTTCAACCGGTAATGGGCAGTATTACTTAGAGACGAATCAAAAGGATTTGGTGACTTGGGAGACCGGACGTTCATTGACTCCCTCAGGTCGTTACAAGATCGATCGTGAAAAGTCAGACGGCTGGTGGGATGGAGACTTGGGTCGGATTTATCGACCAAAGTATTTCAAGGGTGGTATCGCAATTCATGGTTCAATGAGTATTCCGAATTATCCAGCGTCGCACGGATGTGTGCGGGTTAGTACTGCGGCGATGGACATGATTTGGGCTTCGGGTTTGTTGCCGAAGAAAACTCCGGTGTGGGTGTACGGAAGTGACATTGAGGCTGAAGGTGAACCTCCGGTCATTCCGACGACTACGACAACGACAACTACAACTACAACTACAACTACAACTACAACTACAACTACAACTACAACT
>ERZ888423.2876-NODE-2876-length-12140-cov-5.131816_pt1 | contig 12140 bp, 14 predicted proteins | sample MGYA00520523_ERZ888423 | MGnify/ENA primary metagenome ERZ888423 (study PRJEB32303, sample SAMEA104408611) | aquatic metagenome | biome: Brackish water; feature: Pelagic; material: water | place: Baltic Sea | collected 2014-06-08T10:24:00 | depth 30,27 m ...
AGTCTGTTGGAGCGAAGGTGTACGAACTTTTGGTTGAAGCTCTCGAGCGCCCAACTGCGGTCGCTCTTCCCCACCCCGTATTGACGGTGAAGAAGAACAAATAACTAGTTGGCTAACTAGTTAGCCTTCTTGAAGGCCTTCTTGCGATCCTCGGGGTTCAGATAACGCTTGCGAACGCGAATCGCTTTAGGCGTCACTTCGACGAGTTCGTCATCAGCAATCCATTCAATGGCGGTTTCAAGCGTGTGAATGCGAGGAGCGGCAAGTTTGACACCATCGTCGTGACTGTGAGTACGGATGTTGTTCTTTTCCTTGGCGCGAACTGCGTTCACAACCATTTCGTCGCCACGGGCGCTTTCACCAACAACCATTCCTTCGTAGGTCTTTTCGCCTGGTTCGACGAAGAGCTCTCCACGAAGCTGCAAGTTGTCCAACGCATATGCAGTGACCATTCCTTCACGGTCAGCGATCATTGCACCACCGAGACGATGAGGCAGCTCTCCGCACCACGGCATCCAACCGGCATGGTTCTGGTGCAACATTGCGGTTCCACGAGTGGTGGTCATCAAAAGTGAACGGAAACCAATCAGGCCTCTACTTGGACATTCAAAGGTGATGACGGTGCGACCGGGGTCGCCCGAACGCAAGTCGGTCACTCGGCCTTTTCGAGGAGCCAAAGCTTGAGTAACAGCGCCAACATATTCGTCGGGCACATCACACACACCACGTTCAAGTGGTTCAAACTTTTTGCCGTTGACTTCTTTGGTGATGACTTCGGGGCGGCTGACTTGAAGTTCGAAACCTTCGCGTCGCATTCCTTCAATCAAAACAGCCAACTGCAATTCGCCTCGTCCAGCGACTTCCATAACGTCGGCTGATTCAGTTTCGTGCAACTTGATGGAAACGTTTCCGAGAATCTCTTTCTTCAGACGATCAATCAAGTGGCGACTGGTGAGGTACTTGCCATCGCGTCCAGCGAACGGTGATGTATTCACGCCAAAGGTCATGCGCAGTACAGGTTCGTCGACGGTGAGTCGTGGAAGTGCAACCGGAGTCTCAGTTGAAGCAATCGTGTCGCCAATTTCAACTTCGGGGAAACCAGCGACAACAAAGAGGTCGCCCGCACGAAGTTCATCAACTTCGACACGGCTGACTCCCATGTAAGCCATTAACTGCGATAGACGACGCTTCAACGGCGGCTGCCCCTCAGCGAACTCCTCTTCGAGCAAGGCCACGTTCTCACCTTTTTTCATAACACCCTGATACACGCGACCAATTGCCAAACGACCGAGATATTCAGACGCGTCAAGGTTGGTCACGAGTGCCTGTAACGGCGCACTGGAATCTCCCCCTGGAGCAGGAATCCGTTCCAGAATTGTGTCGAGCAACGATGAAAGATCGGCATCTTGTGCAGGCATTCCGAGACCGACCATGGTGCGACCTTCACGAGCGACCGCAGAAATAACGGAAAAGTCGATGTGGTGGTCGTCGGCTTCGAGGTCGATGAACAATTGATAGACCTCGTCGAGAACTTCTTCAGCACGAGCATCTCCACGGTCAACCTTGTTGATGACAACAATGGCCGGAAGGTTGAGCGATAGTGCCTTCTGCAGCACATAGCGAGTCTGCGGAAGTGGCCCTTCAGCTGCGTCAACCAAGAGCAAAATGCCGTCAACCATTGTGAGGGCGCGTTCCACTTCACCGCCAAAGTCGGCGTGGCCCGGAGTATCTACCAAGTTGATCTTGGTGTCCTTATAAATCACCGAGGCAGCTTTGGCCAAGATGGTGATGCCTCGTTCACGTTCTTGGTCATTTGAGTCCATGACACGATCGACCACCGCTTGGTGGGCCGCAAAAGTTCCGGTGGCACGCAAAAGAGCGTCCACAAGAGTTGTTTTTCCATGGTCAACGTGCGCGACTAACGCGACATTACGTAGTTGTGTATACATATCAGTTGTGGACAACCGGCTTAAGCCAGGTCGTCGTCCTCGTCCTCAGCCTCAATCTCGTCTTCATCGTCAAACACGACTCCGTACTTTTCGGCTAAGGCTGCGTACTCATCATCTTGAGAACGCGGTTGCGACTCTCCACCACCAAGGCCGAGGTCAAAGGCGCTGGGGCCGGCTTGCTTCAATTTTCTCGCTTCTTCGAAACGACGATGACGACCCTTTTTCACGGCAGGGCTCCGAACTTGTGAGAGGGGTAGGCGATGGCTACGAATCAGGGTGGCACTGGCCTAAAACAGGACGCACCGACACAAATTCGACCAAGTCACGAGATTGCTCACACGACAGGGCGTTCCCGAGTGTAGAACCAATTGACCTCTATTTGTGGGAACTTCAGGCGGTTTCGTGATTTTTCAGTGTGCCGTGAGTATCAAAGACACCCTGAAACGAGCGTTTTATTGGTTTTCATACCGATTTGTGGGGCTAGCGACTAGATCGGACTCGAGGCTGCAATCATCTTGAGTCCACCCTTGCCGTCGAAGGACAGTCCCGCTCGGCCCTGGAGGAGGTCGTCAAGTTGGTCTCCGATGAGATCGTGACGCCAGCCGACTCGAAGGCGAGCATCCGCATCTTTGCGCAACAAAGCCACGATGTCGTGGCGCGTTGCCAGCAATGCCGTATCGACATTCTCGAGGCGGGCCACCTCGCTGATCCATGCCGAAATCAACGTGATCGCCGGCCGAAGGTGACGCTCGACATCCTCACCTTCGGTGACCGAGTTTTCGATGGGATTCTCTTTGCCACGAGCCACTGCAGCCAAGATTTCTTGCCCAATGGACCCTCGTGTATGACGATCATCCACACCACGGGCCTGCGCAAGATCAGCGAGGTTGGCTGGTTCACGTTGCGAGATTCCTTGAAGTGCTAAGTCGGGAAGAACCTGTCGCGGAGGTATATCACTCGCCATAGCCCGTCGTTCGCGCCACTCGGCTAACGCGGCTAAAACTCCTCGCGTGCGTGGTTTGAGTGCGCGAACATCCTTTTGTTTCTGCCACGCATCAGCGGGATTGCCTGGGCCAACTTTGCGTTGACGTAATTCTTCGCACGCGTCGGACGCCCAAGATAAGCGCTGGCGTTCTTCAAGTTTCGAGGTGAGCAATTCATGAATTTCCAACAGGTGCTCGACATCTGAAGCGGCATATGACTTTTGCCCGTCGGTGAGAGGTCGTCGGAGCCAATCGGTCAAACGGTCACCTTTTGGTAACACCAATTTGAGTTCTGAATTCACCAGAGATGCAAGGGAGGGTGTTGAGTAGCCGAGGAAACCAGCGGCGATCTGCGTATCAAAAATTCTCTCCGGAACTGTGCCCATTGCGTGAGTCATGACGTCAAGATCTTGTTGGGCTGCATGCAGGATGATGAGATGTTGAGGACCAAAAATACGCCTCAACTTCGATGCGTCGCATGCCAACGGGTCAACGATGGCGATTCCGTCCAACCATCCTAATTGAATCAATGCCAACCGGGGAAAGTAAGTCTTCTCGCGATGAAACTCAGTGTCGAGAGCGATGCGATCTTGTGACTGCAAACGATCAAGCAAAAGGCCTAGATCATGATTGTTATCAATCCATTCAAAAGGTGCAGGCAATTCATCACTCACTAGGTTGACTTCCCTCAACGACCGCATGACCTTGCATAATCCAACCCATGGTGCCGCCAGCAATATTGATCAACTTTATGGAGTGCTGAGAAAGGTATTCACACGCATTGGCGCTCCGACCGCCGACCTTACAGATCACGTAGGTAACTCCCCCTTGAGGGTGCCGAAACTCCTCGACGCGCTGCGGTACTTCGTTGAGGGGAATATGAATCGCTCCTGGGACGTGGCCGTCAATGTATTCATCGCTCTCGCGGACGTCGATCAGAAAGACTGAGTCTGCTTGTGAAAAGATTTCGGCAAAATCGGAGACTGAGATTTCTGAATACTGTGAAGACATATTCACAAACTAGCCCTTGAACTGTCGAAAATTCTCCATGTCAGGCGGGGTGTTGATGTTGGCGATATGCGACTCGGGCACCGATACCGGGTGCCGATGTAAATCGCTCCACGCGCGCATGACAGAACGTTCGCCACGGTCGAACTGTTCAGCAATAATCGGCAACGATGTCTCAACTCGCCACGCCGCGCACAAAGGTTGGGCCCCCTTTGTGCTTGGATCCGCCGCACTGTGGGTGTAACTCAGATCAAACTCATTTTCCTCGACACTGCCCTGATCGGGTCCACTCTGACTGGTCATGGCTTGCACTACAGCCGCCATGGTGTCTGGAGTCAGCGACCATAGGTCGACCGCAACAATGAGCGCTATCCCCCGTTGAGCGTGGCATAAAGCGGACAAGATGCCGGTGATCGGACCAGAATCAGGAGTCGGATCTTGAATGACATTCCACGGAAAGGCTGGTGCTGGAGTAAATCTCGCTCCGGCAACAAAGACACCTTGCGGGCACAAGGGTTCAAGTAATCGACACTGTCGTTCTACTGCAGTTTCTCCGTTGACCGGAATCAAAGCTTTGTCGGTACCCATACGCCGACTGTGCCCACCGGCCAAAACGTAACCACGAACTTCGGTTATCGAAAACCTATGACTGAGTTGCCGAGAACTCATCGTTGGGAATTCCTGAAGGATCTAGTTGCAAGAGGAAAAGGTGGCACCGTTCGGCTTCATCGCTTTCGCCAATCGCCTCAGCCATTTTGTGTAAACCAAGGAGGCATCGCAAGAAACCGTGATTCGATTCCTGATTCCATCTCACATACCCTGAACCCCGCCAACCGTTTTGACGCAAGGTATCGAGACCTCGGTGGTACCCGATGCGGTAATAGGCGTAACGCTCAAGATTGTCCCGACCGAAGTCACCGATATTGGCCCATGCCAATAACGAACGAGGATGGTGACTGACGACGACAGCGAGAGCTTCGCGCCTTGATTCAGCGGCAACAGCGAGCGCTTGCGACAGTTCATGACGAATTGCTGGATCCTCTAGCGGAATAACCGTTGTTGGTGGCCCCTGTGGCGTCAGACTAATGGGATTGTGTGGTTGCGAAGGGGAACTTGACATGTCCTCAGAGTATCGCTGAATTAGTTGGTATACCTGACGCTGGGTCGATGAGTTGCATAGTCTGAACTCATGTCGTCCTCTGCGGTAACCAGTTTCGTTTCAATTACTACATGGGCCTTTGATGACGGCCAACTCAAGAACTTTACGACATTTGGCGCGTTCCTACCAATTGTGATCGGTCTCATCATTTTCAAGTTTGCGGTAAGCGCGATAATGCGTTCAATTGTTTTGATTGTTGCCCTCGCTCTAGGAGCACTGATTTACAGTCAACGATCAGAGATCTCGGATTGCGTTGACAATGCAAGGGCCAATGCTGAAGTGTCCCTCGGCAAGGTTCAGTGCAAGGTTTTAGGTTTTACGATCGATCTTGACCTTCAAGACCAGGTCCCCTGAACAACTCTGTGAATGAGCGGTTGAACGAGTAGCTCGACGAATTCATCAGGAGACCCTGAATGAGCGTTGTGATGAGCACCTTCAATCTTGACTGACCGGCAATCGGGGAGGTTTCCAAGAAACTCGGCGCTCGCTTGTAGATGGGGCTTTGACAGTGAGCCATACCCAGCCATAAGCGGACCGCGTACTTTGTCAAGAGCCCAAGGTTTGACGCGACGAATATCAACGAGTTCACCCACGAGGGCCTCGCCTTCAGATCGGCGTTGAATTTTTGTTGCCTCTGGCAAGGCTTCCCAGCGCCGATGACCAATAAAGCGTCTCATGAAAGTCTCAGCAGCGAACTCAGGATCATCTGCCACAGCAACTGCAGCGCTTCCACCGGAATCCTTGGGCCACCATGACTCCCAACTCATTGGACTTTCGTAGATGACCAGTCCAGCAATTGCATCAGGGAATCGCTGGGCATACGACAAAGCCACAACTCCCCCAAAACTATGTCCTACCAAAATCACTTGGTGAGTCGTGACAAATTGCTCAAGGATCTCATTCAGATCACTGACTTGTTCATCAACCGAAAAGGTCCCGCGCTGTTTCACTGATTTCCCGTAGCCACGACGGTCAAATGTGAGCACTTGGTACGACTGACTTAAAGAGCGCGCGATTCTGGCAAAAGCAGCCTGACGATCCATGCTTCCGTGAATCAAAACAATGGTCGTTTGAAGTGTATCTCGGGCTATGTCTTGGTTGCTGCGTCTGTCGTGAAGTCGAACGCTCTCAATTACCGGACTCCGACCCATATATGTCCATCTTGGCACGCGTATCCTGAAGGGTGATGGAAGTACTACTGATTCGACATGCCATACCAATTCGCCGCGAACTTGAAAGCGGTATCGCCGACCCCGAACTAGCCAGTGAAGGTCTGAAACAAGCAGATCTGATGGCTCAATATTTGTCGACGGAAAAACTGCATGCCATCTACGCCAGTCCGATGCAACGGGCCCAGCAAACAGCGAGCCCGTTAGCAACTGTGCAAGGACTCTCCATCACGACTATTGATGGCGTGGCAGAGTTTGACAAAAACAGTAACCAATACGTTCCTGTTGAAGAACTCAAAGCCAATAACGATCCACGCTGGCAGGAAATGTTGCGAGGTGCCTGGACTTCTGCCGATGAAACCGAAGAAGAGTTCATCAGTCGAACTGTCGGGTCCATTGAAAACATCATTGCGAACCATGCCTCACAACGGGTCGCCATTGTCTGCCACGGTGGCGTCATTAATGCCTACCTTTGCCATGTATTAGGACTTGAGAATCAACGCGGTTTCTTCTATCCGAATTACACCTCGATTCATAGAATCGCAGCGGCGAGTAGTGGCGAACGCAGCATCGTGACGTTGAACGAGACGTCGCACTTGCGCGGTTCAGGTCTACCTATCGGATTGTTTCAGAAGTAACAGAGAAAGGACTCACGATGTCTGAAAAAATGCCACAAGATGAATCAGATATCGATAATCTCACTCGTCATCTAGACGCTTCAGTCTCACCTGCTCATTCGGTTGAATACACGGCCCAACGACTTCAATCGAGTGGTTTTGCTGAAAGTTCATTTGCAAATATGAACGAGGGTTTGCCAGCAAAAGGCTTTATCGCTGATGCAGGGCTTTTGTTGGCGTGGAACCAGTCAGACTCGCCTACTCAACGTTTCCACATAGTTGGAGCCCATACCGACTCACCTTGTCTTAAGGTCAAACCACTTCCCGACGCTGGCTCATTCAATTGGAAGCAGATCGGCGTCGAGGTATACGGCGGAATATTGAATAACTCATGGTTGGATCGCGATCTCGGCTTGGCCGGTCGTGTCGTGCTTGAAGACGGTTCGGTCAAGACAATTCGGATTGACCAGGCCATAGCGCGAATTCCGCAACTGGCGATTCATCTGGATCGCGATGTCAATGAACGCGGTCTAATTCTTGATAAGCAGATCCATCTTGCTCCCATCTGGGGTCTTGGCCAGTATCGCCCCGGTGAGTTCGCTGAATTCATTGCTTCGAGTCTTGCGGTTTCGGTGCACGACATCGCTTTTTGGGACATCGCACTTTTTGATCTAACTTCAGCGTCGCTGCTGGGTGCCGATCGTTCGTTGTTGGCAAGTGGACGACTTGATAATCAGATTTCGTGTTGGGCTGCGACAGAAGGCTTGATTGCTGCGAGCACAAACGCCAATGGCGAAGGCACCACCTCTGTGATCGCTCTGTTTGATCATGAAGAAGTTGGTTCAGAAAGTACGCACGGAGCCTCGGGTCCTCGTCTGGCCTGGTTACTTAAAGCGCTGCACTCGGGTAGTCAATCTCAGTTTCATGAAACACTCTCGCGATCGCACTGTATTTCGGCTGACAACGCTCATGCGATACATCCCAATTACCCCGATCGCCACGAACCGAATCATCGTCCACTTCCGAATATGGGTCCGGTACTGAAAGTCAATGCCAATCAGCGTTATGCGACGAGTCCCGAATCTGCGGCGGTCTTTTTGCAGGCGTGTTATTCAGCAGAAGTCAATCATCAAGTTTTTGTGAGCAAAAACAGCATGCCTTGCGGGTCGACAATCGGACCGATTACCTCTACACAACTCGGCATCCCGACGATTGATGTTGGCGTTGCGCAACTTTCGATGCATTCAGCTCGTGAACTTTGCGGCGCTGAAGACCCAGCGCTACTTGCGAAAGTTTTGAAGCACTACTTCAGCGTGTTGTGATCTTCTTTCTAGCCGCACTTACTTTGGGCTCGATCGAATAACAGTTGTAATTGTTCGTGAAGTTGCGCAGTTACTTCTTTGACCGCTGAGCGTGGCATTCGTCCGTCAATCGCTGCTGGCACGGGAATCGGTTCACCGATGATGACTGCAAGTTTGCGCGGGTAAATAAACTTTGCTCCTTTGCCCATCACTCGTTCGCTACCACCGATACCGACTGGAATAATTGGTACTCCAGCCTTGCAGGCGACGTAAGCCGCTCCATCCATTAAAGGCTGCACCGTTGGTCCAGACTTACGTTCACCCTCGGGAAAAAGTACGAGAGGCTCGCCCGATTTCAAAACTTGAATTGCCCGAACGATTGCTTCACGATCTGCGCTTCCGCGAGTCACCGGGAAAGCTCCTAGTGCTGACAGCATCCAATTCAATGGTTGGTGTTTCCACATTGTGTCCTTGCCCATGAAGCGCATTCGACGCCGAGTGCATCCTGAGGCAATGGGTGTGTCGATGTAACTGCGATGGACTGGCGCCAAAATAAAGGGGCCAGTTTGAGGGATGTTTGCTTGACCACTCACACTCATACGACAGTACGAGCGACAAATAGATACCACCAATACGCGGATGACTTGGTAGAAGGAACGACTGCCGAGATCGTTGCCAGCCAACTTTGATTCAACTGCGCTCACGTTAAACGCTCCGCAACTAAGCCAACAATTTTGCTGACGATCTCCTCAATGGTTCGATGGCTTGTGTCAACGACAACGGAATCTTCTGATTCTCGCAAAGGACTGTCGGTTCTCGTCGAATCCTTCAGGTCACGTTCGGCGATTGACTTTTCGATTTCATCAATGTCACCTCCGGCTTCGGCGACTCGCCGTTCGGCGCGAACTCGAGGTGTTGCAGTGAGGTACACCTTAAGAATTGCGTCAGGAAAAACGACCGTGCCAATATCGCGACCTTCAACGACACCACCGTTATTGACTTCGCTCCAAGTTCTTTGACGATCACGCATCACCGAACGAACGAGTGAATTTGCGGCAACTGTACTGACCGCATTTGTGACGTGCGCCGAACGTATGTCAACGGTGACATCAACGCCATTGGCAATGACCGATCCATTACTCATTTCCAAGATCAATTGTTCGGCGATTAATCCCACTGCACAATCGTCGTTGACATCAATGCCAGTGCTTAATGCGACGCTGGTGACTGCGCGAAACATTGCACCAGTATCGAGGTACTGCAATTGAAGGGCTCGGGCGAGAGCCTTGGCAATCGTTGATTTACCTGCCCCCGCCGGACCATCAATGGCGACGACAACTGTTCGTTGCGCTGAGTGACTCACGATTTGATTACCAACTTGTACCTACGGGACGACCTTCGTCGTACCCAGCAGAACCTTGAATACCAACAACCGCTCTTTCGCGGAACTCACTCACTGTGGATGCTCCAGCGTAGGTAAATGAACTACGAACACCCGCAACGATTTGGTCAATGATGTCTTCAACACCGGGGCGTTCAGGGTCGAGATACATACGGGAGGTTGAGATGCCTTCTTCGAAGAGTTCCTTGCGGGCTCGATCAAATAAACCTTCACGACGAGTTCGATTTCGCACCGCACGGTTCGATGCCATACCAAAGTTCTCTTTGTAGAGACGACCCTCGGGATCGCGCATGGTGTCGGCTGCTGATTCGTAGGTTCCGGCAAGCCACGAACCAAACATCACGTTGTCGGCACCAGCAGCAAGTGCCAAAGCCACGTCTCTTGGATAACGCACTCCGCCATCGGCCCATACAGAGCCGCCTAGACGACGTGCTTCATCTGAGCATTCGAAAACCGCGGAGAACTGCGGACGACCGACTCCAGTCATCATGCGGGTGGTGCACATTGCTCCTGGACCAACGCCGACCTTGACGATGTTGGCCCCAGCATTAATGAGATCGCGGGTGCCATCGGCCGTGACGACATTGCCAGCAACAATGATTGCTTCGGGAGCTGACTTGCGGGCCTGTTCCACTGCAGTGATCATGCGGGTCTGATGACCGTGGGCAGTATCAACAACTAAAACATCGACTCCCATTGCATGTAGTTGTTTGGCCTTCACTGCGGGATCGCCATTCACACCAATTGCCACTGCGGTGAGAAACTCTTTGTTTTTATTGATCGCTGGTGTGTACAGAGTTGAACGCAAGGCGCCACGACGAGTCACACAGCCGATCAATCGACCTTCTTTGTTTGTCACTGGAGCTGCCGTTAAGCGTTGATTCGATAGTGCATGAAAAATCACTTCAAGATCCGCGCCTTCTTGAATACACAACAATTCAGTGGACATCACATTGTGCAACTGAGTGAAACGGTCGTAGCCACCAGCGTCGGCTTCGGTAAAGATTCCGAGTGGGCGTTGATCGTTGTCGGTCACGATGACAACACCATGTGCTCGTTTATGAATCAGGCTGAGGGCTTCGCCAACAGTGTCAGTCGGGGCAAGAGTAATTGGTGTCTCATAAATAGGGTGACGGGTCTTCACGAACTTGACAACAGACTCAATGACGTTGAGCGGTATATCTTGTGGAAGAACCACTAGCCCACCACGACGACACACAGTTTCGGCCATTCTGCGACCAGCGACGGCAGTCATGTTGGCTACAACGAGCGGAATGGTCGTGCCGATGTTGTCGGGCGTCGACAAATCAACATCGAGGCGTGAACCTACATTGGACATGCCAGGGACCATAAAGACGTCGTTGTACGTCAAGTCGTACGGCGGTGGTGTTTCGTTTAAAAATTTCATGGGCAGAAGCCTGCTCTCTGAGGTCGCTCCGATGGGCGCAATAAGGCTAGGCGGTATCTTGACCTACATGGGGCATCTTTCGTCAACGGGAAACAGCGGGTCGGTACCGGTCGTCTTAGTCCACGGTTGGGGCGGTTCTTTTGAGTCCACATGGCGTTCAAGCGGCTTCGCTGACCTCCTCGAAGATGCTGGGCGTCAGGTCATTGGGGTTGATCTACTAGGCCACGGGTCGGCACCGAAACCCCACGAGCCCGAGGCTTACAGCGATTTAACTCGGCGAGTCCTGGATTGCTTGCCCGATGCGCCCTGTGATCTGGTCGGTTTTTCGCTCGGGGCGATCACCCTGTTGCAGTTGGCGATCAATCATCCAGAGCGCGTCCGAAGCTTGGTACTCGCAGGGATCGGGCGCAATGTCATTGAACGTGATGAATCAGTTTCGCACGATGTTCTGGTGCGGGCGCTTGAAGGCACAGAGTTACCCAATAACAATTTGGCGCGTCTCTTCGTGCAATACGCCGATCAACCAGGCAACGACCGAATGGCACTGACGGCGATTATGAAACGTGATCGTGCTCCGTACACGCCAGAACAACTCGCACGAGTTACTTGTCCGGTTCTAGTGGCTATTGGTGATCAAGATTTTGCTGGACCGGGTGATGGTCTCGTGAACTTGTTGCCAAATTCGCGACTCGTCGTATTAAAAAAATGCGATCATTTTGCAACGACCGAGAATTTTGATTTCTTTGATGCGGCTTTAGGTTTCTTGGAAGCAACACTATCTTGAGGCGAGGTGTTATTGGTTCAGATGTTGCACGTGCGTTAGAGATTGTGCGGAACGGTGGTCTCGTCGGCTTACCGACTGAAACTGTTTATGGACTTGCAGCCGATGCCTCCCAAAAAGAAGCGGTCGCAAGAGTTTTCACTGTTAAAGGTCGTCCGAATAATCATCCACTTATCGTTCATGTTTATTCTTTGGATTCGGCGCGCACTTGGAGTTCTCAATGGACTCATTCGGCAGAATTACTGGGTAGCACCTATTGGCCTGGACCACTTTCGGTCATTGTTCAGAAATCGTCTGTCGTGCTTGATGAGGTGACCGGAGGGCATCAGACCGTGGCTGTGCGTGTGCCAGGACATGAATTGG
>ERZ888423.2877-NODE-2877-length-12137-cov-8.908873_pt1 | contig 12137 bp, 13 predicted proteins | sample MGYA00520523_ERZ888423 | MGnify/ENA primary metagenome ERZ888423 (study PRJEB32303, sample SAMEA104408611) | aquatic metagenome | biome: Brackish water; feature: Pelagic; material: water | place: Baltic Sea | collected 2014-06-08T10:24:00 | depth 30,27 m ...
GCAGCTCTGCCCGCACTGGCATTCTGTCTTCTCTTCTGTTTTCAAGGAGCTCAAAACCTGTCGCACATGCCCTCACCTGGAGCTCTCCCAGAATGATGACCTCGATGCATCGTCCATCCGACAGCTACTGCCTCCATGGAGCGAAGAACGAATCTATAACCATCCCAGGCCCCGCACAACCTCATGCAAAAATTTTAGTTCAACAGACGCACACCTCGGTCGCAACGGCGCATCCAATGCTCGTCCGGCTCCGGCCCCACGGTGCTGCGATGTCCACCCGGGGCCGAACCGATCATTGCTGTCGGCGACGTGTCCTCGCTTGACTTGTCAACAGCGACCACCATGCAACTCCTCATCGCGCTGCAGCGGCGCGAGGTGTCGAGTATGGAGTTGCTCGATGGGATGCCGAGCAACATCGAACAAATGAATCCCGCAGTCAACGCTGACGTTATGCGGCTACTCCGTCGAGCTGGCGCCATTGTGTGGACAAAGACCAACGTCCCGTACTACGCAGGCGATATGTAGGGCAAACTCGTTGCGACGGCCATGACGCGCCAGAAGACGCAGCAAACGTTGGCGCTCGGGCGAGCTGACGGATTCAGCGTGAGTTCGACCTCGACAGGGACCCGGATTGTCAGCCGTCCTCGCTCCCCCCGGTCGTCGTCAGATTCGTGAAAGTACTGCCACGAGGAAATCGGAATCTTCGCGCAGGCTGCGCAGGTCCCAGGACGAAGCACGGAGATCGATCCGGAGTTCTGCTGCTTCAGCATCCTCGAAGAAGCTGTCGAATTCGTAGCCGCGTCCGGCTCCAAAACCGGTCACAAGGCGACCGTCGTCCGAGAGATGCATTCGGAGCCGTTCGAGAACGACGCGTCGGGTGCTCGCTGCGAGAAAGGCCATCACGTTGCCGGCACACACAATCACGTCGAAAGGCTCACTGATCCCACTCGCTGTGAGGTCGAGTTCTGCAAGATCGCCGACGAGCCAAGCCGGCCCGGGGTGGTCCTCCTCAGCCGCTGCGATTAATTCCGGGTCACCATCGACGCCGACAACGTCGTGTCCACGGTCAAACAAGATGGCACCAACGCGGCCAGGGCCGCAGCCAGCGTCGAGGATGCGGGAGCCGCGCCCGGCCATCGCATCGACAAGCCGCGCCTCACCCCCGAGATCAAACCCCTCCGCGGCAAGGCCACGAAATCGCTGGATGTATCGCTGCGAGTGTTCCGGGTCTTCTTCGATGATTCTGGTCCACTCGCTGCGCTCCGTCATGACGGGAATCGTACGGGTTTGGGCCCCTCGACTCCGCTGCAGGACCGCCGTTGAGCCAGCGCCCAAAAACGATGAGCCAGGTGGGGTCACTCTTCGAGGTGGCCCCACCATCCCTGCGCCGAGTCGTTGTTCGTAAATCACTTGGGCACCATCGTTCCGGGACGAGCAGCTGGCTCGTACTCTCCCCAGTGAAATGAACGCCAACAACACATACGAAGCAGACCAGATTCAAGCCCTCAGTGGCCTCGGCCATGTCAGGGCAAGGCCCCTCATGTACCTGGGTTCTGCTGGCGTTGGAGTCACCGGGCTCCACCATCTCATCTGGGAGATCGTCGACAACTCTGTCGACGAAGCAATGGCCGGGCACGGCGACCGCATCGAAGCCACGCTGCACCGCGACGGCTCGGTCTCCGTCCACGACAACGGTCGAGGCGTCCCAGTCGGGAACATGAAAGACGGCCCCCACAAAGGTCGATCAGCGCTTGAAGTGGTGCTGTGCGAGACCAACGCTGGCGGAAAGTTCGACTCCGACAGCTACAAGGTCTCCGGTGGCCTCCACGGTGTGGGCGCATCCGTCGTCACCGCGCTGTCCAGCAAAATTGCCGCTGAGGTCCGTCGAGAAGGCAACGTCCACCGCCTCGTGCTCGGTACGAAAAAAAGCCGCAAGGGCGAGGACGAACCCGGCGTTGCAACTGAACCAATTCATATTGTCCGCAAGTGCGCAAAGGGCGACACCGGCACCATGATCAGGTTCTGGCCCGACCTCGATCTGTTCCATGACGATCACGGCGTCGCATTCGACAAACCTCAATGGTCACTGCGCATCATCGCCGACCGATTCCGCCACAAGAGCTTCATTCATCCGGGCGTCACGTTCGCCGTCATCGACAACCGCAACGGAGCCAAAGAACTCTCCGAGTGGTGCTCAAACGGTGGCGTTGCCGACCTCGTGACCGAGATGACCGCCGACACCGGCCTCGTCGTGCCAGTCGTGTCATTCCAAGGCGACGACGGCGACATCACCATTGATGCTGCGATTGCGTGGACCATCGATGGTCGCGACACGAGCATCGGTTTCGCAAACGGCGTCGCAACACCCGAGGGCGGCACGCACATCAACGGGTTCCGAACCGCTGTCACCGAATCGGTCCAGAAATACATCGGCGACCGCGACATGTTGAAAGACAAAGAGTCGCAACCGACTACCCGAGACATCTTCGCCGCCGGCCTCATGGTCGCCTCCATCATGCTGCCCGGTCCTCAGTTCGCCGGAAACTCGAAGTCGAAGCTGATGAACCCCGAGGCCACGTCTCGAACACGGGCAATCGTCATGCCCGCCATGGCCCGTTGGCTCGAAGAAAATCCGGAGCCGGCGAAGAAAATCGTCGACCTCGCCATCTCATCGATGCGATCCCGAACCAAGTCGAATGCCGAACAGGCAGCCGTACGCGCCCTGCTGAGCAAAGGCACCAAGTCGCGTAACGGCCTGCCAGCAAAACTGCGCGACTGCACATTCAAAACCGACAGGCCCACCGAGCTCCTCATTGTCGAGGGTGAGTCCGCAGGCGGTACCGCAATCGACGCCCGCGACCCCTCGTTCCAAGCGATCTTGCCGTTGCGCGGCAAGCCGTTGAACTCGTACCGCGAGTCGATCAGCCGAGTCGTGAAGACGATGGCCGACCTCATTTTGTCGATGGGTTGCGGGATCGGCGACGATTTCGACCTCGACAAGCTCCGCTACGACCGTCTCGTCGTGCTCGCCGACGCCGACGACGACGGACTCCATATCCGCGCACTCATCCTGGCGTTCCTCTACACCTGGTGCCCGGGCCTCGTTGAGTCCGGCAGGTTGTTCTACGCGCTACCGCCGCTCTGGACAACCGTTCATCGGGGCGAGCGGATCTACCTCGAAGACGATGCTGCAATGCGCGTGTGGCGAGCCGACAATCCCACCCACAGGGCCCACATGGGGCGCTTGAAAGGTCTCGGTGAGATGGATGCCGATGAACTCCGCTCCGTGATGGGAACCGACCGCAAGATCGGCATCGTCAACATCGAGGACCCCACCAACCTTGCCCGCCTCGCCGAGCGCCTCTTCGGCCCGAAGTCCGAACTTCGCAAGGCGTGGTATCTCGACCGATCCGGCGAATCCCTGACCGTTGGAGGAACCAACTGATGGCCCGCAAGAAGACCGCCGCTGCCGTCAAGTTCACCGAGACGATCATCGAACTGTCGGCTGGGGACCAACTCAATCGCGACTACTTCGCCTATGCGCGAGCAGTCGTCGAAGATCGGGCAATCCCTGCCGCCGCCGACGGGCTGAAGCCAGTTCATCGCCGGATCCTGTGGGACATGTGGACCCAGAGGCTCACACCCGATCGGCCATTCGTCAAGACCGCCCGCGTTGTCGGTGACACGATGGCGTTGTTCCACCCGCACGGCGACGCCTCGATCGCTGATGCCCTCGCGCGCCTCGCGCAACCGTTCTCGAACCTCGTGCCCCTCCTGGATTTCCATGGCAACGTCGGTTCACCTGACTTCTCGCCCGCCGCTCCGCGCTATACCGAAACCCGGCTCGGGCAGTTCGGCGTCATGTTGCTCAACGAGGTCGACCAAGGCGTCGTCCCCATGGTCGAAAACTACGAAGGCTCAACCATTGAGCCGACCGTGCTGCCCGCCTCCTATCCCAACTTGCTCGTCAACGGGGCCAACGGGATTGCCGTCGGCCTGTCGTCGTACTTGCCACCGCACGACCCCCGCGAAGTGTGCCAAGCAGCGTTGATGCTCCTCGACCGCAAGTCGGCCAGCAACGACGAACTCATGACCGTGCTACCCGGCCCGTCGTTCCCGTCCGAGTGCACCGTCACTAACGGCGACGAACTCAACGACATCTACCGCTCCGGCCAAGGCCGTGTCGTGGTCCGCGGAGCGTGGATCGTCGAGCCTGTCGGCCGCAGTCGTCAACAGATCATCATCACCTCGCTGCCGTACGCCGACACGACCCTCGGGTCCGTCGAGAAGTTCATCGCGCAGGTTGGAGACGCACTCGACAACGGCGACCTCGCTGGGATCACCGCGTTCAACGACGAATCGTCAAATGGCCAGACGCGTATTTCGGTGGAGCTCGCCGTCGGCGTGAACGCCGACATGATTACCCCTGGGCTGCTCCGATTCACGAACCTTCAAGTCACCAACAAAGTCCAGATGCATTTCCTGGACGAGAACAACACCGTCCGGCTCTACAACCTGCGAAGCGCCCTGCAGGCCTGGATCGCACATCGCATTCGTGTTGTCGTGTCCCGCTCCGAATATCGGTTGTCGAAGATCGCAGAGCGCCTCCACCGGCTTCGGGGGTTCCTCGCCGTCCTCGTCGACATTGATGAGACCATCAGGATCGTCCGCACGTCGAAGACTCGACCCATTGCCCGTGAGCGCTTGATCGAACGGTTCTCGATCGATGAGGCTCAGGCCAACGCCGTTCTCGACCTGAACCTCGGCCAGCTCACCGAGGACGCCGTCATCGAGTTTCAGACCGAAGCAACTGCTCTCGAAGTCGAGCAGGCGAAACTCGAGCGGCTGCTGTCGTCGGAGACTCGCCAGCGCACGCAAGTGGCGCGCGAGTTGATCGAGACAATGGATGCGTTCAACGACCTCCCTAAGCGGGTCACGACGATCGCCACCGAGAGCGCTCCGAAGGTCTCAAAGGCCCAGATGGTCCTCGACGTCCCAACGACGCTGTACATCGATGCTTCCGGATGGATGCAAGCAATCGGACAGGCCTCGAAAGCCAAACCAAAACTGGTCCCGCTGCACACGTTTAGCACGACGACCGCGACGACGCTCGTTGCTCTGACCGACAGCGGCCATCTGTTCCGCACTCTGGTAGCCAGCGTCGGCGAGAAACCAACCGCTGCCCCCAGCGTGCTGCCAGGCCTGGCGGGTGAACCGATTCGCTGGTGGCTCGAGCCTGACCTGCCTGCTGACCTGCTCCTTGTCATGTCTGACGGCCAGGTGAAACGCATTGCGACCGAAGACTGCGAAGGCGGCGATCGCAAGGGCGGCATCTCGATCGTCAAACTGGCCGCCGGAGCCTGCGTCGTGGCCGTCGAAGCGTTCGACGACAACGCTCACATCCTCGTCGCCGCGTCGGACGGGCAAGGCATTCGTTTTTCTCCTGACGGTTTACGCCCGATGGGCCGGACAGCGGCGGGAGTGCGCGGCATCAAGACCGACGCCGAGGTCATCTTCGGGGGCGTTCCGGCCATCGGTGACGTCCTCCTCCTCACCACCACGAAGGGATTCGGCAAACGCTGCGACCCAGGCGAGCTTCCCGCGCAGAATCGTGGCGGCAAAGGGGTGCGGGTCATGCCTGCAGGCAAGTGGGGGACGCTGCACACCGGAGCGCTGACCAACAGCAGCGACGTCCTGGTGTTCGACGCGACAGACAGCACCGAGCCGGTTGCCCTGTCGGTTGGGGCGTTCCCGCAGACGGCCCGTGACGCCAAGCCCGGAAAAATCCGCGGTCACAACGCGATTATCAACCGCATTATCGGCTGACAGGCGGATTGGCTGGCTGGCTCGGCTTGGCTCACCACACATCGGGGAATGAGATATCAGATTTCAGCGACGGGCTGCGACGATTGCCTGGACGACCGAGACACCTGCTCCGTTCGCCGGGTCGAAGATCGGGGATCAGGGCAACCGTAGGCCAGGGGTGTGACATGGGTTGTGCCAAACCACTGAAATTGCTACTTTTCCGTTCGTGAACATCAAAGCAGCATTTGTGGTGGTGGCATTCCTCGCGGCGGGCTGTGGGGGTGACAGCGGAGGTTCGTTGGTTGACGAGGCTGAGCAGCAAGCTGATGCAACGTGCGGCTGCAGCGACTTCGACTGCACGAAGGACCACATCGCATGGTTCAACCGTGTGTCGATAACCGAAGAGGACCGACTCGACGAGCTTTCCGACGTGGATCGCGCCGCCTACTTGGCCAGCAGCCTCCGTGCGAGCGACTGTCAAGAAGAGTTGCGATAGCCGAGCCGGGCTGCACTGTTGCGTTGACGGATCGGGTAGGGGTCGAAGCGTGCACGGATGACCCGCCGTCGCTGTACTGCTTCTGTTTCGTTCGCTGGATTTCGGTTCCCGCCGGACGTGAACTTGTTGGCCGTCCGGTGGGACCTCCGCTACGGCCTGTTGTGCCGAGATGTCGGAGAGCTACTCGCCGAACGCGGCATCGGCGTCGAACGTCGCCACGGCAGATGGGCCAACTTGGGGAGCTTTGTCGGCAAGCGGCTCTTTCCCGTCAGCACACAGCCCAGAGTTGCCGGTCTGCCTCGTGGTCTACATCGACATGCCGCCCATCGGCATCAACCCGCCCGGGTCGAGCCCCGGAGCCAACTCCGGCACGAAGACCAAGGCGATCGCGTAGGCGATCGCAGCTGCGCCGATGACGCGGGCGAACCGTTCGCCGTGCTGCCAGATCTTCTCTATGGCGATGACGGCGGCGAGGCCGATCATGGCGGGGATGTTCATAACACCAAACGCGACCATGAGCACCATGAGGGCCCAGCAGCAGCCGAGGCAGAACCAGCCGTGGCTGAGGCCGGCCCGGACGTCTCGCCACGATCCGGTGAATCCGAGGTAGTGGATGAGGTGGCCAATCGGGGTCCGGCAGTGGCTCAGGCATCGGTACTTGAGAGGGCTGAGTTGATAGACCCCGACGAGAGTGAATGTCGCTACCGCAACCACTTGGGCCGTGGTTGCGTTTCCGGCTGCGAGATCACCGAACCAGGTGGCGATTCCGAACGCGACCACGCCAACGGCCGCCCACACGGCGAGATAGCCGAGCCCGAGCCCAAGGAGGCGGGGCAGTCGAGATTCGGTGATCGTTCGCTGGTAAACGCCAACGAACGGGACGACTGAGGGCAACATCATGGCGGTCATCATCAATGCCCACATGACGACAAACGCGACAAGGTTCATGCCCATCGTTCCCGGCATGGCGCCCATGCCGGCCGAGCGGGCCCAAGCGAGGGTGGCGATCCACGCCGCTACCGAGAGGCCGATCAAGGCCAGCGTGATGGCGCTGAACGGGGGACGGGTGGCGAGCCTGCTCGCCGTCATCTAGTCAGTCCAGGCAAACGCGTTGGAGAACCCCGACAGGCCTGACCCGCCCCAGTCGATTCCGAACACCGAGTTCTTCACGTTGCCTGCGACCGCAACCGCAAGAGTGGGGCCGGCGGGGTGGACCACGATGTTGGTGAGCTGGATCGGGTCGCCTTCAGGGGTGGTCTCCATGGCGAGACTGAAGTCGAGCGCTTCGCCGACCACGATGTGATGGTTCTTGCCCTCGTGGCTGACCGATACCGGTAGCCGCTCGATGCCGACGAACTCGGTGATCAGGGGGGCGAGACCGGCCATCGGGCCGCCGGCTCCGCCACTGAACACGTTGCCCAGCGCCTCGGCTTGCTCGTCGCTGGCGCCGTCATCGACGACAAGGCCGGCCTTGAAGCCGCCTTCGAGCATCTGGCGGGGGGTCTGCATGATCACGACACAGGTGGTTCCGGCCACGTCGACCCCTTCGATCACGCCCTTCTCGACCTCGAAAAGCAGCGCCACCCGGCAGTCGTCGTTCGTGGCTGGTTGGGTCATGTTCGACCAAGTGCATGGGCACACCGCGTCACACGAACAGTTCTCGTAATAGGTACCTTCGATGTTCCAGGTCACAATGCCTCCTCTTGGCTCGGCCGATATGGCCGTAGTTATTGTCTCTTTGTCGAACGCACCTTGTCAATGGGTTTGGCAGCGGGCAAATTCGGGTTGTTGAGTTCAGTTAGCCAATGGGCCAATCCCACCACATCTGAAGACTTGGCCCGGTCCGTTGTTAACAGCGCCCCTGGGCTTCAGGACGACTCAGTGACTTCGTTCGCCACGGGCTCTGGCACGTCTTTCGCTACAGTCTCAGTGATTTCTTTCGCGAGGGCATCTGGATCGGCGCGCGTCGCATCGGCCAGCCCGTCCTTGAACTCCTTCTGGGCACGCCCAAGGTTGCGCGCCAGCTTCGGGAGCTGAGCGCCGCCGAAGAGCACCAAGACCAACACCAGCAACACCATTCCTTCTGGGCCACCAAGCATTACATTCTCCTTTGGTTGAGTCGGGTGCGGCTATAACGCAGCCGACGTTGTTTCGTACGACATTGCATCGAGATCACTGAGGAGTTCTTGAGTTCCGGTCAGTGAGGTCGTCAAGATCTCCTTGGCAACCGCCAACAGATCAAGAATTTGTGGGTCTGCGATCGCGTAGATGACCGACGGTCCATCACGTTCGGACTCAACGACTCCGGCCCGACGTAAGACGGCCAACTGCTGCGACAGGTGCGATGACTCGATGCCAACGTCGGGCTGCAAAGCAGACACCGAACGGGGGCCGTCAGACAGCACCTCAAGAATCCGGATCCGTGCCGGGTGACCAAGCGTCTTAAAGAGCTGCGCTTTTACCTCGTAGATCGGACTTGCTGGCACAAGGTGACGATATCACGGTTTTGTCAGATCATTATTTCACGAGGTGCGACATTTCTTGACTGCGCTGGCACCTCAAGCGGACCCACTGTCAACGGCACTGTTGCGTTGGTCGATCTGGGGGCGTGGTTAACCCGGTTTGCGGACTGGGGGCAGACCCATGTGACCGCCACCGCGACCGGCGGCACCAACAGCTACGGCGTGTACAACTATGACGGGTCGTATCCGTCGATTCGGAACTCGTCAATCACCGGCACCACCAACAGCATTTTCAACGACCCTTTGTCGATCGCGCAGGTGGCTGACACCATGCTCGACGGACCAGTCACCGCAGGTGCCAATGTCACGTGTGTTGGGGTGTACAACGCAGCTTTTGTGGCCCTAGGCATCGCCTGCGCCTGACCCGCGCTGAGTGAGCGAAGGTCGAAAGGGTCGCGGACCTCTCATCGGCGATCGTCAGTGCCTGTGCCTGTCGTCGTCGTTCGTACAACCGAGAGGTGAGCGGGCGGTGCGTTGCTCCGAGCAATCCGACTGGTTATCCGCTACGACATCCAAGCCCTCGTCCCGGCTGTAGTCGTCAGAATCATCGGCGTTATCGCCATCGCGAACCAACGCACCCACACCCGCAACGCAGTAGCGGACCTACTCAACCGACTCACCGTGGCAGCACAGAACACAACCGTTCCCGACGACCTCGCAAGAAACCTCACAAATCTCCAGCGCAGCCCGACCTCCCTCCGCACTGCCCCGGGGGCGGGGCCGCTATACCCCCTGCCGGTAGCTGGAGCATGGTGGTTGCAGTCGGCAGACACCTCGACCCTCTCCCCTCCGACCTGCAAGCCCGGCTCAAGCTCAAGTCGCTCAACGAAGCTGGGCTCGAGAAATGGCGTTGAGTTCCCCCGCAACGTCCCCCGCACGCCCGATTCGGCTCGTTGCCGATCCCGCTAGATCTTTACGTCTATTGGTCGGGGTGGGGAGATTCGAACTCCCGGCCTCCTGCTCCCAAAGCAGGCGCGCTAACCAAGCTGCGCTACACCCCGTATCCACCCTGATGGGCCTGGCGAGCCTACTGAGAGTCAGAGCGCAAATGCGCTGCCTGTTCCAGCCGGCGGAGCAGGCCAACGGCGCGGCGCGACCTCCAGGCCAGCGGCGCTAAACGCCTCGGTGAGCTGGTCGACATGGAGGCCAAGACGGCGGTCGGTCGAGTCGATGTTTGTGATTACCCGCACCACGTCGAGGTACGCCCGGCGATACAGCGCTCCATGCCCGTGGGCCTGGCCAGCCAAGACATGCGCGAGTTCGTGGGCCGCCGTGGCGATCGTCGTCTGTGATGCAGCAAGGCGGATCGCTCCCGGCCCTCCACCCGAGGCGGCGCATCGGGCGCTCGACGAGTGGGCATCCGACCGGGCCGCTCGAACGACCACTCCCCCGCTCGGCCACCAGGGGTCAGCGGCAACCGCGTCAATCAGTGATCGCACCTGCTCAAACGATCGCACGTCTTCGAGGTCGGTACCGTCGAACGCGGACAACTCGGCCGCGTAGAGCGCACTGTGATCCGAGTCGCTCACGGGTGGCCGCGCCCGATCCCGCGTCGACCCGAAAGCTTCGATCGCCCAACGTCCGCTCGGCTGGCTGCAACGGAACCGGCATCCCAACCGCCTGCGTGCGCCGCACTTGGCGCCCGAGCCGTTCGAACTCGACCGAAAGCCGTCGCTGCAAAGTCATCGATCCGAGCGTTTCGGCTCAGTACGGCAAGCGCACGCTGTCCAGAATCATCAACGGAACTCGATGAGTCGGCGGCAACTGCCTGCGTATCTTTCAATGTCTGGCTGATCTCCTCGGCAAACCCGAACAGGAACGAACGTCGGAAACGCTGGGTTGCTGCTGGCGTCCCTCGGCGTTCCCGCGCCATCTGTGACGCCGCCTGCTGGTGCAGCGAGTTGTAGAGCACCTCGACAACGTCAAGGTCGCTACGGAAGCCCGCGGCGATAGCAACCGTGCCATTGGGCCGCGACTCGAAGACCACTCGCACATCATGAACCTCGGCGACCGCCTGCAGCAGGGAGAGGCGCGCTCGCACATAGGCCCCTCTCCCGAGGTCGAATTCGCGAACGCGGAGGTCGTCAGAGAGGTCGATGTCGACGAGTCGGGCCGGGTCAATCCGGTGCGCCGCAATGATTTTTGCTGCTTTCCGAGAAAATGCATCGGCCTCGTGAGCGTTACTCGTTCCCTCTGCTTTGTCCAGCAGTTTGCGGACTCGAATCAGCAGGTCAGCGGTAGCACGAGCCGTCATTTTGTGCCCGAACTTACGGGGACACCCGTAGCTCGTCGTACTGAAACTTTTGTCATCTATTCAGCAATTCATCGACTTCGACTCATCGCACCACCCATTATTCATGATCATAGAGAAATCGAAGGTGCTTTTGGCTCGGCAATAGCTGCGAACGTTGCGCACCCAGAGTGGGCCAGCACGGTCTCGCCTGCCGACACGTTTGCGATCAGTGAGCAGATTCTCCGACTGGGCATGAGCAGCTTCATCAACCCTCATCTCAACGACCTAACCGACGTCACCGCTGCCGCCGAGTAGGCGGGTCAGTAGGTCGGCGAAGCGCTGTACGCCGCTATGCTCCGTTGATCATGCGGGTGTAGTTCAATGGTAGAACCTCAGGTTTCCAACCTGACTACAGGGGTTCGATTCCCCTCACCCGCTCCAATCGAGTTCACCTGATCGCCTCAGTCGGCAGCAAACATTTGCCGACGGTGTCGAATACAAGATCGACGCGATCTGACAAAAACAGCGTGGGCATCAAGAACTTCGGCCCGTAGAACAACTCCGTCAGGAACCCGTCGGCGTACGCCTCGTCCATCGCTCGGATCATCGCGTAACCATTCCGACCACACCAGGGCCGACCACACGCTGCTGAGGCTCAACCATGTGGAAGAGTGCAGCATGGCGTTTGGTCAGTCGTCCGGTCCACCAGCGAACGGCAAGCAGCTTCGCGAGCTCCTTGAGCTCCTCGAAGCCGCCGGACACTCCGACTATCGCGACGCCCGCGGACCAATGGGATTCTCCCAACGTCAAGCAGCTGGCAAGTTCACCAGTGGAGAAGCCGACGAGTTCATCGAGCGCCTCCAAATCGAAATCCACGGCGACGGCCCTCCCCCTGGATCACGCCCTCCCCCGGCGGCCAGAGCACCGAAACCTGCTGCGGCAAAACCACCGCCTCGCAAGACGGCTGCCAAACGGCCAAGCACTCCCCCGGCAACGACCACCTCGCTCAGCGATGTTCCCGTCGAAGAGCTCGCGGCCGAGCTGCAACGTCGCGGCTGGGTCGTCCTCGAACCCTGAGTCA
>ERZ888423.2878-NODE-2878-length-12133-cov-7.104239_pt1 | contig 12133 bp, 7 predicted proteins | sample MGYA00520523_ERZ888423 | MGnify/ENA primary metagenome ERZ888423 (study PRJEB32303, sample SAMEA104408611) | aquatic metagenome | biome: Brackish water; feature: Pelagic; material: water | place: Baltic Sea | collected 2014-06-08T10:24:00 | depth 30,27 m ...
ATGAATACAGATCAAGTTGTAGTAACGGTTAACCCATTGCCAGTTGTTGGTGCGGGAGCGGATCAAACTATATGCATCGGTGCTGCTGTTACTTTAAATGGTACAGGTGTTTCAGTTTACAATTGGAATAATGGTGTTACAAATGGTCTGTCTTACTCTCCAGTTGCAACAAATACCTATACAGTTACAGGTACGGATGCAAATGGATGTGTGAATACGGACCAAGTGCTTGTAACTGTAAATCCTTTGCCAATTGTTGGTGCCGGATTGAATCAAACAGTTTGTATCGGTTCGTCCGTTACTTTGAATGGAAGTGGAGCAAGCTCATATACTTGGAACAATGGTGTTACGAACGCAACAGCATTTACGCCTGCCGTTGGAACATTGACGTACACAGTTACAGGGACAGATGCAAATGGTTGTATTAATACCGATCAGGTAGATGTTATTGTAAATCCTCTTCCGATTGTTGGTGCTGGGTTAGATCAAATAATTTGTATTGGCGCGCCGGTTACCTTGAATGGTTCAGGTGCCACCACTTACACTTGGAATAATGGTATAACAAATAATACAGTTTTCAATCCATCCATTACGAATACTTATACTGTAACAGGAACGGATGCGAATGGTTGTATCAATACTGATCAAGTACTTGTTACTGTTAATCCGCTTCCTATCGTTGGTGCTGGTGCAGATATTACTACATGTGTCGGCGGTTCAGTTACCTTGAACGGCTCGGGTGCAACTAATTATACATGGAATAATGGCATTGCGAATAATACGCCATTTACTCCAGCAGGAACGACAACCTACACTGTAACTGGGACAGATATCAACGGGTGTATTAATACAGATCAAGTTGTTGTAACAGTTGCAGGACTTCCAGTAATTGTTGCTGGTATAGACCAAACAGTATGTGTTGGAACGTCGGTTACATTAAGTGGTTCTGGTGGATCAACTTATACTTGGGATAATGGTATAAATAATGGGACACCATTTATACCTGTGGTTGGCTCTGTAACATATACTGTGACTGGGACAGATGCCGGAGGATGTATCAATACAGATCAGGTTGTTGTAACAGTTAATCCTTTACCAGTGGTTGGTGCAGGTGTTGATCAAACAATTTGCATCGGAGCAAGTGTTACTTTAAATGGTTCTGGAGCTTCTACGTATACTTGGAATAATGGAGTGATTAATGGAACAGCATTTAATCCAGTTCTTACAAATACGTATACTGTAACCGGCACTGATTTGAATGGTTGTATAAATACAGATCAGGTGTTGGTTACTGTAAATCCATTACCAATTGTTGGTGCTGGAGCGGATCAAACAGTTTGCGCAGGAACGGCAGTAACACTAAATGGTTCAGGTGCCTCGATTTATGCTTGGAATAATGGGGTAACGAATGCTGTTGCTTTTACTCCAGTCGCCACTGCAACTTATACAGTTACAGGAACAGATGTGAATGGTTGTGTCAACACAGACCAAGTTCAGGTAATAGTTAATAATTTACCTCCTGTTAATGCTGGTATAAATCAAACAGTTTGTGAAGGGACTTCAGTGACCTTGAATGGTTCTGGTGCTACAACTTACTCGTGGAATAATTCAGTTACAAATGGCGTAGCGTTTATACCTACCGTTGGAACGATTACTTACACGGTTACAGGTACTGACGCCAATGGCTGTATCAATACAGATTTAGTCGATGTCACTGTAAATCCGCTGCCATTAACAGATGCTGGCTTAGATCAAATAGTTTGTATCGGAACAGCTGTTACTTTATCTGGAAATAATGCAGCAACCTATTCTTGGAATAACGGTGTAACGAATAATGTCGCTTTTACACCGACTGTCGGAGCAGTGACATATACAGTGACAGGAACAAATGCCTTTGGTTGTGTGGCATCAGATCAAGTTGTTGTAACAGTAAATCCATTACCAAATGTTTTTGCGGGAAATAACATTACTATATGTGAGGGTCAGACAGTTACTTTGACAGGTTCTGGTGCTTTAAATTATACCTGGAACAATGGCGTATTAAATGGAGTACAATTTACGCCAACTTTAGGAACGACAACATATACAGTTACAGGTACCTCTGCGGCTGGATGTATAGCAACTGATCAGGTAGATGTACTGGTAAATCCAAATCCAGTCATTTCATTTAATCCTGATATTACGAGTGGTTGTGTACCTGTTACAGTGAATTTCACTAACACAACTCCGAACTCTAGCAATTGTGTTTGGACGATAAGCAATGGAACTGTCTTAACTGGATGTGGTACCGTTCCTGTTACTTTTAATCAAGGTGGGTGCTATGATGTTACCTTGACGACTACCTCTACAAATGGATGTATTTCTTCTCTTACAGCCAACGATTTGGTGTGTGTTGAAGATTATCCTATTGCTGGCTTCTCAACAGATAACGTTATAGTTTCAACCTTAGATACTGAAGTAAATTTTACGAATACTTCTTTAGACGCAACAACTTATGAATGGTCGTTCGGTGACGGTTCCGCTGGATCAACGGACATCGATGCAACCCATACTTATCCGGATTTTGAATCAGGAAATTACGTGGTAACGCTTGTAGCGATGTCACCTCTAGGTTGCGCTGATACTGCTTATGCAACAATTATTGTGCAAGAGGAAATTTTGTTTTATGTTCCTAATACCTTTACACCAGACGATGATGATTATAATCCAATTTTCCAACCTGTATTTACTGCTGGATTTGACCCGTATGATTATACCTTGTTAATTTTTAACCGATGGGGAGAAATTATATTTGAATCGCGCAATGCAGCAATTGGATGGAATGGTACCTATGGATCCAATGGAGAAATTGAAATGTGTCAAGACGGAACATATACGTGGAAAATAGAATTTAAGACCAAAGCCACTGATGAGCGAAAAATGGTTGTTGGTCATGTGAACTTGATTCGTTAATAAACAAAAAAGGAGACCACGGTCTCCTTTTTTGTTTATCTAGTTGCTAAATTACATGCTTGCCGTATTTAAATCTTGCGAAGGAATGTAAAGTTGGTTATCCAAAATGGTAATATGAAGTGTCTTATTAAAAGATGTTTCTATTTCAGAATTTTCATCTTTAGAAGATAAAAGAGAGAAGTCAATGTTAACTCTTTTTACTAAAACACATTTATTCGCATCTTCAACTGAGAATTCGTATTCACCATCCTTTAAAGCAGTTGGATTATCAAAATTGGCTTGGTCGTTTAATCGAATAAAGTAAAAATCAGTATTCTCAAGGTCCCAAGGTGTTCCACCAGTAATCTTAGCATTCATTATACCACTCAATCCATCAATAAACGTTTCTTGATTGTTATTCATTGATAATTGTAGAGGAGAAGGAGATTCAATTTTGATAAATGCGATCGTTTCTTTTCCTCTAGCGTCGCACACTTTTACTGAATAGTCACCACTTCTTAAATCGTTTAATTCAAGTGAGGAAAGACCGTTGTCCCAAACAATAATGTATGGTAAAATTCCTCCTGTAACATCGATTTCAATTTTTCCATCTGTTTTTCCAAAACAGGAAACATCCGTTTTTGTGTATTCAATTTTCAAGTCTTCAACTTTTTCTTTTTTAATGTTCGTCGCATAAGTGTTTAATGCGAACATTAAGGTAATAGCAGTAATACTAATTGTTTTCATATTTATGTTTTTTTTGTTTCTGAAACAAATCAACTACTAATTATTCTGGTTGCTGCTTGACAACTTTAGATAGATATCAAATTACATTATTGCTATGAGTAAGCTATAAGCATAAATACATAGTTTGACCGACATGTTTAGACAAAAAAAGCGGGAAAGTGGCCTGAAACATCAAGCTTTTAGAGGAAGGATGCGTAGAAATTGCCAATACAACTTTGAAGTTGTAAAAATCGGTTTTTTGTTTGGTGAATTTAGATGGAGCACTTTTTTAACTTGGGTATATTTGGACTTTTTTCTAAGTTCACAAGATCATTTGTTTCACGAATCAAGTCCTCCACACTTTTCCATTCTGCATCAGTCAATTCCAAAAACCCCATACATTTATTGAACGGGTTACAGCGGTCGCAATATCCTCTTGTCATCCAAATACCTGGCAGGCCTTCGGGTTGATTCCAGAATTCTTCTCTTCCAGTTGTGGGATTAATTCTTGTTTTCATTTTCTATAGTGTTTATAATCTTTTTTACTAGTAAAGAAACACCCCAAAAAAGCGTTGCCGCAATAAGTCCCAGCAGATTATAAAAAACATCTTTCGGATCAAATTTCCCGTGAATTTTCTTAGGCAATAGATGATTGGATAATTCTTGCATTACCTCGATTCCAATGCCAAAAATCAGTAATAAAAAGAAAATCACAATGTGGTTAGACATTCTATTCTTGCCAAAAATAAAATAGAAAAAGATGGCAGTTAGTAAGTAAAATAGAAAATGTAACTCACTGTCATGATGTCTAAAGACAGATGGCAGCTTTATTATGAAGCCAATAAATGACAGCGTTAAAAGTGTGATTATTAAACCAATTTCTGATTTAGTCAATTTCATGTAAGATATCTATATTTATTTAACGAACACATGATTAATTTCCATGCATAAAAGATTGCCTTTCATCTCAGGCAGCTTCAATAATCTAAATGCACGTTTTTTTTGTGAATATATTTAGAAAATAGACTTCAATCAAGGAAATAATGCATCAATTTCCGCAACCCACATCAAATCTTTCGGATGACGGTTACCGAGCTAGCCGAGGTACAAATCCTCACCCCCTCAATGCGCCTGTGTTCCAGCATCATCCAATGATACCCCTTGATTTCGTAAAATTCTCCCAACCAGAAAAGCAAAAATCGTCAAGTACAAAAAGCAGAATCCACCGATTATAAAAGAAAATTGAATTCCCAGGACATCCGATAATTTCCCTTGAATTGGCGGAATGATCGCTCCACCCAAAATCATCATTACAAGAAAAGCAGAACCTTGGGCTTGATATTTTCCTAGTCCGGCCAGTGACAGCGAGAAAATGGATGGCCACATGATCGAACAGAATAATCCACACGATAAGAATGCGTAAATCGCAATTGTTCCTGTTGTGTTGACGCCAATTAAGATGGCTAAAACACCTAAAATTCCAAAAACACTTAATGTTAAAGCAGGTTTATCGTTTGTCACAATAAATGCGATTAATTGAACAATAACACACGCAATATACCAATACAAGGCTTCAACGGAATAACCTGCAATCCATGTAAGTCCAAGTACAAGTCCAAAAGCTACAATTGGAACGATGATTTTTAAGCGCAGTTTCATTTTTTCAGATAAATCAAAGGCATTGATGGCTCCAGACCAACGTCCAATCATTAAGCTCCCCCAAAACATCGCAATATATGGTGCTATTTGCGAGGAACTGTGTGATCCAAATTCTTTTTGTTTTAATAATTCACCCAAATTACTACCTACTGCAACCTCAACACCAACGTACACAAAAATGGCGAGCATTCCCAATGACAATTGAGGATAACGCATTGCTCCCCAACCTTTTTGCTGTTTACTGCCGCGGAAAAACGCAAAGAAAATTCCTGCAAGAATCACCAATAATCCGGCGCTCAACCACATTAAACGATTCTTTTCTAAAGGCTCTTTCAATAGCTGAACATCCGATTTGATTTCTGTTATCTCGTTTTGATATTGTTGGTGATTTAACGCGATGTCAGCTGAATTTTTCTTCGTCGCGTCGAATAAGGTGTCCATTTTCGCGATTGAATCACATGCTTGTTCTAATTGCGTTATTTTAATGGCTGAATCGCTTTTGTAACTGCTGAAAACTGGAATGAAACAAATCGCAAGAAACAAGGTCATAATCAACAATGTTAACATAGCTTTTGGCGATTTCTCAAGCGGTTCACTTGCTGTTTCTTCAACTAACTTTCCATCCGGGAGTTTTTTTGATAGGGCAAATAGTGCCGAAACACCAACGAATAACATTCCAACACAAGCATAAAGAATAATCACTTTTGTCAATGATAAGGATTTGATCATATCATCACTGATTGCCGCTGAAGTTCCAAATAAAGCCAAGGCAACAATCAAAGGTCCAATTGTCGTTCCAAGGCTATTGATTGCTCCACCAAAACTGATACGATTTCCCCCGGTGCGCTCGTCTCCAATCAAAATCATAAATGGATTTGCTGATGTTTGTTGCAGCGAAAAACCTAAAGCGACAATGAATAATCCGAGTAACATTCCTGGGAATAAATTGGCATATACAGAAACAATCATTGTTGCTGAACCGAACGCTGAAAACAACAATCCGTACACAATGCTTTTTTTGTAACCCCATCGCGCGACATAATCTTTACCGAATGCTGAACTTAGAATGAACAGTAACAGGGCTCCTAGGTAATACGCTAAATAAAATGCAAAATCAATTAATTGACTTTGAAATTGATCTAGATGAAAGTAATTTTTACAAAATGGAATAAAAACACTATTTCCAGCTGCAATAAATCCCCAAAAAAAGAATACACTTGAAAGTGTTGCCAAAGCATTGTAATTCGTTGTTGGTTGTTGTAAGTTTGACATGTATTTCTTTTTAGATTAAACCATTTTATTATATAACTGTTCTTCTTTATATTTATGGGACTTCACATCCAAATTTTGACTCAATTAAAATTGAGCAACTATGAAGTTTAAGTTGTGAAAATTAAAAATAAATTTTAATATTGTATAAATTACAATAAGTTAATATTACAATTAGTTTAAATCCTCAATTAAAACGGGTCGCATGATTAAAGCTTTCTTGTTTGTCTTTTTGTCTGTTTCCTGGTTTGTACCCTCCAAGTTGCATGCGCAAGTTCGAAAAGTTACGATTACGAAAGAAAGTAGTAAGTGGCAATTGCGTGTAAATAATGAGCCGTTTTATATAAGAGGAGCCGGCGGAACGGTGCAAATGGATGCGGTTATAGCGTGTGGAGGAAATACAATTCGCACGTGGGGAATCGAAAACGCTCAAACTATTCTTGATCAGGCAGAAAAGAAAGGTTTAAAAGTTATGCTTGGACTTTGGGTTCAGCATGAGCGCCATGGATTTGATTACAACGATCCAGAGAAAATTAAGAATCAATTGGAAGGATTTCGCATCGCTGTTCGTAAATACAAAGATCATCCAGCTTTATTAATGTGGGGAGTTGGAAATGAGTACGAATTAGAATATTCGAATACAAAAGTGTGGGCTGCTGTCAACGACATTGCTAAAATGGTTCACGAAGAGGATAAAAATCATCCGACATCAACTGTTACAGCTGGTACAAATGCTGAGAAACTGAATTTTGTTCAAACGGTGTTAACCGAAATCGATATTTATGGAATTAATACCTATGGAGATATCGAATCGGTAAAAGGTGTTTTGACGAATGGAAACTATACAGGTGCCTACATGATCACTGAGTGGGGACCAAACGGACATTGGGAATCTCCCAAAACAATTTGGGGAATGTCAGTTGAGCAAACGAGTACAGAAAAGGCTGCAGTTTACTTGAAACGATATCAAACTTGTATCGCTGCGGACAGTGCTCAATGCATTGGTTCTTTTGCCTTTTTATGGGGACAAAAACAAGAATACACAAGCACATGGTATGGCTTGTTTAGTGATGAAGGTATTCCAACTGAAGCCATTGATGAATTAACGTTTTGTTGGTCTGGGGCGTATCCACAAAATCGTTCACCACGCGTTGATTCTCTGCAGTTTGATAATCATAAATTATTGGCAAATTGTATAGTTGCTTCAAATTCAATGCATTCATTTCGTGTTTTCGCAAAAGATTTGAATCAAGATAAATTGAGTTATTCATGGGAGCTTTACCCGGAAAGTACTGATTTAAAATCTGGAGGAGACGCTGAAATGAAGCCGCCTTTAATCAATGGTCGATTGAAAGGAAAGAACCAAGAAAAGGTAAATTTAAAAGCTCCAGTAAAAGAAGGACGTTATCGTTTATTTGTTCGGATAAGCGATGGTGAAAAATTGGCTTATATGAACATTCCATTTTACGTGGAACCAGGAAATGAAAATGAACGAATTCATTTTAAAGAACAAACATTAAAATCTTTCGATGAAGAATAAGTTAAATCATATCATTTTCATTGTTCTTGGATTCATTTCGTTGAATCTAAATGCTCAATTGGTAGATTCTTCAGCGTTTGAACCGAAGAATAGTGGGCTTTATCCAAAGAAAATGGAAGCAGTAATGAATACGATTACTGTTTCAGGATATTACCGTTTTTTGGGATGCTACACGCAAATGAAAGACCAATATCCCGAATTTGGCGATGTGAAAAACCGTGTCTTTCTGGGAGATGATAGTAATATTCCTCAGTTGATGCTAACAATTGGTGGTCGACCGAGTAAAACAACTTCATTTTCAACAGATTTGTATTTGTGGACACCGATGTCAGGAAGTGAAACGGATTATGTGAAAGGCTTGAATTTGGGTGTGAATCTAACTGGGACGCATTCAACAAAATATGGAACCTTCAGTGTGAAAACAGGTGGAATTCATTGGTACACGATTAGTCCATTTACATTTGCTTCAAACACAGGTTACAACCGTTTCAGTGTTTTTGAGCGCAATCCTTGGGATCCTGCGATGAAAACCGTATACGATCGTTATCACAAGTTTTATTCGGATGGAGCGCTAACCCAAGATACACGATGGGGACAACAAGCGTTTCAAGGATTTATTCTTGATGGAGTGCGTTTGCCAAAACAATTTTCGTTCGCCTATATGTATGGTAAATCGCAATTTAATGGGGGTGCTTTGCCAACTCCAAATGCATTAATGGCTGGGAAAATCAAAAAAGAGTTCAGAAATAATTTTGTAAGTGTCAATGCGATTTCAAGTAAAACGTATACGGATAGTTTGGCGCGTTTGGCATTGGGATATAATTTAGTGACGACCGAATTTAAACTCATCTGGAAAGAAATGCAGTTGTTGGGAGAAGTTGGAACTGGAAATTATTTTAGTCCAACAGCCACAGGGAAATGGGGAGAAGCAGTGGATTTAAAGCTCCAATTTTCGAAAGAGTGGACACATTTCCCACTCGAAGTGCGCTATTTCCAAATTAGTCCAAATGTCATAAACAACAACGGTGTGTTCTGGAATTCATCAATTCAAGAATTCAATGATAATTTTACAGGAGAAGAAACTCCAGGCAGTCAAACTGCCTTAATTCCATTTGCGAGTTCACTTGTATCGATTGGTCAAATGACAAACAATCGTCGCGGTGTGATCTTAAACATGGACATGGCGTTTAAAAAACACAAGTTAACCATCGGCTATAGTGCAGCAAGTGAATTAGTCGCCTTGTCGGATAAAATCACTTATGGACATCCTGCGAATAATTTAGCATTGTCTAGATTTTGGCGTTGGGGCTTTCCAGCAGGAGTAGGACCATACGGGAATGTAAACAAAATCTATCGAGGTGTTTATGAAACGGTTCAAATTACAGATTCGATCACCGCGAAAGGATTCAATTCATTAGAAATAAGCTACAAAACGGAGTTTAAACTGTTTGGAAAAGATATGTTGGTCTTTTATTTGGGAGGAATGCACAGCGTTCAATCGAAATTTTCGTCTTTACCAAAGTATTCACAAGCAGCTTATTTACAATCCTACAACAATCAGTTAGAGTTTTATTATTTACTGTTCCCGAAGGTTATTGTATCTAATTATTTTGGTTATGATCGCATTGTAGCAAATAATCAAACTGTTTTAGATGTCGTTACGAACAAAGCGAAAAATCAAGAAGGTTTTTCGTACGCAATTGGACTTGATTTGCAATTGGCAAAAAACACAGGTTTATACATAAAGCATCGGTGGATGAACTACCAAGATCGCAGTTTTACACTCGATCATTACAAGGGGACAGAAACAACAGTTGAACTAAAAATCTACTTTTAATATGAAATATATTTTAACATTCTTTCTAACGATTTTTGCATTTTCTTCTTTTTCGCAAGAGGATAAAAAAGTGCAATTTGTTGGAGGAGCGCGTTCCATCATTTCGAATGCAGATTTTAGTTCAGATCAAGAGGACACAGTAACAAGTCGTAAAAATTCTGGTGGATATGCATTGATCGATTTAGGCTTTAAAATAAACCCGAATGCATCAACTGAGATACTTGGAATGGTACGTATTAAAAATGCATTTGGAGGATTTTGGGGAAGCGGTGTAACGTTCGATGTTCGTCAACTTTATGTAAAAGGAGTTGTAAAGAATGCCTTACGCTATCAAATTGGAAACATCGATTACAAATTGACACCGTATACTTTTTACAATCACAATGCTGATTTATTGGTGCAATCTAGTTCCGTTTTAAAGATAAAAGAAGAAGTACTGAACTACGAGTCGTTTTATAAGAACAATACTTGGCGCCAGCAAGGTGCAGCAATTGATTTTGCACTTCAATTCCCGAAAGTAGTAGATGAAATCAAAGTGAATTCATTCATTACGCGATTGAACCCAAGTAATTTGGGTAATATTCTAGAGCGCTTGTACGGTGGCGGAAATGTGATTTTCACCCAAAGTAAATACCTTACACTTGGATTTAACCATGTGAGTATTTTCGACTTAAAAAACACGGCCTTGAATGAGAATGCTTATCGTAACAATGTCAGTTCAGTTAGCTACAAAGCGACGCTTGATTTAAAAAAGCACATTTTTGGTATCAGCGGCGAATCTGGAATTTCTTCGAGTGCACTTAGTTTAGACACAACAGGCGGGTTGAATGATTATTTCATCAATGTTCAGGCAAATTATCAGCATAAAAAATCTGGTTTAAAAGCTCATGTTGGTTACATGGACAATGGTGCAGATTTCAGAAGTTTTGGGGCTCAAAGTAAGCGCGTAGATTTCAACCAACTGAATAACTTCTATGAACGTTATACCAATGATCAAATCATACGACCATTATCAAATTATGACTTATACAATGATCCAACACTCTATTCAAATTCAATTACAACTGGAATCATGGCGTATAATCCTGCGGTAAATAATGCTTTGCCCTATGGAATTGCAACATTCAATCGTAGAGGTTTATTCGCTGGTTTGAAATACGCAACGAAAAAAGAAAGCATCAAATTTGAATCGAATTATTATCGATTAGGTGAAGTGCGCGGACAAGGAACAACAAACTTGCGAAACTTTAATTCGGTGAATGCTAACTTGGAATTCAATTTCTCGAAATTCTTCAACTGGAAAAAAGAGCAAAAATTAACTGTTGGATATGCGTTCCAAGATACCAAAAGAACAAGTGACTTATCCTATGAACAAATTTCCTTGAAATCGACCACCTTGAATTTAGGTTTAGAAATGGAGTTGGTGGGTGACTTGTATTTATTAGCGAATAGTTATTATTTCAAAAGCAAAGGAAATGAGTCGATGCCTGTTCGAAACGCTGAAGGTGAAATCATCAACTTTACAGCAATGAACATCAGTGGTGAAGAATTATGTTTAGCAGGAGGGTTGAAATATAATTTCACTCCGTCAATTTACCTTGCAGCAATTTATGAAAGCAATACGAATTCCTTCAGTTCGGTGAGTTCTTATCGCTACAATCAGTTTTATATATATTACATTATGAAATTTTAAGTTATGAAAAATTATATCTTTTTATTAGCTCTTGGATTAGGTTTCGTTGCGTGTCGAAAGGAAGAATCAAACAAATTTGATGGACCTTCATTAACAGACTTAAATGGTGCATTTGTGATCATTAATGGATTACAAGCGAGTCAAGATTCAGTTGATTTTGCTGCGGGTGAAAGTGTTTATTTTACAGCAGATTTGTCCAAAATGAGCGCATGGAAGATTACTATAACTGGACAAACAAGTGGAGCAGTTAAAGAAATGACTGGTTTAAGTAGTTCAATTGAGTTATCCCAAAGTGTGTGGACTGGAAACACTACAAACTTACCAATCTTCAAGGCTGAAATGTGTAAGGTCGATTTAACATTCACGAATGAGCCTGATACATTGACGGTTTATGTGAAGGTGTTGACACCGAAAACGAATGCTGGATTTTTGATTTCAGATTTTGAATCAGGGTTCAATGGTGGTTGGACTTCTTTTG
>ERZ888423.2880-NODE-2880-length-12119-cov-5.365799_pt1 | contig 12119 bp, 14 predicted proteins | sample MGYA00520523_ERZ888423 | MGnify/ENA primary metagenome ERZ888423 (study PRJEB32303, sample SAMEA104408611) | aquatic metagenome | biome: Brackish water; feature: Pelagic; material: water | place: Baltic Sea | collected 2014-06-08T10:24:00 | depth 30,27 m ...
CAAATATAAGTATCTATAATATATATATATGGAATTGAAACGGTTCTTTACTACTGAAACAGGAAAGATAATAATGTCATTTTTGTTGGGTTTAGGATTGGCAACACTTTTTAAAAAAACGTGTGATGGGGTAGATTGTTTGGTTTTTAAAGCCCCTAGTTTAGAAGATATTAAGAAGAAAAAATATAAATATGGCAATAAATGTTTTCAATATAATATGGATTCGGTTATATGTGATAATAAAAAGAAGATTGTTGAATTTGCGTAAATATCTATATCAAGGAATATAAGTAATATATTAGATATGAGTGATACTACTAATTTAGCCGATTTGCCAAGTGACCCACATGCTGGAGGAGGTTCTGAAAATGTTGTATTACAAACGTCAGAACTTAATACCCAATATAATCCAACTGTTGAAACTCCATCGTCTCAAATTGACGAACAGAAAGTTATGAATGAATTTGTTTCCGGAATTCAACAAGCCAGTGCAAGTGGAGCAACATCGCTACCATCTAGAGACATACCTCAAAATACCGTTCATTTTTCAGATGAAGAAACAAAACCCAATTTTGTTCCACGAACCGAACAACAGTCTGATTACATTCAAAATACAGATACAGAACAAGATATTTTAGCTAGAAGAATGAATAAACAAAACTCGAGAGATTCATTAGAAATTTTATATGATGAATTTCAAATACCAATTATTATTGGATTATTATACTTTATATTTCAATTACCAGTTGTTAAAGCAAAATTTCTTTCTATTTTACCATCGTTATACAATACAGACGGTAATCCTAACCTGACGGGATATATATTAAATAGTTTATTTTTTGGTGTATCTTATTATGTTATTTCAAAATCGTTAAACCATTTACAATATGTATAATTAAGATAAAAAATTGAAGTAGTAATATGTAAAAAATAAATTACATATTACTGATAGATAAGATGATGGATAATCACACTTTTACAATGGTTCGTGAAGCAATGCCTATTATTGAGTCACTCGGTCTGGTTGACTTTGTTTCTAACTTTAATGATACAACTACTGGATTCATGTTTAGTTCTAGACCAGAAGTGAATATTATAGGCAACGCTCTAGAGTTTCAATCTCATAGCGGTTCATCGTTTGCATGTGTATTAAGAAACTGTCAATATTTCTTTACTCATATGGATGAGTGGGCTAAAGAATGTCAAAACCATGGCATTCCTCCTCCTCCAATTGTTGCTTGGAACGACAACAATACTAATGAGCAAAATATAAATAATTTTAATGCAAACGAAAATGACAACAACAATAATAATTTGAATATCAATGAAATAAACGGTCACGTCCAAGTCCAATAGAAAATGATAAAGAAAAAAAGCAATTATATTTTAGATAAATTATTAATATCAGAAATAGATTTGAAATATTCAACTAATGGGTCGTTATTATAATCATTAATGTAATAAATATTTTTTATTCCAGAAGCACATAATATTTTCATACAGTTTACACATGGATAATGTGTAATATATGCGTCACAATTATTGCTACTAACTCCACGTTTAGCACAATCAGTAATAGCATTTTGTTCTGCATGAACTGTCGATTGTTCGTGATTATCGATTACTTTAGATTCATGTGGAGCTCCAGGTAAAAACCCATTATATCCTTGAGAAATAATGCGATTATCTTTTATCAATAAACAACCTACCTTAAGTCGATGGCATGGGGAGCGTGACGCTGTATATTCTGTAATTTGTTTGAAATATTCTTGCCATGATGGACGTTCCATTATATAATGAGTAATTATAATAGAAAATAAATATTTACTCAAAATAATGACAATAGCAACTTTTGTAAATGCATTAATAGATAATATAGATAAAAAGGACATTCCAAAAGAAATAGATTTAATATTAGATGGCGGAGCATTCAATGGAATATATATGTTGGGTGGTACATTTTACCTAAAAGAACTGGAACGTAGAGAGAAAATAAAAATAAAAAGAATATCTGGATGTAGTATTGGAGCAGTGATAGGTATTTTTTTGATATTAGATAAACTAGATATAGCATTAAAAATATGTAGAACCTCGTATAAATTATTAAGAAAGAAGCGGGAGTTAAAACATATAATAAATGAAAATGTATTAAGAGAGAATATAGACGAATTAGACGTTAAATCAATATCAAATAGATTTTATATAACATATTTTGACCCATATAAAGGGAAACAGGTGGTGAAAAAAACTTACAAAAATAAGGACGATCTAATAAACAATATAATGAAAACAATTTACATACCATATTTATCAGATGGAAATATGACACATAAAGACGGTTATGTTGACGGAGCATTTCCATACATGTTTAAGAAACGATATAGGGATAGAAAGGTTCTATTTTTAAATTTACAAAGTTTCGACAAAATTAAAAAAATGTTTTTCATTAAAAACGAAAAAAATATATACCCTAGACTGTTTGAAGGGTTGTTAGATACTCATAAATTTATGGAAACGAAACAAGCGAATAATATGTGTAGTTATGTAGATGATTGGACTATGTGTGATATATTATTATTCAGATTAAGAGAAATAATATACACGATGATAATTTATATATTTGGTTTAGGGTTACATATAGATTGGTTAATACCAGTATCATGGAAAAATGATATAAATGTGAAAAGGTATATAGCCATATTTAAAAATTTATGGACTGATATGCTTATCTATTTAACTGTATAAATATTAAAAATTGAAGTAAGTATCTAGACAGACCACTATTACAATATTAGACACACAGACTTCCTCAGTAACAATAATGAATACGCCTAAAATATTAATTGATATAGTCGATTACTTAAAAACTGCTGGGATAGAGATTAGTGAAAATGTGGAAGGTGAAGGAAGGGGTGGTTCCTTAAAAGATGAAGGAAGTATAAAAAAATTACTATTTAATCATCCAATATTTAAAGATCACATAATTGATGAAAATGCAAGAAAATTCGGGGATATGATAGTATTGGACTATGACGTAATTACACGACATCCAGTTAATATAAAAACAAGTATAGGTAGTACAGATAATTGTTTTAGTAAGGCAGGTATAGTATATGCGTTTACTGACATACCTGATACGGAAATACCTAAACAACTAAATTTTAAAAAAATGGATGAATTAATCAAATTGCGAGGTAAGGATATTCCACATAGAGATTATTGGTTTTTATGTGTTGATAAAAACGATTCATCAAGTGTTATAGTAAGAGGCGCTAAACAAATAAATAACTGGGTAGTAAATATTAACCCATCTAATGTGCTTCAAGTAAATTGGAAAAAAGAAAAATCTATACCACCTAAAGAACGCACTTACGATGAAGCATTCGAAGTGATTATGGGAGGTGTTAAAAAATCTATAAACGAATACTGGCGAAACATTCCAGAAGACTGGAAAGACCAACTATAGAATGTTACTTGGTATATAAGAATTACATATTTGGCGATGTCCTATTTTAAACCTTCCTGAAAACATAAAATTTTCCTTGAATGTACTACTATTTAAGTATGATATGATATTTTGTAAATTACATTTTTTTTTAGGTTTAAGCATTAGTAATCCGCCACCGAAATAATTTACTTTTCCTACAAACGAAATATCTGTCCTTCGGGTTAGATTATGAATATAAATGCACTCTTTATTTATATTGGCATTTATGGTAGCAATATTTCTTGGGGCTCCCCACTCAAACCAATTATTTTCATTAAACTTCCTTATTCTCCTCTCCATTAATTCAGTTTTATATTTTAACAAATGCTTATTAATTTTATCATTTTCACATGGATAGTTTTCAATATAAATATAGTCATCTACTATACCATGACCGTTTAATACTTTGATATTTCCTAGCTCATTGTTTTTATATACTGATTCTTTTCCACTAACAAGACCAACATAAACGTCAAAATAATCCTTAAACATCACAGTATTAATATTTTGTTGTTCTCCAAAAGTAATTAATCCGCTACTGTTTGTAATATAGAGTAATTTGTTGTTATATAATACTTTTTTGTCAATTAAACTATTTTTACAATATCTAAACACAATTACATCAATGGACGCATTCTCAAAGAGTTTTTCATTATGAGGATGGTATATATGAGTAAATGTTCCGTTTGTCATCATAACATTGAGTAATTTTGAAGCACACGTTAATTTCAGAAAATCAGATGGAACAATAAATATCAATTCACCGTCATCATCCAATAAATTATAGCATTTTTCGGTAAAATCTATATATAAATTACCAGTTTTAGTTTTAACAAATGGTGGATTTCCAACTACAGTTTTGTATTTTTTAGTCATTGTTTGTTTCATAAAATCACCATAAATAACCTGATTCCGTTTTATTTTATCTAGTAAATTGATTTTTGTATCAATTTCATACATATCAAATGTGATATTTGGTATTTTATCTTCAATAAATGTAATTAAATCACCTTGACCGATAGAGGGTTCCAAAATATTAGAAGGACTATTTAATATAAACTCAAATACCTTTTCTTTAAGTTCATTATTAGTTGTAAAATATTGACCCAAGTTATGTTTTGTTGTCATAGTTAGTTAGTTAGTACGTGTATATTTAAATATGTTAAATTAACAAATCAATTTTTTATTAATTGATTTGTTAATTTTATAATAGGTAAATAACTCTATCTAAAATGGTGATGATTCGTATGATTGTTCGATTTTATATGGTAATAAACCGTTAAATAAATAACAATAACATTTACCATCGTCCATGTGAAATGAACCAAAATAACCACTACCACAACTGCAATATTCTGTACCATTTGTGGTTTGTACTGGTGTTTTCGTACAAAAATCCATAGGGTATCCATCTTCGATGCAACTAGTATATGTATTAAATCCTTCAATATTGATTTTTGGAAGAAATAATGAAATAATGAAAACAATTATAGCAATAATAATTTTATAATAATTTTTCATATATTTTATGAGAAGAAATTAAATTAATAGGTCAATAAAGTTTTTTCTACTCTTTGTAGATTGTGATTTAGACTTCTTTTTTTTTGTCTTACTGATAGATTTTTTATTGTTTTGTTGTTTTTTTTGTTTGGTTTCTTCGAATGGAATATATCTTAAAAACCACGATTCGTATTCTTTAGTATTTCGTTTACCCTTTAATTCTTTAAATTTTTCAGATTTTTCATTTCTCATATCTTCCAATGTATCTTGCTTACCATAACAATTTATACTAAATCGCTTTAATACCCCTTTTTGTTCGAGTCGATTTTTTTGTTGAACGTCGAATAAGTATTGAGCCATACATAATATACGATTTTCATCGTAATAATCACGACCACTATAATAAAACGCAAAGTAAAAACTCAACATGGTATCAATGGTTGCAACTCGAACCGACTTATTACCTTTTTTAATGATATTATAACTATGACAAGCCAATGGTTTATATATAAATGCAACAGTTTCTTCAATTTTATCAACATTGACTTTTATTTCATAATGAGGAGCAATAATTTCACCAATTCCATTATGTTTAATAACTTTAATGCCTTTATAATTAAAGTCTTCTAATCTCTCTTTCAACATAATAGCAGCCTTTTCTGGTTCTTCCGACAATACATCAAAATCAGGAGTTTTTTGGAACAATTTTTTTTGTTTAGCAGGCATGTATTTAGAGTATAAGAAACTAGCATAACCTCCAAAGAAAATTAAACCTTGGTCTATAAATGAATCCCTAACAGCATAATATAATTGTTCTTCTTTTTTATCATCGGTAAGTTCAAATTCTCTTAAGAACAGATTTGGGTCACAATGTTTACCTTTTAATGGATAATTTTTATTTAGAAGAATAAGTCTTTTGAGAACCTTTTCCCACCTACTAATATCACCAGCCGGTCTAGATAATTCCAAATACATGTTCATTCGCAAAAAGTTAGGAGGACAATACAATATACCATACACACGAACTCCATCACGTTGAACTGTTTTAAAAAGAGATTTTTCTAGATGGGTAATATCAGCAACAGGAATAAAATTGACATATACTTTGTATGTACCATGATGGACTCCCGATTTGGCTTCTACTTCTTGAAAACCTTCTTTGAAATAAATATCAGCCAATTCTTTTGCATCTTCAAGTGCGTTTGGTGAATAAAAGTCATAATCAGGGATTTCAATGTCTTTATCGTAAAATTGATCTTCTAAAGGAAGAATATTATTAATAGCAGTACCGCCATAGCAAACTAGTTTCTTCTTTTTTAGAAAGTCTTCTAAAATAGATATAATTTTTTTAACATCAGGATCACTAACAACTCGACGACCTTTTTTCTTCTCTGCAATATCAATAGCATATCTGAGTATTTCAACTTCCTTTTCTTCTAATGTAGAGTGTGTTTTACAAGAAGACATTATATAATATTTATAGAGAAAGTATTATGTAAAATTATATACTAAAAGAATAATAATCGGTAGATGTAGTTCGCTTAGCGAAGGAGTTTTCAGGTTTTTGTGGTATAGGTTCGGGAATAGTAATGGGTACAAATCTGAGGTTTTCTGGTTTTAATACAAACGCATGTCCGGTTTTATCAAAGAATAGGTCGTAATATTCCATATTTGAATCGAAATTTTGGAAACACATACCAACCCACTGACATCCATATTTGAAATTGAGTGCTGCTGAAGAATTTGTGTCAAACGCACTTAAATCAGGCATACTTAATGTCATGTTTTTTTTATTATAGTTTATTAATTCTTGACTATCCGGAGTATATTTAATATTATAATCTCTCGACGCTCTTAAAAAGATAGAGTTAGAAGCAATATTAACATACTCATCTAATGGTGTAGATGTAAATAATGGGTTGGCACGGTCAATAGAAATAATAACCTTTCCTTGAAATTCTTTTAAAGGAATTGCTCCTAAATTATGACCGTAATATTCGTAACTATATATTTTATCCAATATTCTGTTTTCAAGATTACTAAAAATCGTGTCAGCCATTTTTTTGTATATTTTTTCATTATTGCTACTAATTCTAAAATGTAGAACAAGTGGATCGTTTGGATTGGGACAAGAACCTCCGCTAAAAGCATAATTTCTAACAATATTCATAGCATCTGCAAATTTAACATAATTGTAAGTTTCCTTTACGTGATAATTTTCAATAGATGATGTTGCAATTACAGGTTCATCATTAACAGAATAAATCTCAAAATCCAACACTCTAGCTCCTTGAGATATACACGTTTTTAAAGCACATTCATTAACATAATCGTTTTTAAATTGTCCGGAACAACAACAATTGTATGCGGTTTTTACATAATAATCTCTTAAATTATAAGAGTAAGCATTATCATTAAAATTAACCGAGGATATTTTGGGAAATGATGTATATATATTTTTCAAATTGGTACAATTTGCGGTATTAAGCCGTAATTTGTCAGCGGTATATGCGATTAATCCGATAATTAATAGAACTACCATAACATAAGACATATATTTAACAGTTGTAGCTGTATTTTGTTCTAAACCTAATTTTGAGTACATTTTTTTAAGTCCGTCCATTTTACTTATATTAGGTATTGAAAAAATATTTTGAATTTATATTGCTGTTAAATTACTAAATATTATTTAAGGTAATAAAAAGTTAAATAATATCGTATTATAAATATATATGCCAGGAGGATTATTAAATATAGTAGCTTTCGGAAATCAAAATGTATATTTAAATGGAAATCCATCAAAAACATTTTTTAAAACAACATATAAGAAATATACTAACTTTGGTCTTCAGAAATTTCGAATAGATTTTGACGGACAACGAAACTTAAGAATGACTGAGTCGTCTAAATTCACATTTAGAATGAAGCGATATGCCGAATTATTAATGGACACGTATTTAGTAGTTCAAATGCCTACCATTTGGAGCCCTATTTATCCACCTCAAGTTCAAGATGCCTCTTCTTCATGGGTTCCATATGATTTTAAATGGATAGATAATCTGGGAACACAGATGATTGAAGAAGTAGAGATTAGTGTAGGAGGACAGACACTCAATAGATATACAGCTGGGTATTTACTAGCAATGGTCCAGCGTGATTTTACTACTGATAAGAAATTATTGTATGATAAAATGACTGGAAATGTTCCTGATTTAGTTGACCCCGCAAATTCCAATGGAAGAGTAAATGCGTATCCAAGTGCTTATGTTGAAACAAGTCCTCTTGGACCAGAGCCCTCTATTCGTGCCCGAAAATTATATATACCTATTAATTTTTGGTTTACATTGGCTGCAAAAATGGCATTCCCGTTAGTAGCATTACAATATAATGAATTGGAAATAAATATTACATTAAGACCAATCAATGAATTATTTGTCATTAGAGACGTTCAGGATTCTGTGAATCAGTTTCCTTATATCCAATCAAATCAAAATGTTACATATCAACAATTCAGCCAATTTTTACAACCTCCGCCAGACATATCATTAAATTACACAGACAATCGCACAAATTGGAATGCGGACGTTCATTTAATATCAACCTATGGATTTTTAACCGACGAGGAATCAAAGATTTTCGCAACTAAAGAGCAGCGTTATTTATTCAAGTCTATATATGAATGGAAATATTTTAATGTTACTGGCAGTCAACGTGTCAAATTAGATAGTACTATGGGTATGGTTTCCTCATGGATGTGGTACTTTCAAAGAAGTGATAATAATTTAAGAAATGAATGGAGTAATTATAGTAATTGGCCATATACCGATGTAATTCCTCAACAAGTTGATTATGCTGATATAAGTGGTGGTTTTTTATTAAACGGCGGAACTTATGGACCAGGGTATGATATGATAACAGGCGCTCATAGTGGCATAACAACAACTGGTGTATATAATGTTAAAAATCAAAAGGATATTTTACTGGGAATGGGAATCCTTCTTGATGGAAAATATAGAGAAAACGTACTCGATGCAGGAATATATAATTATGTAGAAAAATATGTAAGAACAAGTGGAAATGCTCCAGACGGATTATATAATTATAGTTTTGCCATTCATAATGACCCATTCGATTTTCAACCATCAGGAGCAATGAATTTAAGTAAATTCAATGATATTCAATTTGAATTTTTAACATATGTACCTCCATTAGATCCATCAGCACAATTTTATACAATATGCGACCCAAGTTCTGGTGTAATAGTAGGTGTAAACAAGCCAAATTGGAGAATTTATAATTATAATTATAACTTAACCATACAAGAAGAGCGTTATAATGTATTGACCTTTGTTGGAGGAAATTGTGGCCTCATGTATGCTCGATAAAAATATATTTTACATAATAAAATAAAATATGTTTATCTTAATTGACTATTTCCTGTTCCAGAAATACCAGTTTTTCTAGGAGAATTATATTCAATTTCTCTTTCTCTAGATACATCATTGGAATGATTTGGCGTAACTGTATTAGATAAAGGACAATTTAAACCCTTATATGGATCAGCGCTCCATGCTGTATCTGCTGAATATACTCCACAATCCGAAAACATACCAGTAGCTGATTTTCGACATTTATAATCAACCGTAAATTTATATTTATTTGGATATTCAAACTCTGTTGTTGGTAGAGAATATTTCTCTTCTAATGCTTGAGGAAATTCTCCCATTACATCATCGTCAGAAACAGATTTATGATATGGTTCTGGCTTTGATACTTTTAAATTATTAATAATATCATTATTATAGCCATTACTAACTGTCAATAATTTTGTGGCCTGTAAATATGCTGTATCTGTCTTACCTATAGGGGTTGAACCAGGTGATTGGATAATTTTATTTACATCTAATGGTGTAAAATTTTCTTTTGTATCCGAACTAAAATATAAATATTTCTGAAATAAAACTTGCTGATAAATCAAATATATAAAAATTCCTATTACAAAACATGTGAATAATTTTTCAAACATATAATTTATAACAATATTTAATTTAGACTAAACTGTATCCTTCCTAAAGAATCTTTTTCTAGTTTTTTTAGCTCTACCACCACCTCTAGCTGTAAGATTTCGTCGTAATATATTAGCAGGTGGTATTAACATTTTACACCGTTCAATCATTTCTGTAAGCATATCCGGACAATTCATATCATCCTTTAACTTAAAATAATGATGGGCCATCATTTTATATTGTGTATCTTCAATCACGCAAAATAAATGTGTTAGTGCTTCCTTTTTATCAGAAATCACATCTCTTCCATATCTATTATCCATATTATTTGAGAAATACCTGCTAAAAATATTCCACCCACATCCAAAAGTCGCTGGCATAAAAAAGTGGTTTGCCATTATAATTTGACTTAATATATCTATATTTGGTATTTGTGTATCCGTACCAGTTGAATCTAATAATCCAGAAAAATCATTACACCAGTCACCATCCCAATCTATTAATTTCACATCAACACCATCATCTGATATATTTATTACACAATTCTGTGGCTTAATATCAAAACAAATTATTTTCAAGTCCGCATGAGATTTATGTAATAGTAAAATTAATTGTTCTGCAATATTTATGTCATTAGGTGTCAGTGACATAGTTTGTTTATTTCTATATCCCTGATACGATTGATCATTATAATAATAATATAAATCTGTATCATAACCTCTACTAATCATTACATGATATAGTTGATTGCCACTAGGTTTTGGTACTTTAATATAACCATAAAAATACATTTCAGGTGCAATTTCAGCCCTTACTGCTTTCGTCCAATTCAATTTAGTAGTATTTATATCCTTTACAAATTCATCACGATTATCATACCTACTCATTTCATATAAAGGTGTAACATCTCCATTCGATTTCACTGTGAATGTTGAAGCTTTTGATTTTCTTACCGATATTTTACGACCATCAGATAATATATAAGATGATACACTATTAACTGTTCCGCCTCGAGTTACAACTGATGTAAATGATTCACCGATATATTTATGTATCAACTCATCATACGTAGGAATATCAGCTATAGATGTATCGAAATTATTGGTTTCTAGGACACTAGTCATTTTATATATATAGTGTTTATTTTTTCCTAATTGTTTTTTTCTTGCTTAATGTTTTCTTGCTTGATGTTTTCTTGGTTGATACTTTCTTTGTCTTGGATACTAGTTTACTTTTGTATCGGGACTTACAATGTTCGTATAAATTCTTTGATGTAATATACTCTTCAATTCCAGGCGTTGTAAGTTTTTGGATATTATTTAGTGATGCATAATATACGTCTAATTCCTCGCGTACTCGATTACCAGCATGTGCTTTATATGAATCTGGTACTAAATGTTTAGGTAAGAATGTGATTCTATCCATTACTAACTGTTTTATTCCTTCAAAGTCGCTTTCATATTTATTGTCTATAATGTATGCTTTAATTTTATCCTTTGATATTTTTTTTGCTGTAAAATATTTGTTTAGTTGTTCTGGAAAAATATAATTAGCTTGATTTAATAAATCTCGAAGATTAATACTTTTATATACATATTGACTGCTTTGATTAACTCCAATTAACTCCTCAGAATAAATGTCATAGCATATTGTCTTACATTTAAATAGCAATTCTAATGAATCATTCCAAAATGCTTTTACTCGTCTAATAACAGTCTCAATACTATTTGAAATATATACATTTTTGAGTTGTGATTTTTTAAAATAATCATTAATAACTCTTAATGTTTCTGCTGGTGATTTTTCAATTTTACCAATTTTAATTTCAGAATCGTTTACAATAAATTTTACATTAGACGGAACGTGATTATTTGTTTGAATAAAGGTTACTAAATTCTCCAACATATGTAGTCTATCGTCTTCTTCAACACAACGCACCCAAGGTTTATTATAATATTTGTTTGTTGGAACAAAATGATATTCGACAGGAGACTTATCTTTAGATGATATGTATGTAGCCATATTATATGCTAATTTACCAACAGCTCTAGTTGGTGGTGAAAATACTCCACCATCCCATATATATTTTGTTTTATTGGAGGTCATAATACTTTATATTATAGTAA
>ERZ888423.2881-NODE-2881-length-12117-cov-7.347123_pt1 | contig 12117 bp, 16 predicted proteins | sample MGYA00520523_ERZ888423 | MGnify/ENA primary metagenome ERZ888423 (study PRJEB32303, sample SAMEA104408611) | aquatic metagenome | biome: Brackish water; feature: Pelagic; material: water | place: Baltic Sea | collected 2014-06-08T10:24:00 | depth 30,27 m ...
ATAAACAAAAAAAGTCCCTCCGTGAAGAGAGACTTTTTGCGGTCCGGACGGGACTTATTATTATGGTATTTATGGTTTATCATATTTTATCTTAATTATATAAACATTTGATAAAGAAGTTAATATGAAATTTACACGCAAATATAAAAATTGAAATTCTGTTAAAATGTTTACCTGAATGTTTACCTGAAGTTGTATTTTTGTCAAATACAAGGTTCAGCACATGAAGTACAGTTTGAAATTTATCCTCCGTCATGACTTGATTAATAAGTCAGGTAAATGCCCAGTCTATCTCAGATACACTTACAATCGTAAGATTAAGAATTTACCATTAAAATATACCATTGAACCTAAGTATTGGGATGATGAAACATCGACGGTTTCAAGAAAATATGATAACCTTAATGGGTTGAAAAAGATTATGGGTGATTTTGAAGGTAGGGTAATTGACCTTGTACAGGATTACCATTCTAATAATGAGGGATATCCCACAATTGAAGAGCTAAAAGTGCTCTTAAGTTCAGGAGTGAAGAAAGGTAACACAAAGAGTGAACCTATAACTTTATCATCCCTTTATGAAGGGTTCATTCAGTATAAACGAAGTGTTTATATTGAAGAGTCTACGATTAATATCTACAAACAAACTTGGGAAAAATGGACAATATTTGAAAAGGAAAGTCGGAGGGTCAGGGTTTTGAGTGAAATGAATGAAAAGTCTTTAACGGATTTTAAAGTATTCCTAATGGCACAGGGACTTCAGAAAAACACTATTGGAAAATTCATTAAGACGATTAAGTCGTTTTTGAACTATGTTACCCTTCATCTTGAAATGGAAGTGCCCCCATCTTTCAAACGAGTAGCTGTGGATAGAGACGATAAGAAGGATTTTCAAGTATTGTCAAGGACAGAATTAGAAGAGATAAAAAGAGAAGTCTTCTTCAGTCGGTATTTCAAAAAAAACAAGTTTGACTTAACTGAAAGACAAATTCTTATTGGTAGGATTTTAGTGTTTTTGTGTTCCACTGGACTTTCCTATGTTGATTTTGATAGGTTGACCATAGATGATATAAATGTTTACTACGACAAATTAACTAATGAGAAGAGTATAATTCTCCTAATAGATAGACAAAAACTCAAAACTACGGAAGATTGTATCATCCCAATAATAGATGTAACTATAGATTTAGTTGCGGACATGTTAGGTATTCCTCATATGTTTCTAGAAGCTCATAAGGATGAACCTACAGATGTGAGAATTAAGATGAATGTATTGGAAAGTTTATTGGGGAAAATGAGAAGAGGAGCAGTTTTAACGGACTATCAGCCGAGGATATTCCCAAAGGTTTATGTTCAAGACTTCAACAAAGAAGTTAAAGAATTATTATCGGTACTAGGCTTTAACCATAAAGTTTCTTGTAAGTCTTTGGTTAGAGGTAAGATTGTTTCAAAATCAGTACCCAAATGTCAGTTGATATCTTCTATATCGTGCAGGAGGACATATATTACCTTATGTCTTGAATTTGGGATAAGTCCTCATATTCTCATGCAGACAACTGGACACAAGAAAATAGGAACATTGTTGAGGTATAATAAAAACTCAAAACCAAATGTGATTAGCGAATTTAATAGTAAAATTGACACTACTGGCAAATGGTTAGACGCTTGAACCATAAAAAAAGGGGGATGCTTAATCCCCCTTCTATTGATTATGCAGCTAACTGATTTTCTTTGTTTAAAAATGTTCTTATTTAACTTGTAATTTGTTGTGGAATGCTTCTGTAGTAACACTCTTCATCTTATTGATACCTGATTTGGTACCATAAAAAATACCATCTTTGATTGTGTAAACTTCGTTTGCGTCGGGGTGTAAATAATATCCTCCATTATTAGTGTACTCAATAACCTTGTTGAACCATAGTTCGTTTTGTTTTTTCTGTGTGTTGTTCATGTGTTTATTTCTTTAATTCTTTAATTGGTTCGTGATTACGCACGCTTCTGTTCACTCTATAGGAGTTTAAAAATTTGAGCCACTTACGTAGGGCTTTGACGGGGTTTAACCTATTTGGTTTTCTGCATAGGTTCACGGTTCACCGCGTGTAGATAGAACGGGTTATTTACTAGACATTGCAATTGAATAGTTTTTAGACAGTCTAACATGTCTTCTGTAACCAGTTAACCATTCAGGAAGTAGTCGCATCCCAAGATTTCAACTGAATAAATAAATATCCAAATTGAAACCTCAGAATATGAATTTGAAGACAATTCTAAAAGGTAACGGTTATTTAAATAGCCTTACTTTTAGGTGCCTCTTTATAATAGATTTTAGAATCCATACTCGAAATGTACGTAGTTAGACATATCGAAATTAGTAGCACCGCTATCTTTGAATATTTTTCAATATCTCTTGTGTTATGAAATGATTACGTATATCATCACAAGAACCAATCAATATAGGAATCACAAGATAATGTGGTATGCATTGTACATTCCGATAGTTGTGGTAGAGTTTGTCTACAAATACATTAATTTCAAAACCAGCACTCTCTAACTCTTTCCATGCATTGTTGCTCCATTTAATTCTAAGTAGGTAGTGATTACAGACATAATCGTCCTTAAAGGTGTCCATCCATCTAGAAATTAAAGAGTCTGAATAAGGTGAGTTTTTCAGTTTAGTTAGAAATTGTTTTTTGTTTTTTGTTTGATTCATTTTGCTCAAAATTTAAGGGGTTAAAAAATTTAAAAATTGAGCCACTTACGTAGGGCCTTGACGGGTTTTAACCTTTTTAGTTATCTGAATAGGTTCACGGTTCTTCCTCGTGGAGGGTGGATTTATGTGCTTGACCTCACATTTGAATGGTTTATAGACGGTCCAACTCGTCTTTTGCAACTTGGTTAACCTTGCAAGAATTTAGGTGTTTGCCTAAAATTCTATGCAAAGCTAATCAAATATTTCAACACACAAAATTTATTTTTATGTTTTTTAAGAATTATGAATTTGGAAGCAATTCTAAAGGGCAAACTCTATTCAAATATGCCTGAACCTTCTGTGCTGCTTCATGATATAGTCCCGAATCTTTAAGTCCTTTTGGGTATTGCTCCATTGAACCAATATAAACCGAGAGATACGGTGACTTCTTAAATTTACCTTTTACTTTATACACCCACTTTACATTGGCTACTACACTTGGCTTTGAATCTCTGTTCTTAACAAGTGATAGTGTGAAATGCGGCTTTAATCTGTATTTAATTTCTTCAATTTTTGCCGTCCAATAGATAAAGGTATTAATAATATCTTGGTTAGATTCAGTAAAGTTTTTAAAGTCAATCTCCAATATTGGAAGTAAAATATTCTCTGTATAGCCACTTGATTCAAGACGAAATTCAGGGGAATAAATATTTACTTTTCCTTGTTTCTGATTATCTGTTAGTGGTAAAATAGTTTCGTTCATACATCAAATAATTTATTTTATGCAATGATAAGGATTATAATTGATATAAACAGACCCCCTCCTCCCTGCCCCTATGATATACGTATCCCTCCTCCCTGTTCTATGCAAACAAGACATAGGTATTCAATACCTCCTAAAAAGCGTAAAAAAAATTTTCCAATTTTTTTAAATAAAGGGCTTTACTTTTTTTCATTCCTATTTAAAATTAAGCATATAAAATATTACTAGAGCGCGCAATTTTAAAATACATACTAACTATGAATTCAACATTTACAAAAGAAAAAGAAGAGTATCTACAAGGTAAAAATAAATTTATTCATAAACTTAAACTAAGTACAGGAATCAATATAAAAGAAGTTGAGTTCATTGAAAATACAGATGTATTTAGGACTTTAATAGCTGCTCTAGGAGATTTTGAAAGATTTGTGTGTGATTCAACACAAATGGACATAAAAGCTCAATACAAGGAGTTTTTGACCTTGGTTGAGAAAAAGAAAGGTGGTGTGTTGAAGTTTCATAATACAATTACTTTTTTCCTTGAAGACGGGTCACATATTCGCTTCTCTCCACATAACAAAAATGGAATTGAAATTTCAAGGGTTTGGGTTAACCCTGAAAATCATAGAAATGGACTTGGGTCACTTCTTATGGAACTGTTCTTTGATTTTATGTTGTTTGCTAAGGTTGAACCTAGCGAATACTTTTTGGAATGCACAGGAGCTGTCGGATTAGGTGAAAATAAGCAAGAACTTAGTGTAGCGAGTCAAACAAATTTCTTTAGAAAATTTGGATTTAGGGTGAATAATAGAAAGGGGTACCCTGACTATATCACCATGCTAAAACAAGGAAATCAAGTTAATTAAAGCTATCTTCAGGTTGTCGTTTAAACGATATAGCTTCTTGGTACTTAATTGTCGAAAACATATTGAATAGTGCACAAACAATTTAAACCAATCTGTTACCCGTAATCTTATTTTTTGGAGGACCTAAGTAAACAATCTATTGTGATGCTTGTAAAGTCATCCGAATCTGTAATTTCTTCATTTAGCATATCCTCTGGCTGATAAATCAAAACTACTTTTTCAAGCATACAGAGACAATATGTTCTCGAGTCATAGTCTTTTCGTAACTCATATGAGTCAATAAATTCATTTTCACAACCCTTTAGAAATAGTGTTTTGTTTAGGGTATTCCACTGATTAAGAGAGGAATTATGCTCAGTACTTTCATTAAAGCACGTAATTGCAGTTGCCGCAATAATTGAATCTTTTGTGGCATTTTTTAATTTATCAAGGGTCGTACCCTGCCCTAGAGTTTTATTAAGTTCCTTGAGTCCAAAAATTTTACTCATTTTTTCAAGCATACAGGTACAGTAATTGTAGTGATTAAGATTCTTTCCATTGGTAGATTTAGAACTTTTTATGCAAGTATTAAGAAAGCTTGCATTTGAGATAGTAAGACCGTCTCTGAAAGTTGTAGAATCGCTTTGTCCAAAAGAATACTCATGGCTCAACAGTATGATGCTGAAAGTCAAAAAGAATAGAATCTTTTTCATACCTCAAATATATAGTTAATAGGCTTACATCGGAAAATATGAAACAGCTCTGCGTCAATGGTGATATCCAAGGTCATAAGAATTTTACGTTTCCAAAAACTATTTTAATAAGTATCCCTAGTAAAATACTGTTTGTATGTTTTAGGCAACTCGGGATTCCAAAGTTCTAGTTTATTATCGTTTATTTTTAACAAAACAGACGAACCTGTAGAAATTTCTCGACTTGTATTGAAAAATATTGTATCATTAGAATACTGCCAGTAAAATTCCTCAAACATATCTTTAGAGCCATCCAGAGTTGATTTCATTAATAACTTGCCATTTCTTTTAAAGTCTAAATGAATTTGTAATGTCTTGAGCAGGGCAATTGTAAAATCATCTTTATCATATTCACCTTTAATTTCAAAAACTCTGGACCATTTGCCTATTGGGCTGAATTCTTTTTGAGTGCTATCCAATTTTTCTATGTTAGATTCTATAGCAGATTCAGTAACCGTATTTGAAGTATTCGTGCAACCTAAAAGTAATGGGATTATAGCAAGTAGTATTAACTTTTTCATTTAACAAAAATAATCATAATATACCCACGTCCTGTTTTATCCATTTTACATAACGAGTTTCGTTTTCATTGAGATAGTACTTCTTTTTTGCAACATGAGATTGTCTTCCAGAAACTCTGAAAAAGCATCTAAGCTCTGCTGCTTTATTAGGTATTTCTTTTGTCTATATACATATTTGATTCTATCTATATCTACCCACTATAGCTATATACGTTTTGAGGGGTAATTGAGCAATTAGTGTTTTGGTAGATTATTTAACGGGAGATTTAGCACCTAATAAATTTAGATTACATTCCCTATCTTTGAAGAAGAAACTAACTAAGAACCAAATGGAAGAAATAGAAACAAAATCAGTAAATACGAGACCTGTGTTTTTAACGGTGCTATGTGTCATGACTTTCATTGGAAGCGGATTGAACTTGTATAATGGTGTTAGTGAATATTTTAAAGCTCCAACTGATTCGCTATCAACTGCGAGGAGTATAGTTCCAGAATACGGAAACTATTTTGATGCTGCCGAGAAAAGGATAACAAATGAATCAGAGACAAGGTCTATCTACAAAATTATAGGTGCAGCCCTGTGTCTATTTGGTGCATGGAGAATGTGGGAATTAAAGAAAAATGGTTTGTTTATATACTCTACCGGTATAGTTGCTGAGTTTTTTGGAATAATATACAAGCTTCCATTCAATGATAAATTCCTTGTACAATGGGCGATTGCTGACATAATGTTTGTTTTTATTATGCTAGGTCTTTATTTGGCGAACTATAAACACCTAAGGAGTTAAGGGGGTACATAATCCTGCTCACGGATATTGAAAACATCAATTTAGATTTATTAATTTTGGGGTAGCCTTACATGTGAATAAAACAGGAAAACCTGAGCCATCATTTAATTAACTGAGGAGTTAATTAAGGAAAATAAGTACACCATTCTATTCGAGTAATAATGAAAAAATATAGTACGTTTGAAAAATGGAAGTTTTGCTAATCATAGCATTGTACATTGTTTCTTTTTGGTTCTTAAATTATAGAGGACTAATGACTAAATTCCGGGTTGTAGTAACTTTAGGTTTCCCAGTCATCTCCTCCCTAGCAATTATTATTGGCGGAGCAAGAGGTAATAGCCGATTTTAAAACCCGCACGCAACATGAAATTACTAAAACTTGGTTTAGCAGCTTTATCTCTACTCTGCATTTTAGATATGCCCTATGGGTATTATCAGCTTTACCGATTTTTAGCTTTAGGTGTTTTTCTTTATTTAGCCTATGAAGAGCAAGACAAGAAAGAATGGATGATAGTTTGGCTTATGTCTGCCCTTTTGGTACAACCCATATTCAAAATAGCTCTAGGTAGAGAGATATGGAATCTGGTGGATATTGCATTTGCATTAATTCTAATAATATCTGCGTTTAAAAAAGAGCCGAGCTAATGCTAAAATATCTCTAAATATCTGTCAATCTATCTTTCATTATCCCAATATCCACCTCTATTTCTTTTTTGCACAGTGCCTGTTTTATTGATTACCCTATAAAATTCAAGCTTCCCTCCCTCCTTTTTATCTGTAAAATAGGTGTATTTGGGTGTTTCTTCTTCATAAGTTTCAGATGCGGGAACATCAACTGACGTATCTTGAGCTTCTTGATTGCAAGCAACGATAAGGATAAGGTAACATATAAGAAATGGTGTTTTTTTCATCAGATGTTTTTAGTTATTTGTTTTAGCAAAAATAAATATTTTTAGATTGAACAAGTGATTACAAAATAACCTCGCCCCATTTCATCCACGTTCCATAACGAGTTTCTATTTCGTCCATAGGGCAGTTGCTGCGGTCATAGGCTTCTTGTATGGAGGCTTCACTAGCGTTAACATCCCAAAAGAAAACCGAGCCTTTACCCGCATCGCCTGTAATCCATTCGTTGTCCCACATTTTACCTCCATATCTATTTACGACTACAAAGTCCTCTGAGCCTACTATATAGCCTTCCTCATCCATAATTCTATGAAAGTTATTGGCAGCTTGGCTCAAGCCTAAGTCATTGGCATTCATGGCTACAAGGCTGATAAGCTCATTGTCTTCCCTATTGTATTTACCACGCGAATACTCAAAGTCTTCTTTAAACTGGGCTACTCCGCCTATATACTTCTCAGCGATAATAGACTTACGAAAAACCAGTTGGGATAGTTCTGTATTAATGGGCATGCAGTTTGTATTTATTCATTTATTTTATACGTGCCGTCGTCGTTTATTATAAGTGTCAATACATGAGAGCTCCAAAAAAAGTCGTTATCTTGAACTGTTTTTTGGCAGTCTTCTAAAGATATTTTAAATGTATTACCATTTACTCTTCTAACTCTTGGGTTTCTGTAGGTCATATCGGCATTATAAAAGTCATAGTAGTCATCCAGAATTGTTATCGCTTCATCTTCGCTATGATTTGAAGCAATTTTCTTTTTTATTTCCGGTTTATTTTTCCTTTTTAATTCCGGTTTATCATTTAAAACTGTGATTTCAGATTTTTCTACTTTTAGTTCTGAAATTTCTTTTTGGAGTTGTTCGTTTTCGTCTTTTAACTTGTCATAGTCGGTTTGCGGAACTCCACAACTTGTCAGTATTCCAACTATTGTCAAAATGGTAAAAGTTATTTTCATTTTAGGTTTAATTAAGTGTAACATCAGTGAATTCAAAGTACAAAACGCATGTCATTTTATTACTCTTGATATAAATTAAAACGTGAAATAAATCCAAAAAACTGTTTTGTGTCGTTTTTAAACTAAGAATCACACTATGTTTTATTTTGGTTTGTATTTCTCGGGCATGATTTTATTTCTACTCTATGGCATTTAAAATCTTGTTATAATGAACTTTTTCGACCAACTCATCATTTAGGTTATAAAATTCAATCATCCCGTTATCAAATTCATAATCTTTAATAAACGCAGTAGAATATTCTCCTAGTAGCTCATTTTGAATTTTTAAAAGACTTTCACCAAACTTTTCAGTGGATATTTCCCTCGAAGACAAAAAATTTTGAATTTTATCTGAGTTAACAAAGTACCCTATAGCAACTGCACCCATAATACCATCCATTATCCAATCTTCATTTTGAATTAGAGATAAGTCAACGACTTTATTTATGATACTTGAACTCCCTTTTAAAGAAAAAGCCACATTTTTTTCTGTTCCATCAGAATATTTAAAGCGGAAAAAAAGTTCATTTTTAACTTTAAGTTTTTCTATTAAATCAAATCTGCTTAAAAATCCTGCATCATTTTTTTCAATAGCATTGAACAAGTATATATGTCCTCCCGAAGTCGTGTAATTAACCTTGTAATAAGTCTTTTCATTATCAAAATAAATTAAGACATCATTTAAGCCGATTGTAGTCTCGATAAAAGAGGCACTGTAAACTTCGACAATAACATCATCCCTATTATCTTCATCACTGTTTCCACCAATACCGTTTTCTATCCTTAAAGATTCTGCACTATTTTCTATAGATAATACAAATAATATATCTTCCTGAGCTTCTTCCCAGAGCTCGTTTATTTGAGTAACTTTAATTATTCTCAGAGCCTGCCTAACATGACCGTCAATAGGGTTGCCGTTGTAGGAATATACCCATTGCTTCTTAGCGAGTTCCCATTCTTTGATTGAAGGTCCTTGACCAAAGGAAAGGGTGGGAAGAAAAAGTAAAAGTAAAAATAGATTTTTCATTATGACGTATTTGTTAGATGTCAAACATACAAAAAAAGCAAGTCGAATTCAATAAGTTAGTTGAAAATAGAGAGCATTGTGAATGCACTTAGCACACTTAACTTCTTTATGGCAATCTTCCTATGCAATATTTCAAATGCTCAAGTCATTAAGCATGACCTTTTGGGTCTAAATATGGATTTAGATTGGTACACTTTGACAAATTATTCCGTCATCTCATACGTTGTAGGGAAATCTGACACAAATAGTTCTTGGGTCGTTGCAGACTGTGATTATCATCTTAAGTCCGTAGATATAGAACTTGAAAGTTTGATGTTTACTGATATAAAGCATCTCTTTCTCCCATTGCCCGTCCTATTCTATGCATTAAACTCCATACGGTGTCGTAGTTTTTGTGTCCCATTTGCCGCTGTAGTTCACAAGCAGAGATTCCTTTTTTTGAGAACGTCATAAATGCCATCGCAAGATACCACTTGTATATTGGCAAATTAGAGTTTTCCATTATTGTGCCACTTCTTAATGTGGTCCTAAATCCGCATCCAGCACATTTCCATTGCTCTTTATTACTTAGCCACCAATGCTTTGTGCCTGTGCAACGCTTACAAGTTATGCCTTCCTGTTCTCTCTTCTCTTTAAAGTGAATACGACAACTTAATTCATCGGGAAAGGTTTCTACAAATTTGATAATATTCATATCATTCTTATTTTCCCTAATTTAGTATTTTGTTTTTATTTAGTGGTATAATAGTTGGGAATCATAATGTTTACTATAAAGAAGGGGATTTGCAGTATCCTTAAAATAGTGAATCAAGGCGTAAGTGCATACCATTTAGCTCTGTGGCAGTTTGTTTTACTCAGTCTTTTTGTCAACACTTTTGATGAATTCAATAAGGCCTTTAAAATAAGTGTCAGCATCGTCGTACATGGCTAAATGACTGCCATTAGGGCAATGTAAATAGTGACCGTTTTGAACTTCTGAAGCTATCCATTCCATATGTTTCGGGTCTATTGTGTCGTATGTGCCGCCAATGATTAAGGTAGGAGTTGAAATAGTAGAAAGTTCCCCTTTAATATCCCAAGTTTTCAATTTTGCATCACCAACAATTCCAAATTCGCTAGGACCCTGCATGGTTACATACAAGTCTGGATTTATGTAGCTTAGGACTTTGTGCGGTGGTTATCTATCTTCGGGGTCCCTTGCAGGAGACCCCAAAGTAGTGGAAATAGCCTTCTAGTTTAGGGAACTAGAAAATCAATGTTCTTTGGGTAATGACACTCTCGCAATGCCCATCAATTAGTCTTTCTTAAAGCTACTTAATTATCTCTATTCTTGCAACCCTATATTTAGTACTTTCATTCGAATAATTCTCCAATAGAAATACAACCTCATCTTGTGATTGCCAAATAAAACTGCTTTGCACAAATGATTCATTACTAGATATTTGGTTTATTCTGTGCTCACCACTTGGCATAATATCCAAAATAAAACTACTATTTGAATTATAGGTACGATGTCTATTGTACACAATACTCAAATTATCATCTTTGGACATAAAGCTAAACATGGTCTCTGAACCAAAGCTCGTTGCTGGGAATTTATCATTTCTGTCGAATTCAAAACTTTTGCCCCAACCCAAATCACCTTCGGAATCCATTGATATTACAACAATTTCGTGAAAAAAATATTTAGCATTGGTAGAAGTCACACGCTGCCCTATTACATAAATATTGCCATCGCTTGTTTGATGAACATCAGAAATATCAAAAGATATTCTATCATTAGCCGCATTATGCTCATTATCAGGATATATTTCACGCAAAAAATCTAATGAAAATTTGTTTACCTTCTTGTAAACTATCTTATTTTCAGACAAATCATATAACAACGAAATCATTCCTTCATTAAGAAGTCCATCCGAAGATGCTTCGTCAATTACCAAACCGTAGGTTCCAACTAATCCTACAGTACCCGAATTTAGAAGTTTAATTTTAATATCATAAATTTCTTTATTATTTACAGTAATTTCATCTTGATATTGGACGCCTTCTGAATTAACTATAACTAAGAATTCACGCTGTCCCAATACCTGAATATGCAATATAGCATGCCCATTATCTGTAATTATTGCATCTTTAACGAAAACAAAAGCAGAGGGTTCTATATTTTCTAAATTAAATGAATGGCTCCAAGTTTCTAGAAAATTTCCGTTGAACATTTTTACCTCAAAATTAGAATTCTCACCTTGTAATATACAAGAATACTTAGAGTTATTAGGCGAAGTTCCTGACCAAGCTGGACTTCTATTATCCTTCTTTGACCCTTCAAAAATAGTAGTAGCAGAACTTTGGTCTATTCTTAGTGATGATTTTTCAATTTTACATAAAGCGACAGTCCACACTTTATTATTCTTCTCTGCTTGAGTAACATAGAACTCTTGTCCAATTTGATGAAACGTCAAACGCTTATTCAAATAATTTAATTCGAACTCAGACGGAGTAGCTATCTTTTTTTTATCTATAGTTACCAAAAATTTAGAGGTCTTATAAGGGTTTACACCAAGTTTTGCTATTGAGGTTTCAACAATCTGAACATCATCTAAACTATAATGAACTTTTTGAAGTCTCGCTACGCCAGTCATAGAAATGTTTAGCAAACCTTTAGCATCGACTAAATAGTCTTTATCTATATTTAACTCATAACCTTGAGCATTCACATTGCTGTAGATACAATATACAATTGCTATTAATATTATTTTTTTCATTTTTTTTATTTATCTCCACTCGTTAGTTAAGTACTCCCCATTGTTAGGACAGAATCAAATGTAGTTATAGTT